>OFGO01001153.1_pt1 | contig 20603 bp, 19 predicted proteins | sample 1521761 | NCBI WGS metagenome assembly OFGO01 (sample SAMEA3504128, study PRJEB24116) | mouse gut metagenome | biome: mouse gut; feature: mouse-associated habitat; material: faeces | place: Denmark | collected 2011
CCCCCCCGCCTCCACCGCCCAAAGGGCGGCGGAGCTGGGCTGTTTGGAGAGCTATGTCATCGCCCCCGGCCAGGTGTTGGAGGTGCTGGGCCTCTCCCTGGAGGCGGTGGCCGCCTACAATCCCGGCAAGCCCTACCACCCCAGGGAGAACGGCTGGGTGGGGTATCTCCTCACCATGGGCGGGGCGCGGTACTACATCGCCGGGGATACCGACGACACCCCGGAGGCCCGGCGGGTGCGGTGTGACCTGGCCCTTTTCCCGGTGGGGGGCACCTACACCACCGATGCCGCCCAGGCCGCCCAGGTGGTGAACGCCATCCGGCCCCTGGCCGCTGTCCCCACCCATTACGCCGCCATTGTGGGCAGCGCCGCCGACGGCCGGCGGTTCATGGAGGGGCTGGACACAGGCATCGCCTGCCGGGAGCGGATGCTGCGGACCGGGAGGTAGGACCTGTCAAATTCGTTGCCTCATAAAGATATCCCTCCCCAAAAGGAAAGGGGAGGGATATTTCTTAGAACCTGTTTAGTATCTGGACGCGCGGCGGATGGCAAGGGATCTTTTTGCCAGGCGCAGACAAATTTTTGCAGCAATACTGTATGTATTGCAATAAAATTTGGCAAAGCATGGCGGAAAAAGACCTGCCAGTCGGCGTGCGGTTAGATGCTGAACAGGTTCTTATAACACTGCTTCTTCCCGGCGGGGGAGGGAAAACCAGAAGCGGCTCCCCTGGCCGGGGGTACTTTCCGCTCCGCAGCGGCCGTGGTGCAGCTCCACCACCCCCCGGACGATGGAAAGCCCCAGGCCGGTGCCGATGGCCGCCCGCTTGTGGGTCTTATCCACCTTGTAGTACCGGTCCCAAACGTAGGGCAGCTCCTCCGGGGGGATGCCGGGGCCGCTGTCCAGCACCGAGAGGGTCACCCAGCCGTCCCGGACCTCCTGCTCCACCAGAACCTTTTTGTCGGCTCCGGTGTGGTTCACCGCGTTGCCGATGAGGTTATAAACCACCTGGGAAAGCTTGGAACGGTCCCCGTCCACGATGGCCTCCTCCCCTGGGGCGAAGAGGATGGTATACCCCTCCCGCTCCACCAGCCGTTGGTAGCGCAGCAGCTCCTCCCGCACCATGGCGGTGAGGGAGAGGGGGGCGGCGGAAAGGGTCTGGGCCCCCGCCTGGAGCTTTCCCAGGTCCAGCATATCGTTCACAAGGCCGGTGAGGCGCTGGGCCTCGTCGATGATGATCTGGACATTTTCCGGGGTGTTCTCCCCAGAGATGTCCCGCATCATCTCCCCATAGCCGGCGATGAGGGTGAGGGGGGTGCGCAGGTCATGGGAGACGTTTGCAATAAGCTCCCGGCGCAGCTGCTCCACCTTGGAAAGCTCGGCGGCAGCGTAGGTGAGAGCGGCGGAAAGCTCCAAAGCCTCCCGGTAGCCCCCGCCCTCGAAGGTGACGTCGTACCGGCCTTCCGCCAATACGCGGGCGCTGCGGCTAAGACCTGCCAGGGGCCTGCCAATGTGGCGGGAAAGGAGAAAAGCAATTCCCGCGGAAAGGAGCAGAAGGATGGCGGCGATGCAGAGGAACTGTACCTTCAGCGTCTCGGCGGTGGTGTTGAGGGGGGAAAGGGCGCTGCTGAGGAGGATGAGCAGGGTGCCCTGCTCCTGGCTTTCCACCAGCTGGGCGCAGACCACCAGGGTGGTGTGCCGTTTGTCCCACATCCGCTTTTCCCGGTGGTCCTTCCCGGCTTCCGGTTCCCCAAAGGGTCCGGCAAAGGGGTTGGGAAAATCCTGCCGGAACAGCTCCAACACCATCCCGCCTTTTTCCTCCGCCGCGGCGAAAAACCGTAAAGCCTCCTCCTTTTCCATATCGTGGACCATGCTCATGGGGCCGGAGCGGGAGTTATACACCGTTTCTCCCTCCCGGTCCAGGATGCGCACATAGAAGTCCGGCTGGCGGGTGAGGCTGTCCAGCTGCTGGGAAAGGTCCTGCTGGTCAATGTTCCGGGCGATGCCCTGGGCGGTCCTTTTGATAGTGCGGGTTTTGATGGCCTGGTAGAAATTATCCAGGAGGACCACCTGGAAGAGCCACAGCAGCAGCATCAGCACCGCCACAAAGGCGGTGAGGCAGGCCATTAAATGCCACTGGATGCCCAGCTGCCCCAGCCGCTTTCCCGCCTTACCCTTCAAAGCGGTACCCCACCCCGCGCAGGGTGACGATGCGGCCGCTGTAGGGTCCCAGGGATTTTCGCAGCAGCTTAATGTGGGTGTCCAGGGTGCGCTCGTCCCCGTAAAAATCGTACCCCCACACGTCGCTGATGAGCTTTTCCCGCGGCAGGGCGATGTTCCGGTTCTTCACCAGGTAGAAAAACAGGTCGTACTCCTTGGGGGTCATCTCCACCGGCGCGCCGTCCACCAGCACCCGCCGCCCGGTGAAATCGGCGGTGATCCCCTCCACCGTGTAGACCTCCCGCAGGTCCTCGTGCTCCCCCGCCCGGCGGAGGATGGCGGCGACACGCAGCATCAGCTCCTTGGGGGAAAAGGGCTTCACCACGTAGTCGTCCACCCCCAGCTCAAACCCCCGGATGCGGTCATACTCCTCCCCGCGGGCAGAAAGCATCAGCACCGGGGTGCGGCGGTCCTCCTGGCGCAGGCGGCGCAGGGCGGAAAAGCCGTCCAGCTCCGGCATCATCACGTCCAGGACGATAAGGTCAAAGCTGCACTGGCCGCAGATTTCCAGGGCCTCCAGGCCGTCGGAGGCCTCGGTGACCTTGTAGCCCTCGTAGTTGGCGTATTTTTTGATGAGCTGGCGGATGTTTTCCTCGTCATCCACCACTAAAATATGATACACAGCATTCCCTCCCCAAATTTCAGGCTGCCCCTATCCTATCACCCCTGTGTGACAGCTGTATGAGGGGATTCAAACCGTTCCGTGATGCTTGTGGGCCTTTAGGAGCAGCTTTTCCACCCAGCCCTTCTGGTGCTTGAGGGAGATATAGCCAATTACCGACATCACCGCCGCCCCGATGGTATCCACAATAAGGTCCTTCATGGTGTCCCGAAGGGCAAGCCGCCCCAGGAAGGGGGTGCCGTCCTCCAGGCCGAATTTCTGCATATTGGTGTGGAGGATGCCGTCTGCGGTAAACTCGTAAATCTCCCACACCACCCCCAGGGTGACGGCAAAGCAGAAGGCGAAGGTGGCCACAAAGACGGGGGAGAGGTTCACCGGCACCCGGTCGGTTTTGTTGAGGAAGGTGATGAAGGAAAAGCCCAGGGCCCCCAGCATCGCCCCGCTGAAGGTGTGGAGGATGGTATCCCAATTTCTGACGTTGTAGTAGAAGGCCCGCACCTCCCCCAGGTAGATGGCGCAATAGAGGAAGATGGCGTACAGGATAAGCATATTGGAGGGGATTTCCAGGCGCACCCGCCGCCACAGGATACTGGGCAGGGAAAGGGCGAACACCCCCAGGATGCACTGGGCCAGCATCAGCACATAGTCCCCCTTCACCCGGTGGTTGGGGCGGGCGGGGTCCGGCTCGGTGGGGGCCAGGGCCATGGAGATGGAGATAAAGACGATGGAGGCCACCAGGGTGACGGTGACAAAAAGGAAGAGCCATTTTTGCCAGCGGGAGGGCCTGCGGGGGTCATGGACGTTGGGGCTGCGGCGACGTTTCATAAAAAACCTCCTGTTCTGTAACAGCTTATAGTATACCATATGGGGCCCGATTACACCAGAGCTGCAAAAATGCCCCCGGCTTAAAGAAAAATCCGTTTATTTAAAATTCGTACACACCTGCCGCCGCCAAAAGATGGTATAATACCCTTGGTCTTCCTTTTGGGGAGATACATTATAAAACAGGAGGCATACCCACATGAGAAAGCACAGACCGGGCAGAAAAACGGCAGCCTTGGTTCTGGCCGGGATGCTGACCCTGTCCGCAGCAGCAGGCTGTTCTGAAAAAACAGGACCTTCTTCCGCGGGCCAGGAAAGCAGCACCCCGTCCCAGAGCCAAACCCAGCAGGCGGTAGGCAAGATTACCGTCTACACCTCGGAACCCCAGGACCTTGTCACCGATATGCTGGAGGACTTTAAGGCCAAAACCGGCATCGACTATGACCTGTTCCGCTCCGGCACAGGGGATGTGATCAGCAAGATCAATACCGAGCTGGAGACCGGAAGCACCGACGCGGACATCATCTGGTTTGCGGACATCGGCTATATGAACCAGCTGGACCAAAAGGGCCTCATCCGCCACTACACCCCCAAGGGGGCGGAGAAGTTGGACCCCGCCTTTAACTACAACGACGGTATGGCCTGGGAGGTCCGCCAGATCTTTAACATCATCGCCAAAAACACCCTGAAATGCGATGTGGAAATTAAGGACTGGACCGACCTGACAAAGCCGGAGCTTTCCGGCCGATTTGCCATGGCAAATCCCAGCTACTCCGGCGGGGCCTTTACCACCCTGGTGGGGCTGGTGGGCCCGGACGGTCCGGGCTGGAGCCTCTACGAGGACATGGCAAAAAACGACGTGAAATTTGAGCAGTCCAACGGGAACCTTCAGACGAAGGTGGCCTCCGGGGAGTACGCCGCCGTTTCGGTGGTGGACTTTATGGCCCGCAACGCCCAGAACGAGGGCTCCCCGGTGGAGACCATCTGGCCGGAAAGCGGGGCGGTGATGATTCCCACCCCCATCGCCATCCTCTCCACTGTGGAGGAGGAGAAGCAGGCCGCCTGCGAGGCCCTGATGGATTATATGCTCACCCAGGACGCTCAGCGCATCTTTGTGGAGCAGGGATACATCCCGGTGGACCCGTCGGTAGGGGTGCCGGAGGGCGCCCCCCCGGTGGAGGACATTAAGACGGTGGAGCTGAACCTGAAGGACTTCACTGAAAATTCCGCCGCCCTGCGGGAGCGCTTTGCCCAAATCTTCGGAGAATAAGGGGTCCTGCCCCGTTCTGGCGTCTCTCCCGCCCCTCCCTTCGGGGATGGGGCGGGAGGGGCGAATCTTAGCAGAAAGGGGGAAGGCCCGTTGCGGCATTTTTCCCTGAAAAACCGGGGGGAGGGGGTCCGGCCTGGGGAGGCGGCCCCCACCCTCATCTGGCTTGCCACGGCGGCGGTGCTGGCCTTTACGGTCATCTATCCCTCGGCGGTGCTGATACTGAACAGCTTCAAAACCCCGGAGGGTCTGGGCTTGGGCAATTACCTGGCGGTGTTCCAGGATAGGGGCATCGCCGGCAGCGTCCTGAACACCATAAAGGTGGTGCTCCCCAGCACCCTTTTTTCCACCGCCCTGGGGGTGTTCCTGGCCTGGGCGGTGGCCCGCACCGATGTGCCGGGGCGGGGCCTTTGGCGCTCCCTTCTGGCTATCCCCTACCTGATACCCCCCTTCATCGGGGCCATCTCCTGGACCTTCCTTCTGGGGCCGGTGGGGGTCTTTAACGAGCTGTACTGCTCCCTCACCGGCGCGGCGGAGCCCCTGGTGGATATCTACAGCCTGGGGGGGATGGTCTTCGTCCTCTCCATCTACCGGTACGCGGTGCCCTATGTGGTGGTGCTGCCGGCTATGAAGAAGGTGAACGCCTCGGTGGAGGAGGCCGCCCGTGTATCGGGGGCCAGCCCCTGGCGCACCCTGCGGGATGTGACCCTGCCCCTGCTGACCCCCTCGATTCTGGGGGCCACCCTGCTGGTGTATATGTTTATCCTGGCGGATTTCGGCGTTTCCGCCGTCCTGGGGGCCCCCAACCAGATCCGGCTGATGACCACCCAAATCTACGCCATCATCAACCGCCCGGACCTGCCGGGGAACCTTCAGCTGGCCTCCGCCTACTCCCTCCTGCTGGCCCTCTTCGGCCTGCTGGGGCTGGCGGTTTATAACCGGGTGCTCGCCACCCAGAAGTACGTGGTAGTGGGGGGGAAGAGCGCCCCGGTGCAGCCCTCCCATCTGGGCAGGGCCGGACGGTGGGGGCTTTGCGCCTTCCTGGCCCTGGTCTTTTCCATCACCACCCTGGCCCCCATTTTGGCCACCCTCACCACCGCCTTTACCAAAACCTTCGGCCTGCCCTTTGGCCCCGATAACGCCACCCTGCGGAACTTCTCCCGCCTCTTTTCCATCCGCAACATCCGCCGGGCCTTTATGAACAGCGCCTTCCTTTCGGCGGCCTCCGCCTTTATCATCACCGTGGTGGCCCTGGCAGTGGCTTATGTAGCCATCCGGGGGGGGCTGCGGAAGTTTTGGGGGGTGCGGCTGATGCAGACTATGGTGACGGTGCCCTACGCCGTCCCCGGCACCATCATCGCCCTGGCGATGATCCTGGCCTTCGCCCAGCCCCTGCCTGTCACCGGGCTGCGGCTCTACGGCACCATCTGGATTCTGCTGGTGGCTTATGTGGCCCGCTTTATGAACCTGGGGTACAACAACATCTCCGGCGCCATCGCCCAAATCGACGCCTCCCTGGAGGAGGCCTCCCGGTGCGCCGGGGCCAGCCATCTAAAGGCTTTTTCCAGCATTATGCTCCCCCTCCTGCGCCCTAACCTCTATAGCTCCTTCTTCCTGGTGGTGGCCCCCACCCTTTCGGAGATCACCCTCTCCTCCCTTCTGTGGAGCGTGGGGAACGAGACCATCGGCACAGTGGTCTTTTCCACCCAGGAGGAGGGGAAGATCCTCCTCACCGCCGCCCTGGCGGTGGTGCTCATCACCCTTGTGGTGGTGATTAACTACCTGGTGCGGTGGCTCAGCGGGGATGATATGGGGATTTAGCAGATGGACCTACAGCCCTGCCCGCAAGGTGCGGCAGGGCTACCTTTTTTTCAAAACCGCAAAATCTATTGCGGGGCACCTGTAAAACCGTTATAATAGAACCCAGGAGGCGATGAAGGATGCCAGAATGGAAGGACGAGGTGCGAAAGCTCGCCCAGCAGATGGAAAAGGCCCCGCAGATTCTGCCGGAGGAGATTCCGGACCTGGAGATTTACATGGACCAGCTGACCACCTACCTGGACAAGCGTCTGGGTTTTTATAACCGGGAGGGGGAATCCCCTTTTGTCACCCGCTCTATGGTAAATAACTACAGCAAGGCAAAGCTGCTGCCGCCCCCGGCGGCCAAGCGGTATAGCCGCGTCCATGTGATGCTGCTCTCCCTGGTTTGCCAGCTGAAGCGTATTTTTACCATCCAGGACCTGGGGCGGCTGCTGGCCCCAGTGGCGGGGGAGGAGGAAACGGGGAGCCTGTACCGCCTTTTCCTCACCGCCCAGCGGGAGAGCTTTGCCGAAACCCCCGCCATGGCGGAGGCCCTTTTGGCCCGCCTGGGGGAAACGGACGAGCCCGCCCGCGCCAAGGCCGCCCTGGTGACCCAGCTGGCGGTGCGGGCCCAGCGGGACCTGCTGCTGGCGGAACGGGTGCTGGATACCCTCCGGCCCCCGGAGGAAGAAAAGCCGGGGAAGGACAAAAAGAAGAAAGGGAAGACGTGAGCACCTATGCGCCTGAGAAGAAAACCCTGGGCCAGGCCGGAGCTGGCCGCCTGCCCCTTCTTTGTGGATGCGCCACAGGAGGTGCGGGGCAGCTGGGCCTCCCGGTTCCCCCGCAAGGCCCCCATCTACCTGGAGCTGGGGTGCGGCAAGGGGGGCTTTTTGGCCCACGAGGCCGCCGCCCACCCGGAGGTGAACTTCATCGCTATCGACCTGAAAAGCGAGGTGCTGGCGCTGGCTAAGCGGAAGGTGGAGGCCGCTTTGAGCGCCGCGGACCGTCCCGCCGCCCAGGTAGACAATGTCCTTTTAATGTCCTGGGATATCGAGCGGCTCCACCTGATTTTTGGGGAAGAGGAGCGGGTGGACCGGATCTATGTGAATTTTTGCAACCCCTGGCCCAAGCCGGGGGACCATAAGCACCGCCTCACCCACACCCGGCAGCTTATGAGCTACCGCCGGTGGATGGGGGAGGAGGCGGAGCTGTGGTTCAAAACGGACGACAGCGGCCTGTTCCGGGATACCCTGGAGCAGTACCTCCCCCAGGCGGGGTACAGGGTGGAATACCTCACCTGGGACCTGCACCAGGAGGCGCTGCCGGATAACGTTCCTACCGAGCACGAGGAGATGTTCGCCGCCCAGGGCATCCCCATAAAGTTCCTGCGGGCAAAACCGGAGAGAAGGGAGGCTGTACCATGTTAAAGGAAAACCTGTGCCGGGTCCTTTCCCTTTTCCTCTGCCTTGCCCTTTTGGGGGGATGCGGCGGGGACAGCGCCCCCCAGGGAAACAGCGACGAGGATATCACCGCCGCCTTTGAGGAGCTGCTGGCGGCGGATTACGAGGTGTACTACCTCCTCTTTGCCGACGGGCTGCCGGTGGACCGCGCCGGGGAAAGGGAGTTGGACGGGGCCCTCTACTACCCTGTCACCTCCCAACGTTTCTCCAACCGGGGGGCCCTGAAAAAGCGGCTGGAAGAGGTCTACGCCAAGGAGGAGACCGTTGAGGCCCTGCTGGCGGCCCCCGATGCAAAGGGAAATCCCGCCCTTGCCCAGCGGGACGGCGCCCTGTGGCGCAGCGCCGCCTGCGCCGTCTCTGCCCTGGGGTACGAGGTGGTGGAGGACAGCATCCGCCTCACCGGCCGCCGCTCCGATCTTACCGCCACCTTTTCCTTCCAGGAGGAGGGGCTGGACGGCTCCCTTTATGAGACGGCAATGAGCATCTCCCGCACCGGGGCGGGGTGGCGGCTGGACGCACCCCGGAAGGACGGGGAGCGAAAGCTCCTCCGGGAAGGCTCCTCCCAGACCTCCGCCTACAAGGAGGGCACCGCCCGGCGGGTGGCGGAGGACTTCCTGGCGGCTATCCACACCGGCAGCGCCGCCCAGGTGGCCGCTGTAGCCAGCGGGGACTGCGCCGCCTGGGAGGGGGTGCGCATCACCGAGGCCCGCATCACCGGGGTGACGGAAGAATTGGACAGCCAGGGGGATTATAAGGTACAGGTGACGGTGGAGGATGGCAAGGGGTTCCTCCCGGAGGGAAGCCAGGAATACCGTCTGGTGGTCCGCTGCGGCCAGGACATGAGCTGGGAGGCCGGGCAGGTCATCCCCTTCTACTTCCGCCCAGCCTCGGAGCGGTACTACAACTGGACCGGTCTGGAGACCCAAAGCAGCCCGGAAAACGAGGCGGCCAACAGCATCGAGGTTTTTATCTCCCTTTACGGGATGCAGACCTTCGCCAGCCCCTGGGAGCTGCCTCCGGAGACGGTGGCGGAGTTTTCCATGGTGATGGTGAAGCCCCAGGGGGAGGATATGGTCTATACTCCCCAGGAATTTGCCGCCGCGGTGGAGCGGAGCTTCGGCATCACCGGCTTTGACGGGCGGAACACCGAATTCTACTCCCAGGAGAAGGATGGCTACCTCCTGTGGGGTCGGGGGCCCAATTCTCCCTATGTCCTGATTGGGATGCCCCAAACCGCTGGAAACAGCTGCCAGACGGAGGTGTCCTTTTACGGCGATCCCCTTTGCACCCAGCGGCTGCACACCCTGCGCTACACCATGGGGAAAAACCCCGATGGAAGCTGGCATTTTGTCTCCGCCCAGGAAATTCAAACTACAGAATAGAAAGGACCTTACCTATGAAACGAATGATAAAAACAGCCGCCCTTCTGGCCCTTGCGGCAATGCTGCTCCTGGCTGGCTGCGGCGGGAGGGGAAAGGAAAGCTCCGCCCCGCCGCCGGAAAGCAGCTCCCCGCCGCCGGAATCCCTGGAGATGGAAGGGGAGCACGATCACACCGGCATTCCGGGGTTGGACCTGCCGGAATCCCTGCCGGTGGGGGACTACGCCTTTGAGGCCTACGATTCCAGCTCGGTGCAGGTAGCCAGCTTGGAGGCCACCCTGGACGGCGAGCTGGTGGACGTCATCGTCCTCACCGTCCCCCTGGGGACAAAGAACTTTTTGGAGTGCTACGCCGACGGGGTGGTGGCAACCCTGGAGCGCCTGGAGGAGGAGAGCCAAGGGGTCTACACCTCCGCCCCCCTGGGGAGCCTGGCGGGAGATGAGCAGTGGACCGAGGAGGAACATCCCCTGAAAAACGGCGACCGCTACGATATTACCTTTGGGGAAGCGGGATTTTTCCGCTTGTCCATCCGGAATTCCTCCGGCGCTGTGGATGCCTATTATTTTATGGTGGCGGAATAAGGAAGTGACAGAAAGATGAAAAGCGCAAAGCTCTTTTTGGGAGGGATGTATCTCCACCTGGCTCTCAGCGTGGCGGTGCCGGCGGCGATGATTCTGCTTCCCCACTGGAACGGCGGCCAGGGCCTGTTTTTCTTCTACCTGGTCTTTATCGGGGTCCTCTTTGTCCTGGGCTGGGTGGCGGTGGCCATGGCGGCGCGGGCCGGCAGCGGCCAGGATGTTCAGGGGCTTTGGTCCGCCTGGAGGCTTCTGAAGCTCTGGTCCATCCCCTTCTTTGTTTTGAACTTTCTGTACAGCGTTTTGGCCTGGTTTATCATTGTGGCCGCTTCCAGGGGAATTTTCTTTATGCTCCTACCCATCCCCATCGCCATCACCTGCACCCTGATACTCCAGACCGGCTGTGTGGGCTGTGTGGCGGTAAAGAACCTCCGGGCCCGGTCCGCTCCGGAGACACGCCCTGACAGGGTTCATTACCTTTTGCAGCTGCTGCCGGTGGCGGATGTTTTCAGCACCCTGGTGCTGCTGCGCCACACAAAGGAGACAGAGCCCTCCAGCCCCTGATTTTCTTTCCCGCTGCTTGATAAGGACACTTTGCCGCTTTTCTTTTTGCCTCTTTTTCTTTTCCCGCGAAAAGAAAAAGAGGGAGATGCCAAACAGGAGGACAAAGATGAAGCTGATTTCCTGGAATGTCAACGGCCTGCGGGCCTGCCTGGGGAAGGGGTTCCCCGATTTTGTAAAGAAGGAGCTGCCCGATATTTTGGCCCTCCAGGAGGTGAAGATGGAGGAGGGACAGGCACAAATCCCTCTGCCCCCCGGATACCATTCATACTGGAACAGCGCCGAAAAGAAGGGCTACTCCGGGACAGCGGTCTTCACCAGGGCAGAGCCTTTGGCTGTAACAAGGGGCATGGGCATCGACCGCCACGACCACGAGGGGCGGCTTCTGACCCTGGAATTCCCGGACTTTTGGTTTGTGAACGTCTACACCCCAAACTCCCAGCAGGAGCTGGCCCGGCTGGATTACCGCATGGAGTGGGAGGAGGACTTCCGCCGGTATCTGGTGGGGCTGGACGGGAAAAAGCCGGTGATTGTCTGCGGGGATATGAACGTGGCCCACCAGGACATCGACCTGAAAAATCCCGGCCCCAACCGGAACAGCGCCGGTTTTACCCAGCAGGAGCGGGACAAGCTCACCGCCCTGCTGGCGGCGGGCTTTACCGACACCTTCCGCCTGCTCTACCCGGAAAAGACAGGGGCCTACAGCTGGTGGAGCTACCGCTTCCGGGCCAGGGAGAAGAACGCCGGGTGGCGCATCGACTTTTTTTTGGTCTCCCGCCGGCTGGAGGAGCAGGTGGCCGACAGCCTTATTTACAGCGACGTGTACGGCAGCGACCACTGCCCGGTGGGGCTGCTGCTGAAATAGGCCGCACCCTCGACAGGGTGTAGCAGAATCCGCACACAAAAGATCGTATCCTTAAATGGCAGGACAAGCCATCGCCAGGGATACGGTCTTTTTCTTATGCTTTAGAACCTGTATTCACAACCCTCCAACACCATCTGGCCGGCTCTTTTTTCGCCCTGCCGTGTCAAAAATCCTTGAATTACACCAAGTAGTTCTGCGGATTTTTGCCTTGCAGGGCGGAAAATCTTTCGCCCATCTGGCATTGTCCGGCTATGAATACAGGTTCTTAGAAAGGGATGATAGAAGATGCCGGTAAAGATTGAGGTTGCGCCGGAGGCGGACACCGTCACCGCCATGCTCACCGGGGAGATCGACCACCACGGGGCCGGCAGGCTCCGGGAAACCATTGATGACAGCGTGCGCCGCACCTGCCCCCGGATGCTGGTGCTGGACTTTGGCGGTGTGGAATTTATGGATTCCTCCGGCATTGGGGTGGTGCTGGGGCGGTACCGCCTGATGCAGGACATGGGGGGAAAACTGACCCTCCGCAACCTGCCGCCCCACATCCGCAAGGTGATGCAGGTGGCGGGAATTGGCAGTCTGGACATCCAGGAAAAGAGAGGAGGAGCCTGATGAAGCGGGAAAAGCCGGAAAATCTGATGCGGGTGAGCTTTCCCAGCCGCTCGGTGAACGAAAGTCTTTCCCGTTCCCTGGCGGCGGCCTTTGCGGCCCTGGCGGACCCCACGGTGGAGGAGCTTTGCGACATTAAAACAGCTGTTTCCGAGGCGGTGACCAACGCCATCGTCCACGGCTACCGGAACACCCTGGGGACGGTATACATAACCGCCGCCCTCTATCCAGGCGGGAAGATGGTTATCACCATCCGGGATAGGGGCTGCGGCATTGCCGACGTGGAAAAGGCCAGGGAGCCCCTGTACACCACCTGCACCACCGGGGAGCGGGCCGGGCTGGGCTTCGCTGTGATGGAGGAGCTGATGGACCGGGTGCGGGTGCGCTCCCGCCTGGGGGAGGGGACCACCGTCACCCTGGAGCGGAGGCTTAAATCCAGAAACGGATAGGGAGATAAGGGAACAAAGGAGGCGGGGGATTGATCGCAGAGGACAGAAGCACCATGGTGGAAAAAAACCTGGGGCTGGTGCACTCCTGCGCCCACCGCTTCCGGGGGCGGGGAATCGAATACGACGACCTTTTCCAGGCGGGATGTATGGGGCTGGTGAAGGCCACCGCCGCCTTCGACGAGGCCCGCGGGGTGATGTTTTCCACCTACGCGGTGCCGGTGATCCTGGGGGAGATTCGCCGCCTCTTCCGGGACGGCGGGGCGGTGAAGGTGAGCCGCAGCGTCAAGGAGCTGGGAATCAAGGCGGCCCGTGTGAAGGAACAGCTGGGGGTTGTTCTGGGGCGGGACCCCGCCCTTAGCGAGGTGGCCGAGGCGATGGAGCGCACCCCTGGGGAGATTGCGGAGGCCCTGGCGGCCACCACCCCGCCGGTCTCCCTCACCGGCAGCGAGGAGGAGGGGGGCGGCCAAATCGACCTCCCGGTGGATTCCCCGGAGGAGCGCCTTTCGGATATCCTGGCCCTAAAGCAGGCCATGGCCCGGATGGAGGAGCAGGACCGCCGGCTTATCATCCTGCGGTACTACGGCAACCGCACCCAGACCGAGACCGCCCGCGAGCTGGGGATGACCCAGGTGCAGGTCTCCCGCCGGGAAAAGAAGCTGATGCAGTATTTCCGCAAGGAGCTGCTGGAGGATTAAACGAAAAGTCCCAGGGGAGTACCCCCTGGGACTTTTAGCTGCTGCAAAAGGTTTGGGCAAGGGTGGAAAGCAGCCGGGCCTCCCGGTCCTGAGAAAGCTCCCAGCTGCCCACCCCCGCCAGCCCCTTTTCCTGGGCCAGGCGGGCTTTGGCGGCGATGGAGGAGGGGTCGTCGTAGACGAGGAACCAGCCGTCCCCGGAAAGGGTGGGCTGCTGGGCCTCCAGGGAAAAATCCCTCCGGCCCTCCTCCAGGTAGCGGCTGGTCACCGTATCATACCCCACCGGCTGCGCAGAGCGAAAAGGGCTGCCCAGCCCCTCCTCCCCAGAGCCGGAGAACCGGTAGAGATAGCCGTAAAAGGGGACGCCCAGCACCAGCTTTTCCGGGGCGACGCCTTCGGCCAGGTAGGCATCCACCCCCCTGCGGATGCTGGGCTGCTCCCCAGGGGCGGAAAGGGGGGCGCTGAACCCCACCTGCCGCTCCCAGGGGCCGCTTAGGTCGTACCCCATCAGGAAGAGGTAATCGGCGGACTCTGCCAAAGGGGCGCTCTGGACATTCCCCCGGAAGCCCTCCCCAGGGGGGATAGCGGCGGTAAGCAGGTAGCGCCGTCCTGCGGCGGCCCCCCTGGCATCCAGCTCTTGGCGCACCGCCTGGAGTAGGAGCCGGTAATTTTCCCCGTCCTGGGGACTGTGGAGGTTTCCCTCCTTCCCCCCGGAGACGGGGAACTCCCAGTCCAGGTCGAGGCCGTCAAAGCCGTGCTCCTCCATCAGCCCGGCGGCCGTTTGGGCAAAGGCCTGCCGGTGCTCCGGGTCGGAGGCCGCAAGGGAAAAGTTCCGGGAATAATCCCATCCCCCCACCGAAAGAAGGGTGCGAAGGCCGGAATGCTCCTCCTTCAGGGCCCGAAGACCGGCAAAGTTGGCAAGGTCCAGGCTGGGGTTTTCCAGCACCGCCCGCCCCGCCTCGTCCACCCCGGCAAAGGCGTAGTGGATGTGGGTGAGGTGCTGGGCCGCCAGGTCCCCAGGAAGAAAGCCGTCCATCCGGGCGTAGTAGGGGTAATATCCCGCCACAATGGGGGAGAGCTCCGCCCCAGGGCCGCCGGAAGGGGGAAGGGAAGCGGAGGTGTGGTCGGGCGTCCGGCCAGGGCTGGAGAGGGAACGGCCGGCGGCCTCCCCCCAGGCGGCCTGCCCTCCCAGGATGGGCAGGGCCAGGAGCAGGAAAAACAGCAGGGCAAGGGAAAAGCGGCTGTAGCTTTGGAGCAAAAAATCCACCTCCCACTCCCCAAGTGTGCCCCGATTTCCGGCTTTTATCAAACCAGGCCCAAAAGGCGGACCGCGGCGGTGAAGAGAAAGCAGAGGAGCATCCCCCCAAGGGTGGGCACCAGGAGCGAAACCGCCGTCCACTTCCAGCTGCCGGTTTCCTTGCGGATGGTGAGGCAGGTGGTGGAGCAGGGCCAGTGCATCAGGGAAAAGAGAATCACCGAACCGGCGGTGGCCCAGGTCCAACCGTTTTGCACCAGCAAGGCGTGGAGCTGGGCGGTGCTTTCCAGCTCCATCAGGCTTCCGGCGGAAAGGTAGGACATAATGATGATGGGGACGACGATTTCATTGGCGGGGAATCCCAGGATAAAGGCCAGCAGAATCACCCCGTCCATCCCCAGCAGCCGGGCAAAGGGGTCCAAAAAGGCGGCGCAGTGGTGGAGGAGGGTGGCTTCCCCCAGGGTGATGTTGGCCATCAGCCAGATGACAAGACCCGCCGGGGCGGCCACCGCCGCCGCCCGTCCCAGAACAAAGAGGGTCCGATCCAAAACCGAGCGCACCAGCACCGGGACGATTTGGGGCCGGCGGTAGGGGGGCAGCTCCAGGGCGAAGGCAGAGGGCATCCCCCGGAGGATGGTGGCGGAAAGGATGCGGGAAACCAGCAGGGTGGCGCCCACCCCCAGGACGATTACGCCGGTAAGCCCCAGAGCGGACAGCACCGAGGGCCAGAAGCCCTCACCGCCGCCGATGAAGAAAACTGTAAGCAGGAGGATGAGGGTGGGGAACCGCCCGTTGCAGGGGACAAAGCTATTGGTGATAATGGCGATGAGCCGCTCCCGCGGGGAATCAATGATGCGGCAGCCCACCACCCCGGCGGCGTTGCAGCCAAAGCCCATCATCATAGTCAGCGACTGCTTGCCGCAGGCGCGGGCGCATTGGAAGCACCGGTCCAGATTGAAGGCCACCCGCGGCAGGTATCCAAAATCCTCCAAAAGGGTGAAGAGGGGGAAGAAGATAGCCATAGGGGGAAGCATCACCGCCACCACCCAGGCCAGCACCCGGTAGGCGCCGTCCATCAAAGGGGAAAGGAGCCATTGGGGACAGCCCAAAGCGGCCAAACCCTGGGTCAGCCAGTCCCCCAGGGCAAAGAGTCCGGTGGAGAGAAGCTGGCTGGGATAATTGGCCCCGGTGATGGTGAGCCAGAAGACTGCCGCCAGCAGCAGGAGCATCACCGGGATGCCGGTGCGGCGGCTTGTAAAGAGGCGGTCCAAACGCCGGTCCCCCTCGCTGGGGCCTTGGGCCGGGGCGCAGACCACCCCAGCGGCCACGCTTTCCGCTGTGGCGACGATGGCTCCCACCATGGCCTCCTCCAGCTCCCGCTGCCCCCATCCGTGCTGGCTCAAAAGATTTTTGGCGGCCGCCAGGGCCTCGGCCACCGCCGGGCGCTGGAGGATATCCTCCCCCAAATAGGCGCAGAGGGCACGGGATAAACTCTCATCCCCCTCCAGCAGCCGCAGGGCCAGCCACCGCAGATTCAGCCGCTCCCCCACCGCAGGACGCAGGGCCGGTACCAGAAGGGAGACGCCATCCTCGATGACCTGGGGGTAAACCACCCCCAGGGGACGCCCTGGGGCGGGCTGCCCCGCCATCTGCTCCAGACGGCAAAGCATCCCCTCCAGCCCTCTGCCGCTGCGGGCGCTGGTCCCGGCCACCGGCACCCCCAAGCTCCTTTCCAGCCCCTCCAGGTCCACCTGGATTCCCTTCCGGGCGGCCTCGTCCAAAAGGTTGACGCAGACCACAATCCGGGGGGTGATCTCCAGCACCTGGAGCACCAGGTTCAGGTTCCGCTCCAGGCAGGTGGCGTCCGCCACCACCAGCGTCACGTCCGCCTCCCCGCCCAGCAGGTAGTCCCGGGTGACCTCCTCCTCGGCGGAGCCGGGGTGGAGGGAGTAGGCCCCCGGCAGGTCCACCAGGGTATAGGTCCTGCCGTGATATGTATACGCCCCCCGGGCGGTTTCCACCGTCTTGCCGGGCCAGTTTCCGGTGTGCTGGCGCAGGTTGGTCAGCGCGTTGAATACGGTGGATTTCCCCACGTTGGGGTTGCCCACCAGGGCGATCACCGGCCCCTTCCCTTTGGTTCCAGCCATTTTCATCCCCTCCTTGTTTTGCATACTGCCACTATATGCGCCCGCCGCCGGAAGGGTGCGGGGGGAAAAATCCCCTATTCCGCCGTTTCTCTCCAAAAGTTGTGGAATTGAAAAAAATTTTCGTGACAAACGTTTCCGTTTGTGCTAGAATGTTTTTGTACGATAGAAACAGGATATGAAAGCTGGTGATGAATGCCGTGTCCGAGTATTCTTTTTCCATGTTCCCCAACGACAACTTCCTGGACTTCCGGCTGTTCCAGTACGGCTGGGAAGAGTGCGAGCCCCTGCATTCCTTCGGCCCCTTCGTCCGCAACCACTACCTGTTCCACTACGTTATCTCCGGGAAGGGGATTCTGAACTCCACCGACGAGGCCGGCGTGACCCACCACCATGTCCTGGGCCCCGGCCAGGGCTTCCTGATCTGCCCGGGGCAGGTCAATACCTACTGCGCCGACGAGCGCCAGCCCTGGAAGTACGTCTGGCTGGAATTCGACGGCCTGCGGGCGGCGGACTGCATGGAGGCCGCCGGACTGGGACAGAGCCAGCCCATCTACCGCCCCCAGGGCGGAGGCGGAGAAGAGGTTTGCAGCCGGATGCTCTATATCACCGAGCACGCCAACGCCTCGCCCCTCCATCTGGTGGGCCACCTGTGCCTGTTTCTGGACGAGCTGGTCCGCTCCTCCGCCTCCCGGCAGGAGCGGCAGAACAGCCCCCTGCGGGATTTCTATATCCAGGAGGCGGTGACCTTCATCCAGCAGAATTACCAGCGGGACATCACCGTGGAGGAGATCGCCGGAACCTGCAAGCTCAACCGGAGCTATTTCAGCAAGCTGTTCAAGGCGGTCATCGGCTGCACGCCCCAGGAATTCATCATCCGCCTGCGGCTGACCAAGGCGGCGGAGCAGATGCGGATGACCGGCGATCCCATCGGGGATATCGCCCGGCGGTGCGGCTATCCCAACCAGCTGCACTTTTCCCAGGCGTTCAAGAAGAGATACGGCCTGCCGCCCAGGGAGTGGCGGAAGGAAAATAAACCGGTTAAACGGGGGTAGGCTGCCAAAAAAGATGCGCGGAGGGCTTTTTGACCGTCTAAAACGGCGGGGGCTGATGCCCCCGTCGTTTTTTGAGCCTGTTTCGTATCTCCACGTATGGCGATTGGTTTAGAAGCATGTCCTTACACCCGCTTTTTCCGTTTGAGCGTTCCCGCGACCGCAAATACAGCCGCCAGTATCCCCAGGCCAATCAGCGTCAGCAGGAAGCAATTCCATCCCACCGTCTGCGGGTCCTCCCACTGGGAAAAATCCACCGGCAGAAGCAGCCGGTAGGGCGTGCTGTTGGGCCAGCCGTTGAGGAGCAGAGCCTTGTCCATCATCCACGGATATACCCAGCTCCACAGCCCTATCCATACACAGCACAGCGACGCCCGGAACCACCCGTTCACCGGCAGATACCGGATGACGCCCATCAGCCCCCAGGGCAGGACCAGGCTCGCCAGCGCAATGGGCAGGCTCATGGGGAAGAACCAGCCCTTTGTGGCGAGGGCCAGCAAAACGAACAGCAGCGCCGTGTTGACGGAGAAGTACGCCAGCGCCTTGTGCCGCCGGACGCTCTCCGGAAGGGGAAGCTGACACAGAGGGATTGGCAGAAACAGGACGCTCAGCCCCAAAGCAACGCTGGACATCACCACCGGCCAGTACTCTATCCCGCCGTTACCCTGCGCAAGGATGGCCGTCAGCATCAGGAGCAGCAGCGCGGACTGGATGCCGACCAACAGCGAAGCCTTGCACCGCCGCAGCCTTTCCGGCAGAGGCATCTGCTGCAGAAAGACCGGCAGCGCGATAAATCCCGCCCCGAAGGACACCGCCGTGACGGTCATAAAGGACCACCACAGGAATGCTTTCAGCTCGTACCCATAGGCCATCATCAGCGCAGCCCCATTGGCAATCACCGCCAGCATCAGCAAGACGGTGTCCGCCGCCAGACACAGGCTGGCCTTCCGCCGCTGCAGCCAAACGGGCAGGGGCAGCATGGGTAAAATGACCGGCAATATGAGCAGGGAGCTCCCGAACAGCACCCACAGCGCGACCATCGGGAACCATTCCATCGACCCGGAGCGCAGACAGCACAGCAGGATCAGCAGCTCCACGCTGCCTACCATGCTTCCCAGGGATACAGCCCATTTGTACGGCTCCCACTCCGGCCTCCGGGCCAGCAGGAAGGGCAGCAGGGTGAGAGACGCCGCGATCATCACCGATGCCGCCGCGATGGGAAGGAACCATAGGTCGTGGCTGGCGATAGCGGCAATGCCAAAACCAAAGAGGACTCCGCCAAAAATAATGCACATAAAGATGCAGAATCCCCGTGTCAGACGCTGGTACTTCTCCGCCATGCGCTCGGCGGCCCGCTTCTGGGTGTCCACGCTGGCGGTGAGCAGCTCGTGTTCGGTCACGTCCAGCGCGGCGCAGATGTCCAGCAGCAAGGTGATGTCCGGGTAGCTCATGCCCCGCTCCCACTTCGAGACGGCGGATTCGGTGACGTACAGCTTCTCGGCGAACTCCTTCTGGGTCATCCCCAGCTCCTTCCGCCGCTCCCGGATGTACTCGCCAAAGGTTTTTTTACTTTCCACAGCCGCTCTCCTTTCCCGCTACAGTCTCAACACCGCCCGCAGGGCCGCCAGGATGGCGATGTGGACAGGATACGCCGCATAAAAGGCCCATTTGATATTCCGTCCCCGCTGCCCGCTGTACAGGCAGATCAGCGCCGCCGCCAGCAGCGCGCAGCACAGACTGCCCCCGGGCGCCCAGCGGAAGGTCCCCTCCCACAGGACTACCTGCTTCAGCCACAGCTCCCAGCCGTACTCATAGATTATCCCCAGCGTCAGCACGCCGATCTGCCATTTCCGGTCCCGCGCCAGATAGATCAGGCAGATCAGTACCACGCCGAACACGCTGTAGTCACAGTCCACCACCTCAGACAGGAAGAAAACAGGCAGCAGCGGCAGGATGCACAGAAGGCTCCCCAGCCAGTCCGGCTCCCGATTTCCGCGCTTACCCAGTACATGGCAGGCCGCCAGGAAGCAGGCCAGGTACAGGAAAATCGTCAGGATAATAGGCAGTCCGTTGCCGTCCACGGCGTACAGAAGCCCAACCCAGGAGGCCACGCAGACGCCGAAGAATCCCGCTGCCGCCAGCTGGAGCGCCCTGGACTGCCGCCGGAGGGTTTCCCAGATGTGGATGCAGGCCACGGCGAAAAACATGGTGTAGAACACATTGGTGAAGTTCAGAAAATTTATCCCCAGGACCCCTGTCCGCCAGTTTGAATCAAAGGCCAGGTCAAAGGGGATCTCGCTGATGAGGGCGAACACCCCCAGCCGCAGCAGATACTTCTCCCGGTTCCGGGTGTGGCGGCAGCCCTCTGCCACGAGAAAGGCGTAGATGGGAAACGCGATGCGCCCGATACTCCGGAGGAAGGTATTGAGGGGCATCGGGATGATCTCCAGCGCCGCGGCCGTGTGGTCGATGACCATTATGACCAGAGCGATGACTTTCAGATGAAAGGCCGTCAGCGGCTTTCCGATGGTTTGTGTTTGGTTTGTCATAGGCGGGCTCCTTTTCCTCATTCTTCCGGCTTGCAAGTCCTGTCTCCACCATAGAGCAGGAGACGGAAAAAGTCAAGAAAAACCCGCCTTTTTGCCGCTCGACCATTTGGAAAGTCCTTGTGCCCCAATGGTTTGCGGCCTCCCCGCATTGGAGGAGGCCGCAAACCGCGCGTGCTATAAACCCAGCAGATGGGTGGCAAATTGGAAGTAGATGAGCAGGCTCAGCACGTCCACGATAGTGCTGATAAAGGGCGCGGCCATCACCGCCGGGTCCAGGCCGATCT
>OFGO01001155.1_pt1 | contig 20588 bp, 21 predicted proteins | sample 1521761 | NCBI WGS metagenome assembly OFGO01 (sample SAMEA3504128, study PRJEB24116) | mouse gut metagenome | biome: mouse gut; feature: mouse-associated habitat; material: faeces | place: Denmark | collected 2011
AAAAATGAAAAAACCTACGAACTGGTGCTGACGGCACTGTTCACCGCCATAATTGTGATTATGGCATTCACACCGCTGGGGTATATCCCGCTTGTCGTGATCAATGCGACGATCATTCATATCCCGGTGATCCTGGGAGCGCTGTTTCTTGGACCGAAGAAAGGTGCATTTTTAGGATTTGTTTTCGGATTGACCAGCTTTATCAACAACACGTTTAAGGCAGCTACGGCATCGGCTTTTGTGTTTTCGCCAGTGCTGGCCTACAATGCAGTCGGCGTTTCGGGCATCTTTAAGAGCCTGTACATCTGTTTCGTGCCGAGAATACTTGTAGGGATCGTGCCCTATTTCATTTATCTCCTGATCCGCAGGGTCTTAAAGGACGAGAGGCAGACAGGAAGAATCGTGGTCAATGGGCTGGCATCTTTGATCTTATGTATTTCTCTGAGAGCTTTTTTGATACGGCTGCTGCCGGATGTGCTGCACGCGGCAGTGTACACTGTCATCGGCGTGGCGGCAGGCTGTGTATTGATGGCAGTGCTGACAGTCAGCGGCCGGAATAAAGGGTCAGCGAATATCGCTCTGGCCTATGCAGGGCTTGCCGGGGCGTATACGAATACGCTTTTCGTGATGAGCGGTATTTTTATCTTATATAAAGATGCCTACGCACAGGCAGTCGGTGTGGCAGGTGAAGCAGTGCTTGATGTGATCATGGGCGTTGTGACTTTCAACGGTGTGGTGGAGGCAGTGGTAGCAGCCATTATCGTTGCGGGTGTGGGATTTGCGCTGACGCGTGTGAAGCCCGTCTATGCGAAACAGAAGCAGAGGGCATAGAAGAGTGCGCATAGCATAGAACGGATGACAATATAGTTTACTGCAGACGGCAGTGGGGATCCTCCTGGAGACAGGATAGGATTAGAATGCAAAAGGAAGGGCATAGATATGATCTTGGCGATTGATATTGGAAATACAAATATTGTGATCGGCTGTATCGAGGGAGAGAGGGTATGTTTCGTGGAACGTGTTTCCACGAATCTGGCCGGCACGGAACTGGAGTATGTGGTGGAGTTTCGGACTCTTTTCGATCTGTATCACATTGGATTGGAGGATATCAGCGGAAGCATTATCTCCTCTGTGGTACCTCCGCTCAATAATATCGTGAAATCCGCCCTGGAGAAGTTATTCCACAAGACACCCCTTCTGGTGGGGCCTGGCCTGAAAACAGGCCTGAATATCCTGATGGATAATCCGGGGCAGCTGGGTTCCGATCTGGTGGTCAATGCGGTAGCGGGCTTGCAGTATTACGGCGCGCCTATCATCATGATCGACATGGGGACGGCAACGACGATCAGTGTGGTCGATCAGAAGAAGAATTATATCGGCGGTATGATCCTGCCGGGTGTCAAAGTTTCCCTGGATTCGCTTGTAAACCGGACGTCCCAGCTGCCGAGAATCAGCCTGGAAGCGCCGAAGAAAGTGGTCGGCAGGAACACCATCGACTGCATGAAGAGCGGCATCGTGATGGGGCAGGCGGCCTGTCTGGATGGCATGATCGAGCGTATCTATGAGGAGCTTGGTTATGAGGCGCCGGTGGTGGCAACGGGCGGGCTGGCCGGAAGCATCGTGCCCCACTGCAAGCGGAAGATCGTATGCGACAATGAATTGACGCTGAAAGGTCTGGGTATTATATATAGAAAGAATGCAGAGAATTAAGGAGTGTAGAAGTTGCGCAGTTTAGGCGCGGAACATAATTTCGAGATAAATACAGGATACCTCGCTGCTTGCGGCGGGGTATTGCATTACGGAAACCAAAGAGAAAGTTGAATAAATTTAGCTCACGTTCTCAGAGCAAAGTGCTTTGGGATGGAAGAAAGAACGGAGGAAAGGATCATGTTGGAAGGAAAACATATCGTATTGGGAGTGACCGGCAGCATTGCGGCATACAAGATCGCATCGCTGGCCAGTATGCTGGCCAAGAAACACGCGGATGTGACGGTGATCATGACCCGGAATGCCACAAATTTTATCAATCCGATCACGTTTGAATCGTTGACGGGCAATAAATGTCTGGTAGATACTTTTGACAGAAATTTTGAGTTTCAGGTGGAGCATGTGTCACTGGCGAAGCAGACGGATGTCTTTCTGATGGCACCGGCGTCGGCCAACGTGATCGCTAAGGCGGCTCACGGGATCGCGGATGATATGCTGACCACGACGCTGCTGGCCTGCACCTGCCCGAAGATCTTCGCTCCGGCCATGAATACGCGTATGTATCAGAATCCTGTTGTGCAGGATAATATGGAGATCCTGAAACGGTACGGCATGGAGGTGATCACGCCGGCAGACGGCTATCTGGCCTGCGGCGATACGGGGGCGGGCAAGATGCCCGAGCCAGAAGTATTGTATGAAGCGATCGTAAAGGCTTTGACACCTAAAGATATGGCGGGGAAACGGGTACTGGTGACGGCAGGACCCACTCAGGAGAAGATCGATCCGGTGCGCTATATCAGTAATCATTCCACCGGCAAGATGGGCTATGCCATCGCCAGAGCGGCAATGCTTCGCGGGGCAGATGTGACGCTTGTATCGGGCAAAGTGAATCTGGAGCCGCCGAAGGGTGTCAGACTGCTTCCCGTCGTGTCTGCGGCAGACATGGCGCAGGCGGTGAAGGAGAATGCGCAGGAGCAGGATATCATCATCAAGGCAGCTGCCGTGGCCGATTACCGGCCAAGTGTGACGGCAGATGAGAAGCTGAAGAAGAAGGACGGCGAGATGACCATCGAGCTGGAACGGACGGAAGATATCTTGGCTTATCTCGGGGCGCATCGCAGGGACGGACAGTTTCTGTGCGGTTTTTCCATGGAGACCGAACATATGCTGGAGAATTCCAGGCTCAAACTGGAGAAGAAGAATATCGATATGATCGTGGCCAATAATCTCAAACAGGCAGGCGCCGGTTTCGGCACCGATACCAATGTAGTGACGTTCCTGACGGCGGACGAGACGGTGCAGCTGCCGGTCATGAGCAAAGAAGATGTGGCGGACAGGCTGTTGTCGTTTATCATGGAGAGACGGTAAGCGGCCGATGTGCTATGCCGCAGGCGGAAGATCCTGCAGGCGGGCGTTTTTATCGATGAAGGGAAAGGTGTGGATAACAAGATGAGAATTGGAATGGGATATGATGTGCATAGATTGGTGCAGGACCGTAAGCTGATCATGGGCGGTGTGGAGATACCGTATGAGAAGGGACTGCTGGGCCATTCGGATGCGGATGTATTGCTGCATGCTATTATGGATGCGCTGCTGGGAGCTGCGGCGCTGGGGGATATCGGGAAGCATTTTCCGGATACCGATCCTGTCTACAAAGGAATCTCTTCGATAAAGCTGCTTACCCATGTGGGAGAACTGCTGGAGGAGAACCGATTCCTGATCGAGAATATAGACGCCACCATTATCGCGCAGGCGCCGAAGATGCGGCCGCATATCGAACAGATGCGGGCCAATATCGCCGATGCGCTGAGGATAGAGACAGAGCAGGTCAACGTGAAGGCGACGACCGAGGAAGGACTTGGCTTTACCGGTGCCGGTGAGGGGATCTCTGCCCAGGCAATCTGTCTGTTGACGAGCCCGAGGGAGCTGTACAGCCGACAGGTGTACGACGAAGAGGAAGAGTGTAATTGTTCACGGTGCCCCGGATGTAAGGGTTGACACTGTCCGCAGAGGCGTGTATAATTTTCAAAGAATTAAGTTGCAGGAGGATTTTTGTATGTTAAGTGTTATTGTAATGGAGAAAATTGCAAAGTAAATCGTCATGATGCATAGCTTACCGTCCGGCGGGCCGCATGGATGGCAGGGGAGATTTTCACCGTGTGGGAGTCTGCCCATAGCTGGCAGAAGAAGTGGAGCTGCCAGTATTTTCGCCTTACAATTGCTTAATATTATGGTATAGATCTTAAGACAGGATAGGCATGGCTGTCTGGCCATGCTGGTGTATGTTCTTTTTTCTCACGATGTGTTTTGTCTGACATAACGCAGAGAAGGATGGCAGATCATGGTATTGACGTTTATACGGCAGCCATGGTCTTTTTTTGTATAGGAGATACCTGTGCTTTTTCATGATCTGCTGCGGGGAATGTGATGTTGTCGTTTTGGCGGCAGGTGTGGTGACTGCACAGGTAGAATAATCTTTATGAAAAAGGAGCAGGACAGAATGGATACGGAAAAACAGATTGAATTTGATAAGATCAAGATGATCTGGTCAGAACTGGCAGTGACGGGAAAAGCCAAAGAGAGTATAAAAGAAGCGGGGGTCTATCTGGCGGAGAGGGAGCTTGGAAAGCAGCTGCGGGATACGACGGACAGCAGAGATATGATCGAGAAGCTGGGAACGCCGCCCTTGCAGAACGTGGATGAGATCCGGGAGATTATGCAGATCGCAGAGAAGGGAGACTGCCTTACACCGCACCAGCTGGAGCGGGTGGAAAGGGTGCTGGCAGCGGTAAGGCGATTAAAGGATTATCTGAAGCGGGGAAAAATGTATGAGAATCAGCTCGCTTATTATGAAGAAGATCTGGATGCGGTGGAAGAGGTGCGGGAAGAGATCGGCAGGCAGATCAGAGGAGGAGAGGTGGACGACCACGCATCCAAAGAATTGCTGCAGATCAGAGCGCAGATCTTAAAATGTGAGGAACAGATGAAACAGAAGGCGGAACAGGTCATGCGCGCCGAGAAGGCCTGTATGGCGGACCAGTACTGTACCTTCCGCAATGGCAGGCTCTGTGTCCCGGTGAAAAAGGAATATAAGTTCAAGGTGGCCGGCAGCGTGATCGACAAGTCTTCAACGGGCAGCACGCTTTTTATCGAGCCGGCAGGGGTGGCCAGATTCTATGAAGAATTGCAGCAGTTTAAGATCAACGAAGAGAATGAGATATATCGGATCCTGTATACTCTGACGGCGATGGTCGCCACGGCAGCCGGGGCCATGAACAGGAATATAACCATGATCGAGAAACTGGATTTTATCTTTTCCAAAGGAAAGCTGAGTATCGATATGGGAGCGGTGGAGCCGGCGATCAATACAGAGCGCAGGATCGTGTTGAAGAACGCCAGACACCCGTTGATGGATAAGGATGTCAATGTGCCGCTGCAGTTTAAGATTGGGGAGCAGGCGCGGGGGATCGTCATAACCGGCCCGAATACGGGAGGAAAGACGGTGGCCATCAAGACCGTTATGCTAAGCTGCATGATGGCACAGTGCGGGTTACATGTGGCCTGCGAGGAGGCGGATATCTGTATGAACAATGCCTATCTCAGCGATATCGGCGACGGGCAAGATCTGTCGGAGAATCTGTCCACCTTTTCCGCCCATATCACCAATGTGCTGGAAGTGCTGCGGGAAGTGAACCGTGAGAGCTTTGTGATCATGGATGAGCTGGGATCCGGCACCGACCCGGCAGAGGGGATGGGAATCGCCATCGCCATTTTGGAACAGCTGCGCAAGAGTGGTGCGCTTTTTCTTGTGACGACCCATTACCCGGAAGTGAAGGAGTATGCAGGACGGACAGAGGACATGTGCAATGCGCGGATGACTTTTGACAGGGAAACGCTCAGTCCTACCTATCAGATGGTGATCGGGGAAGCCGGGGAGAGCTGTGCCTTCTATATCGCGGATCGGCTGGGAATGCCACAGGAAATGCTGCGGACGGCAGTAGCGGCCGCTTATGGGGAGGAGGCAGTTGACAGATACCGGTTCCGGTCGCAGGTAAGCGAGATAAAGAAGGCGGCGACGGCTAAGATCACAAAGAACAGACAGGGAAAACGCGCCACGGATCTGAGTCGGAAATACAAGCGGGGAGACAGCGTAATGGTCTATCCGGATAAAAAGATCGGGATCGTGTGTGTGCCCATCAATGAGAAAGGGGTTCTGCGGGTGCAGATGCCAGACAAGAAGATCTGGATCAATCATAAGCGGGTGAAACTGCATGTAGCGGCTGATGAACTGTATCCGGAGGACTATGATTTCTCCATTCTGTTTGACAGTGTGGCAAATCGGAAGATCCGCCATGATATGGACAGAAAGTATACGGAAGAGACGGTCCGGTATGAGGAATAGGCAAAGATCCGCTAAAGATGGATTTCTTTGCCGCTGAAAGCAAAATCTGGTTGACAAAACGGCTGTTTTTGCATATCCTATTAGCAGAAATAAATGATACTGTACACAGTGCAACAGACAGTGCGCAGATGGACGTGGAAAGGGAAGAGTACCATTTAAGAAGCAGCAGAGAGGAGCCGCCGCCGGCTGTAAGCGGTTCTTGCGGATCGAATGGGAAAGTGCGCCCCGGAGTCTGGCAGATGCCCGGTTAAACCCCGTTATTGGTTATGAGTGAAAGAGTGCTTTCGGGCAATCTTTAAGTAGAGTGGAACCGCGGATCATTTCGTCTCTATTTCCCAAGGGGAGTAGGACGGAAGCCGCGGATTTTTATATCACAGGGAAGTGTCCGTGATAGTTCCATGGAGCCGGGGAGATGTGGTATCCGGGAGGTGCGGTATGGGTATGGTATCATTTGATCGGATTTGAAATGAAGAAGGAATGCGGTATGGGTTTTGTACAGAATATTAAGGAAGAGATCAGGATCATCCGCGAACGGGATCCGGCGATCCATTCTAACATGGAAGTTTTCCTGTATCCCAGCTTTAAGGTGATGCTATATTACAGACTGGCGCACAAGATGTATCTGCGCAGGCATTTTTTCCTGGCCAGATGGATTTCCCAGAAGGGATCCAGAAAGACGGGGATAGAGATTCATCCCGGGGCCAAGATCGGGAAAGGCTTTTTCATTGACCACGGCAACGGCGTCATTATCGGTGAAACGACGGTGATCGGTGATAACGTGACACTGTATCAGGGGGTGACGCTGGGCGGAACCGGCAAGGAACAGGGCAAGAGGCATCCGACCATCGGCAATAATGTGATGATCAGCACCGGGGCGAAGGTGCTGGGGTCTTTTAAGATTGGGGATAACAGTAAGATTGGTGCCGGCAGCGTTGTGCTGAAGGAAGTGCCCCCCAATTCCACGGTAGTGGGAGTGCCCGGTCAGGTGGTGAAGCGCCACAATCAGTCTTTTCCGCAGGAGGAGTTGGATCAGGTGAATCTGCCGGATCCGGTGCGGGAAGATATTGTGAACCTGCAGCGGGCCAATACGGAATTGACGAACCGTCTGCTGGATCTGGAGCAGGAGCTGAAGGAACTCAGGAAAAGGATATAAGGGCAGAGTACTAAAGTAGAGAGAACAGGCAGGGAACATTGCGTTACAGAGCATACAGGAGGGACAGAGCATATGAAAATTTTTAACACACTTTCCAGACAGAAAGAAGAATTCGTACCCTTGGAGGAAGGGAAGGTCAGTATGTACGTGTGCGGGCCTACGGTGTATAATCTGATCCATATCGGGAATGCGCGGCCGATGATCGTTTTTGATACGGCCAGACGTTATATGGAGCATAAGGGTTATGCGGTCAATTATGTCTCCAATTTTACCGATGTAGATGATAAGATCATTAAGAAGGCGAATGAGGAAGGGGTGGACCCTTCCGTGATCTCCGAGCGCTATATCGAGGAGTGCAAAAAGGACATGCAGGCGCTCAACGTGAGGCCGGCCACCACGCATCCGAAGGCGACGGAGGAGATCGGGGGCATGATCGAGATGATAAAGACGCTGATCGACAAGGATCACGCCTATGTGGCACAGGACGGCACGGTGTATTTTAAGACCAGAAGCTTTGGGCAGTACGGGAAACTGTCCCATAAGAATCTGGATGATCTTCGCAGCGGCGGCCGTTCCCTTTTGGTGTCCGGGGAGGATCAGAAGCAGGATCCGCTTGATTTCGTGCTGTGGAAGCCTAAGAAAGAAGGAGAGCCTTACTGGGAGTCTCCCTGGTGCGAGGGACGTCCGGGCTGGCATATCGAGTGCTCTGTCATGAGTAAGCGGTATCTGGGAGACGAGATTGATATCCATGCCGGCGGCGAGGATCTGATCTTCCCCCACCATGAGAACGAGATCGCTCAGTCGGAGGCAGCCAACGATAAAGAATTTGCAAAATACTGGATGCACAACGGGTTCTTAAATATCGACAATAAGAAAATGTCCAAGTCAGAGGGAAATTTCTTCACGGTCAGAGACATCAGTGAGAAATACGATCTGCAGGTGCTGCGTTTCTTCATGCTCTCGGCCCATTACAGGAGCCCGCTGAATTTCAGCGCGGAGCTGATGGAGGCGGCCAAGAACGGTCTGGAGCGGATCGTCACCAGCGTTGCCAATCTGAATTATCTCCTGAAAAACGCGGCAGACGGGGAGATGTCTGAAGATGAGCGGAAGCTGATGGAAGAAGCGAAAAGGTATATCGCGCAGTTTGACACAGCTATGGATGATGACTTTAACACAGCGGACGCGATTTCTGCGATCTTTGATCTGGTCAAATTTGCCAATACTCATGTGTCGGAAAGCGCCGGCAGAGCTTTTGTGCAGGCAGTCAAAGACGAGATCGTGCTGTTGTCCGATATCTGCGGGCTGATCGTGGATAAGCAGGAAGAAATCCTGGATGCGCAGATCGAGGAATTGATCTTGGAGCGGCAGGCGGCAAGAAAAGCGAAGAACTTTGCGAGAGCGGACGAGATCAGGGATACGCTGGCGGCCCAGGGTATCATACTGGAAGATACGCGCGAGGGTGTGAAATGGAAGAGAGCGTAACGATACTGGAGGCCATCAAGCGGGAGTTTGCTTGCAAGGAGACGGATATCAGAACTTACTCTCCGCTGACTCTGGCTTATATCGGGGATGCCATCTATGATCTGGTGATCCGGACTATCGTGGTGGAGCGGGGCAACAGCTCCGCCAACAAGCTCCACAGAAAGACGGTGGCCTATGTGAATGCCAGAGAGCAGGCCAGAATGATCGATGCGTTGGAAGAGGAACTGACAGAGGAGGAGACGGCGGTCTATCATAGAGGGCGCAACGCCAAATCTTACACTTCAGCCAAGAATGCCTCCATCATCGAGTACCGCAAGGCTACCGGGATGGAGGCGCTGTGTGGTTATCTGTATCTGCAGGGCAGGCAGGAGCGGCTGCTGTATCTGATCCGGGAGGCCATTGTCAGGACGGGGATGGAGATTTAAGTATATCGTGAAACCGGTAGCGGCTATGTGAAGTGCAGGGAAAGTCCTGGAGACTATGTGGATAAAAGAGAGGATTTGATGAAAGAATGAATAACAGAGGTTTTCATAAAGGAGATGGCCGTGCGGTAAAGAGACAGAATGCCAATGATGCGGAAATGCGGGAAGCAGGAGACGAGGCGGAGCGTTTTGCAATAGAAGGACGCAATGCCGTGATCGAGGCTTTCCGTTCCGGCAGGACGATAGACAAGCTTTATGTGCAGGATGGCTGTAAGGACGGGCCGGTGCTGACTATCAAACGGGAGGCAGCCAAACACGGCACTCTGATCAAGTATGTGGAAAGGGAGCGTCTGGACCAGCTTTCGGAGACAGGGAAACATCAGGGCGTGATCGCCTATGCGGCGGCCTGTGCCTATGCGGAGGTGGAGGACATCTTGTCTGCAGCGAAAGACAAGGGAGAGGCGCCTTTTGTCTTCCTGTTGGACGGCATAGAAGATCCTCATAATCTGGGGGCTATCATCCGCACGGCCAATCTGGCAGGAGCCCATGGAGTGATCATTCCGAAAAACCGTGCAGTGGGTCTGACAGCGACGGTGGCGAAGGCTTCTGCCGGAGCGCTCAACTATACACCGGTGGCCCGGGTGACGAATCTGGGGCAGACGATCGAAGAGCTGAAGAAAGAAGGACTGTGGTTTGTGTGCGCGGATATGGAAGGGACGCGGATGTACGACCTGGATCTGAAGGGGCCTATCGGGTTGGTGATCGGCAGTGAAGGAAACGGTGTGGGCAGGCTGGTGAAAGAGAAGTGTGACTTCACGGCTTCCATTCCTATGCGGGGGAATATTGATTCTCTCAATGCTTCGGTGGCGGCGGGCGTGCTGGCGTATGAGATCGTGAGACAGCGTTTGGGATAAACAGGAAGTGAGTCCAAGTAAATAGATGAAGAAGTTAAATGAAATCTTAGTAGTGTTTATCTTTATGCTGACAGCAGTTTTGACGGCGGCTGTCGGCCTGAAAGCCTATGATATATACGATACAAGGAGGCAGCTTGCCAGAGAGCAGGAGGAACTGGAGCTGGCCCAGATGATGGTCCGGAATGAGGAGGCACATGCGCGTGTGGTCCAGATGCGGGCGGAGATTCTGGAGCTTGCAGAGGATAAAGAAGAGTTAGAGCGTTTTATCAGCAGAATACAAAGCAGTGAACAGACTGTATCGGGGAATGGATCGGTGTCTGCAAACGGCACGGTATCGGGGAACGGATCGGTGTCTTCAAACAGTACGGTATCCGGAAACGGATCGGTGTCTGCAAACGGCACGGTATCGGGGAACGGGTCAGTCTCTGCAAACGGTACGATATCCGGAAATGAAGCGGTGTCTGCAAATGGGACTGTTTCTTCCAATGAGCGCATTACGGGAAACGATACAGTGTCGGCCAATGATGCAGATGTAGGATCTGCATCGAAAACCGTGTCGGCCAATAGCACGGTTTCCGGTAATGTGGATGTATTTGGCAATGTGATCCCCAGGATCAGCAGAAATGTTTCCGGCAATGATGAGATCAACTATTATGACGGCACCATGACGGACAGCAGCATATTTGATGAATGGAGAGCAATCTATAAGCAGGAAGAAATGTCTCTGAACGAACGCAGGCAGCTGCGTACCTCCCTGGAAGAGACACTGGAAGTCAATCAGGCAGACAGGGAGCGGATCGCCGAGAATAAGACGGATTTTTCAGGGGTTAGGATCGCCTGTCTGGGAGACAGTATCACGGCGGCGGCCAATCTGGAGGGAGAAGAAGGATACCAGCAGTATGCATATCCGGCCCGCCTGAAGGAACTGCTGGGAGCTGAGGAAGTCTATAATCTGGGAATTGGCGGTTCTTCGATCGGCAGATATTGGGCAGATGCCTACGTGGACCGTTATCAGGAGATTCCGGAGGATACGGATATCATTATCGTGATGGGAGGGACGAATGATGCTTTCTGTGCTTCCGATAAGGAGTTCGGGAATCTGGAAGAGAGGAAGTATCGCACTTTCTGCGGGGATCTGAATGAGCTGATGAAAGGAATTAAAGAAAAATATCCCGATACGGAGGTTTTCTTTGCGACACCGCTGCCAAATGTGCTGCAGGATTATCTGATGAAGGAAAGGGATTACCTTCTGCCGCAGCAAAAATATGTGGATGTGATCAAAACATTGGCGAAGGAATATGATTATGACGTGATTGACTTATATAATTCCAATATACTGGATTCTCATGACGCGAATGTTGTCGCGGACTATATACCGGACGGCGTGCACGGAAATCATGAGGGATATCAGATCATAGCAGAACATTTTGCTTCCGAACTGGTGCAGCATTATGAGGAAGAGACAGTGGAGACAGCATCGGTTTCGGGAAACCGTGTGGACGGTAATCTATGAAGCGCATCAAATTTATAAAAAGGAATAATGTGAACGCAAAGTTATGGATAAAGAGTATGGCAATTACAGTGATGAAGAGCTTGTCGGCCGGCTGAGAGACGGAGAGGAAAGTATCACGGAATATCTGATGAATAAATATAAGAATCTGGTTCGCAGCAAGGCCAGATCCATGTATATTCTGGGTGCGGACAGTGACGACCTGATACAGGAAGGGATGATCGGACTTTTTAAGGCGCTGCGGGATTATGACAGTGGCAGAGATGCCAGCTTCCTCACATTTGCGGATCTGTGCGTGTCAAGGCAGATGTATACAGCAGTACAGGCATCCAGAAGGCAGAAGCATATGCCGCTGAACACTTATATATCCCTGCATGGCAGTGTAGTCAGAAATCGTGACGGGGAAGAGGAAGAGCTTGTCAACATGATCTCTGATGCGGCGGGACAAAGCCCGGAAGATGTGGTGATAGACAGGGAAAACGTGATACAGCTAGAGCAGACGATCGAGAGGGAATTGAGCAATTTTGAAAAACAGGTATTGGATCTTTATCTGACAGGGATGGGTTACCAGCAGATCGCCAAGGTGCTCGGAAGGGACGATAAATCCACGGACAACGCGCTGCAGCGGATCAAGACAAAGCTAAAGAAGGTAATAGGAAGAGACGCCAGATGATAGACGTGAGCAGAAGAGAGATCAAATATCGGATAAGCCCGCATGAGATTGCCGGATTAAAACGGAGACTGGCTCCGATCATGCGATGTGACCGTCATAATGGAAGAGACGGGTACCTGGTGCGGTCATTGTATTTTGACACGCCTTTTGATACGGATTATGAGGATAAGATCGATGGGTATAACGAACGGCAGAAGATACGGCTTCGGCTGTATGACCCACAGGATGAGACGGTAAAGCTGGAATTGAAAGAAAAGAAAGGAACCGTCCAGCGAAAACGGTCCCTGCTTTTAAACAGAGAAGAGGCAGAGCAGATGATCTGCGGCAGGTATGGATTCCTGCAAGCCCGCAATGAGGAATTGGCGTTGTGGCTTTATACTTTTATGGTCACAAAGTGCTATCGGCCCAAGTGCATTGTGGAGTACGACAGGTATGCTTATTATCTGGAACACAACGATATACGGGTTACGTTTGATACAGGATTGCGTTCCGGTGAGGCAAATCACAATATCTTTGACAAGAATCTGGTGCTGTATCCGGTCAGGAGTGCTTTGGAAAATACTCTGGAAGTGAAATTCAACGGATTTCTGTTCACCTCTGTCAAAAATGAGTTGAACCGGTTTGAAGGCATGCCGGTATCCAGCAGCAAGTACTGTTTGGCAAGAATGGTCAGCAAGAGAATATGAAATATAACTATTGATCAGAACCGTGCGCCTGCTGCGCTGTTCGAGAACATAAGGGGTAAGAGTTTGTGGCGCTTCGGAATGGAGGTAAATGATGAAAGAACTGCTATATGAAAGTTTGGTAAATACAACAGAGGGATTGACGTTGGATGAAGTGATCTTGAATTTTGCGGCTGCGGCGATCATTGCGTGTCTGATCTATATTTCTTACAGGGTCTCACATTCCGGCACCGTATACAGTGAACGGTTTAATGTGTCGCTTGTGATGCTGACACTGATCTCAACACTGGTCATGAATGTGATCGGTAATAATATCGCGTTGTCATTGGGTATGGTAGGCGCGCTGTCGATCGTAAGGTTCCGTACGGCGATCAAGGATCCGCGGGATACGGCGTATATCTTCTGGGCGATTGCGGTGGGAATCTGCTGCGGGGTGTCGGATCATATGATTGCGGCGATCGGCTCGACGGTCATCTTTGTATTCCTGCTGCTGTTCGGGTTTGTGAGAAATAACGAGAGGATCATGCTCATCATCAACTGCAGTATCGAGGCGGAAGATGAGGTCGAGGCGAGTATGACGGCGTTATTTGCAGGCAAGGCTTTGATGCGTGTACATAATGTCTCCCTGGAGGGAAATGCCAGCGAATATATCTATGAGATTTCAGATAAAAGTCTGAGAAAGTCGGAAAGTGTGAACGGTTCGGTGCAAAAGAAGATAGCTGAGATCAAAGGGATCTTTAATATGAGCATTGTGAGACAGGACGATGAAATTAATCAGTAATTGAGGATATATGATGCTTGACAAAGCAGAAATGCCTGTGCTATACTATGACTCGGTGATTAGAGAAGTGGTCACTGTTAGTATGTTGCTGTAGCACAGTCGGTAGAGTACTGCATTGGTAGGAAGAGTCTTGCCAACAGTAGCAATTTCATACTAAGCTGCCGTAGCACAGTCGGTAGTGCGCAGCATTGGTAGTGCTGAGGTCACGGGTCCGATTCCCGTCGGCAGCTCTGAAAATAAAGGCTTTTCGAGGTGTGAGGCTTCGGAAGGTCTTTATTTCATTATCGGACAGAGCGAACGGATAAGTTACTCTTTTTTCACTCTGTTTTGAACGTGTTGAAACGTCTGTAACATGGAATTTGTGGAAAATATGTTGTTATGTTGAAAAGAGTGGAAATATCCTTGAAATCCTATAAATCAGCCATTTATATTTATATGCGGTTCGCCCCTCCGGAAAGCGGGCAAATTCCTTTTTAATATCCATTCTGCGAGATTTCCCCAGAATGAAATTAGAATCGCCTTAAAATCGATTCTACAAGGTCAGAGCCGGGAATATATTTGGAACAAAAGGAATAACAAAAAATAATTTAAGAAAATTAAATGATTTTCTGCTGAACAACAAGCGGAAACAGGCATAATACAGACGAGAGCCAGAGGACTTAGATCTAGCGGCTCTTATCTGTTGCAAAAATATCTTGCGCAAAATGTTGACAGTCTTCACCACAGAAATGATAATACAAACCGTAACGGCGATATAATAATTTCAGATGAAAGGTGACGGGATAATATCATATGAGCAAATTTAATCTGTTGAATTATTTGTGGGATGAAAGAATACATGGTGCATTAGAATCGTCATTACAACAAGATGAAGATTTCCAAAAGGCAACACGGATTTCCAATAATGCTGTTGGTGCTGAATACGAAACGTGCAGGGAGGTGATAGATACATGTTAAACATTCAGACCGTCGAACAGATATTAGCCGATAATAAAAAACTGCCTATCGGCATGAAGAAATACAAGCGTATTATGGACAGCCTTTACTGGACAGATGTTTCCATTGACAAAGACTTTCAGCGAGCCTTTAATGATTTCTTTGTTATGCGTTCCAGAAAGAGCGAGTATTACGACAGATTCTATTCATTTCTCGAACAGAAGAAGGACAAGGGCGTAACTTTTGAGGAAACACTGGACTATCTGAAAGAATCCGAGGGCGCGCTTGAATTATCATTTTCCAGTAAGCTGATCCACGTTATCAATCCGAACAGACCTATATGGGATAAAATTGTTGCAGAGAACCATTTCAAAATGAAACTACCCGGCTATGGCGGAGATACATCTGACCGCCAAAAGGAGATTATCAGGCTGTACCATGAGTATTGCAGTCGGTTTTATGAATTTCTGGATTCAGCCGACGGACAAACTATCCTCCGATTGTTTAATGAAAAATACCCTCACACCGGCTTTACGGACGCTAAAAAAGTGGACTTCATCATGTGGGTGGATGTATAATGGCAAAAGACTGGAGGGAAGCAGGAGACTTCAATGCGGGATTTAAGTAAATTCAAAGGATGTTTAATTGGCGGAGCCGTTGGTGATGCGCTTGGATATGCGGTGGAGTTTTTGTCTGCATCAACAATATTCCAAAAATATGGAAAGAACGGCATTACTAACTATGAACTTCATAACGGCGTTGCTGTCTGTCGGCTTTGGCGCAGGGTGAGGCCGGCACCTTGGACAGCCCATTAAATAACAGCAAGGGATGCGGCGGGATTATGCGTGTCGCGCCGATAGGACTGTATTTTAGTGACAAACGGTATGAGCCGGAAAAAATCGACATCATCGGAGCAAAGGCGGCAGCTCTGACCCACGGGCATGAGTTGGGATATATTCCTGCTGCTATGCTTGTTCATATCATTTTGAGGATTGCCGAAAGCGGTGATTCAATTTTCGAGGCGGTCAGTGACGCTATCCGTGTGATACCCTCCGTCTTTCCAAAAGCGAGACACATGGATGAACTATTGACACTGGTAAAAAAAGCCATTGTGCTATCCAGTGAAAACGCGGATGACCTCGACGCGATCCGACAGCTCGGAGAAGGCTGGGTGGCAGAGGAAACTCTCGCAATAGCGATATACAGTGCACTCAAATATTCTGACGATTTTGTAAAAGGTGTTGCAGCCGCAGTCAACCATGATGGCGACAGCGACTCCACCGGTGCGGTTACAGGAAATATACTCGGAACGGCACTCGGCTTTGAAGCCATTCCACAAAAGTATCTTGATAAGCTGGAGTTAAAAGATGTCATTCTTGAAATTGCGGAGGATCTTCAACACGACTGCCAGATAACGGAGTACGGACCGGAAGATGATTTGTGGGAAAGCAAATACATCCGTATTTCATATAGCGGAAAGGTCTGAGAAAAGTGAAAGGTAACTTCCAATCGCCCCGCCCTATCCTTTACGGATGGGGCTGTTTTCAATTTCTCTTCATTTCCAACATAAATCAATTTGACAGACGTATAATAACTATATATAATAAAAGTACGAAAAACCATACGAAAATTATGAGGTGATACTATGTTAGCAGTAAAGAGCATGGATGTGCGTGAAAATTTTAAGGAATGGTGTAATAAAGTAATAAGCGGCGAAACGCTTATTGTGTCACGACCTAAAAATGAAAATGTAGTAATCGTATCAGAAAAAGAATATAACGAAATGGTAAAAGCCAGAAGAAACGCAGAATATCTGGCTATGCTGGACAGGAGTTATAAGCAGCTAGAAAATGGGGAATCCATTTCTTTCAGCATGGAAGAATTGCAGGCAATGGAATCTGATGACTGGGAACCTACTGAAAAAGTATTAAATTGGATGGAACGGATGAAACATAAAGATGAATGATTTTACTTTTACAGACAAAGGATTTTCTGATTACATTTATTGGCAGTCTCAAGACAGGAAAACAGCAAAGAGAATCAATAGTCTATTAGTGGATATTAAGCGAAATGGGGCAATGCAAGGCATTGGAAAGCCGGAGCCGCTGAAATATCGTCCCGGATATTCCAGACGGATTGATGAAAAAAACCGCTTGGTATACGATATTGATGAATTGCAAAATATTAAAATCATATCATGCAGAGGACACTATGATGATTAAGACTGCTATTCCTAAAATATCTGATTAACGTGTTGTAGGCTTTTTGTTAGAATCTTGTTAGTAAACTTACAGCGAACAATGAAAACGCACGAAAAGCTGCGAAAAGAACTCCGCTAAAATACAGCGTTTCACGCAACATCAGGCAAAACCGAGATAACACGGATAAAGAGTTATTGCTTTTTGGTAGTGCGGAGGTCACGGGTCCGATTCCCGTCGGCAGCTTTGAAAATATTGAAAAATAAAGGCTTTTCGAGGATTAGTTCTTCGGAAAGTCTTTATTTGTTGTGTCACAGACAAAAATAAACCCCCTGCTATGCAGGGGGAGGGCAGATCTTTAGATAAAAGAAACTCCTGTGTTAGTATAAAAGTAGGTCTGCAAACCACAAAAATACAACACAGGAGGTGCCCAAGATGGACACAAGCCTAATATTATCTACGTCAAAAATTTTGTGGGCAGTTCACAGACATAAAAGAAAACAACAAACAGATTTTTTAAGTAGATAGGAATGAGGGGAAGAGTTTCAGATAGGATTGATATGATTGATTCAGTATGATTATAATCAGTTTAACTAATATTCAGTATTGTTACATTCCGGTTTTCGGAATGCGGATAGCCCAACGGTTATTTCACAGTAGCCATGTTTCTATTTGCTGAAGATGTAGAGTAATAGGAGTGCCGGAGAATGGGAAGTTATACAGTGCGATTCTCCAGCATTTTTTGTTTGTAAATAATTTCTATTGCGTTTTTGATTATTGATATTATCTAATTTAGAAAAATTCAATGCCTTGCTATTGACATTTGACTGAAAAAGTAATATACTGACTGTCGGAAAGGAGGGAAAATAAATGGAGAATGATTCTTCATGCAGCGTTCTTCTGAAACAGATACATGATGTGCAGGAAAAAAATATCAATAACACATTACGGAATTTAGATTTAACCTTTTCACAAATCAATGTTTTACGGGCTTTAGTTCATACAGCCGATAAGCAGATGTCCTTAAAGGAGCTGGAAAAAATACTTCATGTCGCACAATCCACTACTGCACGGATTGTCGCTAAAATGGAAAGCAAAGGCTTGATAGACAGTTTCGGTGATGCGTCTGACAAACGCATAAAATATATCCGTTTAACACAATATGGAGAACAATACAGCAGCAATGCGAAGCAAAAACTGGAAGAAGAAGAAACACATTTACTGTCATCACTTACCGAAACGGAAAAAATGGTCTTTATCAGCCTGCTTCAAAAAATAACCAGTAACTTATCATAAATACTCGTTTCCATAAGCGGGTATTTCATTTACCAAACAATATAGCAAGCTATCAATGCTTTGCTCTTGATTTTAAGGAGGTAACTATGAAAGAACAGAACACATTAGAAACCTATAACTCTATGCCTGTAGCACAGGCGGTTGTGAGAAATGCTCTTCCGGCTATGGCGGCAATGCTTATGACATTGATTTATAATTTAGCTGACACATTTTTTATCGGTCAGACACATAATGCCTATCAGCTTGCCGCCGTATCGCTTGCAAGCCCTGTCTTTTTAATATTTATGTCTGTCGGCATGATTTTTGGTATTGGCGGAACATCTGCCATTTCAAGGGCTATGGGAGAAGGACGGAAAGATCATGCCCAAAAAATATCTTCTTTCTGTATGTGGTCATGTGTCGTTGTAGGAATTATTATGTCCTGCCTGTCGTTGCTCTTTATGGATAACATTCTTGCGTTAGTCGGGGCAAGTGCAGACACATGGGACTTTGCAAAAGACTATCTGACGATTGTTTCCTTTGGCGGTGTGTTTGTGCTGATTTCAAATTGTTTTTCAAATATCCTACGTGCAGAGGGGCAGGCAACAAAAGCCATGCTCGGTCAGATTATCGGAAATCTGCTGAATGTTATTTTAGATCCTGTTATGATTTTGGGATTTGGCTGGGATATTAAGGGTGCTGCTATTGCGACTTTGATTGGCAATTTTGCCGCTGCTTTATATTATGTTTTATATTTCATAAACGGAAAGTCTATGCTTAGTATCCACATAAAAGATTTTAGCTATAAAGATAAAATATGCAGCAGCGTCCTTTCTATTGGTATTCCCGCTTCTCTCGCCTCTCTTTTAATGAGTGTTTCCCACATCATTTTAAATGGGATTATGGTAGGATACGGCGATATGGCAGTTGCAGGAGCCGGCGTTGCGATGAAAGTCACAATGATTTCCGGAATGCTTACGATTGGCATAGGACAGGGTGTACAGCCATTGTTAGGTTTTTGTGTTGGCGCAAAAAATTGGAAGCGCTATAATAAGCTCTTAAAATTCTCACTTTTCTTTGCCTTTGCGGTCAGCTTCGTAATGACTGCTTTATGCTATTTATTTACAAATCAGATAGTAAGTGCTTTTATAACTGATGTAAATGCATTCGATTATGCCGTAAGTTTTTCAAGGATTTTGCTTACAACCAGTATCTTTTTTGGAATATTCTATGTACTGACGAATGCAATACAGGCAATGGGAGCCGTAATTCCCGCTCTGATAATCAATTTAAGCAGACAGGGTATTATTTATATACCTGCACTGTATATTTTAAACGTATTCGCAAGCGCAAGTGTTCTTATGTTTGCACAGCCCATTGCGGACATTCTTTCGATTTGTCTTGCTGCTGTTTTGTATATTAGCACATACAAAAAACTAAGCAGACAGAACACCGCGTTGCAAAAGGGATAATGATATTATAGTGTTTTTATCGTTTATAGAGAAACAGAGTATTGTACTCAAAGAAAATGGAGGGAAAGAAAATGATTATAACAATCAGCAGAGAATTTGGCAGCGGAGGACGTGAATTAGGAAAAAGGCTTTCAGACGCTTTCAGTATTCCTTACTATGACAAAGAAATTATCGCTTTAATCGCAAAGGGAAACGGGTTTGATGAAAATTATGTAGCCCATATATCGGAAAAGAAAATACAAGCGGCTTATCCTTTAACGATAGGACACCAATTCGCAACAACAATAAACCATGTGACAGAGCAGGCGGTCAAGATTGCGGTTGAGCAATACAAAATAATTGAGCAGTTCGCAGCACAGGGAAGCTGTATTATTGTTGGCAGATGTGCAGATGTAATCTTAGAAAAATATTCCCCATTTAACATCTTTGTATATGCAAACAAGGAAGCCAAACTCCAACGCTGTAAAGAATATGCGTCTGCCGATGAAAAGCTAAGCAGCACAGAGCTTGTACGGAAAATGCGTGAGATAGATAAAAACAGGGCGGCATACAGAAACTTTTTGACTGATACAAAATGGGGCGAAAAGGAAAACTATCACTTATGTGTCAACACAACAGGCGTTGAAATAAAGCGAATTGCTCCAAATGTCGCATCATATATTGACGAATGGTTTAAGCGGTAGCAAATAAAAGCCTAAAAACAAAAGTAGCCAATCAAGTGATGAAGTTAAAATCTATCATGCAGTATACTTTTTTTGCTCAAAAATATTTATATTTTGAACTGAGAGGGGGTAGGGGGATTTTCCCCTTATGAGCAATTGTTATATTAGACCGATATCGGTCTAATATCTAGAAATTCCATTAAATGATGAAAATTGAATATTTAAAAAGTAATAAGGGGCTGTCGGGTAATGACATTTTTTAGGGTAGTGTAAAATAGTTTGTGTCTTTGGAAAAAAATACCTCTTTTTTGGTAAGAA
>OFGO01001174.1_pt1 | contig 20360 bp, 15 predicted proteins | sample 1521761 | NCBI WGS metagenome assembly OFGO01 (sample SAMEA3504128, study PRJEB24116) | mouse gut metagenome | biome: mouse gut; feature: mouse-associated habitat; material: faeces | place: Denmark | collected 2011
CATAGGGGAAGTCTGCGCTTTTTTAGCTACCTAGAAGTTAATGTTTCATAGTAAAATTCCTTGAAAATCAAGGAAAAAAGACTTGACTAAATAGGGAGGATAAAATTAAAAAATAGTAAATTGATTCAAAACTGGTAATAAGACACAAAAAAATTCACATAGTGAACTTAATCCATGGTATTCCCACCTTTGGAAAGAGACCGTCTGCATATCAATTCTTAACGGATAAGTGCATCGGCCATTGATATCGGGATGGTTAATCATTAAATTTGTAATAACACAAAATGCTTGGTATTGAAACCATGTTCATAACGTTTTGTATTTTAAGCGAAGAGAAAGGAATGGATATATTTATGAAAAAAGATGCTAAATTTGAAACATTAATAAAGGAAAAAAGTTATAAGTCTGAAGAGAGATGGTATCCTACAACTGTTGAAGATTTTCGTAAGGGATTTGCATTAGATTCTTCAATAGAAGGATATCATCCTCTGGTAGATAATCTTGCATATAGTCTACAATACTTGGAATTTATAGAAAAAGAACTCTCAGAATTAGTTTTATCAAATGTGATTTATATTATGCATGTTAAGAACTATGTGATTACAAGCATGGGCATTCTTGAAGGTATATTTACAAATATAATAAAATCAAAGGGCTGGTGGAAGAAAAGGGATACAGAAAGTCAGATGACATCTCAAGCAGAGCAAAAAGTATCTGGCGGAACAACGTATGTTATTAAGACAGAGATTATGAAAAAAGTGGATGCTTTTGATGACAAGATGACACTTGATGAAATGATAAAATGTCTTGCCCATCATCATGATGCTTTGGATGTTGATCATCTCGTTTATCCTGCACTTAAGAGATTGCGTGATTTGAGGAATCGAATTCATTTGCAGAAAGGTGAGACGTATAACGACCATGATTACAATGCGTTTGACTATCAGGTAAAAAAAGAAATGCAAAGTATTCTATATGCAATTCTTTGCTCTCCGAATGTGACAAATGATAGACATATAATTCACTACGACTTTTTAAAACCTGATAAATAAAATATAGAATGCGTGAAGTAGAATCTGTAAATACAGAGAGCATAATTTTATGTATTTTTCGGATTTTTTCATTTATCAATATTTTAATAATAATCAATGGTGTACATTTAATTTCTGGATAAGAGACGTATTGTTGATAAGTTGGTAGTGGATTAGGATTGAGTCTGAAATTCTAACGTGTACATTAGATTACTGACGGTATTAAAGGCATATTTTTTAAGGGGTATACCGTATATATGGGATCTTATTTTTTCGATGGAAAATACCCCCTATGGGTTCGTTCGATATCAAAAATGAAGCGTATTGTGTGCGAAGATTAGATAGGGGCTTTAGCAGAATAAAGTCAGATTCTACTAATGTAAACCTACCGGCATACACCCTTGCGCCTGCTGCCTCCTATACCATCATACAGACCACAAACAATCAATAAAGCACCTTAAATAAGCAGCTACAAGTCAATTTCAGCCACTTTCCAGGCGTTACCCTAAAATTGTATCAATGAAGCCATTTCAAGCAGAAAATAAGCCTGTAATCGTATGATAATCATACAAATTGAGTTAATAAACCGCATAAAAAAGGCTATGAGCCGTTAAACTCATAGCCTTTATCATATATCAGCGTTTATCTATATATCATAACACTATCGTTCTAAATAGTATCCTGTTCCATCCTCAAAATACAGTTGCAGGCTGTATTCAGTAGCCGAAAAGTCAACGATTGTATTCATATCCACAATATCATCATGAAGCGGTATGTATCCATCTGGTATAACTTCTCTTGTCTCTATCACTGTCCGTACTTCCGTTATTGTTTCCGCTTGCGTAGTGCCTAACAGATAAGCCGATACAAGCATAATACCCATAGTTGCGATAATTCCGATAGTTTTAAATGTTTTCTTCATAGTGTTTGATCTCCTTTTCATGAATGATATTTTATGATTCTTTTAAATTAGGGCATAAGCCTAAACCGCCATCAATGACAGGTATACGCCTAAAAGCGTTACGGTGTATACAATCTTTATTGTCGCATTGTGTACAATCGCATTTCTGAAATTCTTCAAAAGTCATTTTCCAGTTTGTATTGTTTTCAAATTGTTCTCTTGTTCACATCTTTTATACCTTCCTTTTTCTTATATTTTTATTTGTCAGGGTGTAGCCGTTTTGATTGGTTACACCCATTTTTTTACTTGTGATCATGCTTGTGTGAACGCTTCGCCTAAAATATAGTTCACTGCCTTTTCTGCTTTACTACTTGCTGATACGATAAACTTAACATCATTTCGCAATACTGATAACCAGTTTTGAATATATGCGTTGCTATTACGAAAACTCTTGTTTGTCTCAATCCCGAGTATATTCATAAGGTTTGCGCTTCCGATCTCTGCCACTAATTCTTCTTTACTGTATTCATTACTGCCGAAAGCAACAAGTTTACCTTTACGATCTTCTGCACGATTGCAACGGCTTTCTTTCATTGTAGAATGTACTGACTCATGAAATGCTGTACTGTAATACTCGTTTGCGTCCGTAAACTGTTCAAATAACGATAAATGTATCAGGTCACGTTTGGGCGAGTAATAAGCATCGTCACCGGCTATATGTTCAACCGTTATATTTTCTCTTGTCCAGTAATCGTATAATATGTCCTCAGCCTTTTCTATTGGTTCTATGTCGTTTAGATCGTCTTCTGACAAAGGCTCTACGCCGTCAACCTGTGAGATATGAAATACATTAAAGTATCTTAATAAAGGTATCTGTTTAGTTATCTTTGTTCCGTCTTCCTGTTCTTCTTCTATAGGCTGTATCTTCCAAAATACGACGATCTCTGATTTCTCACCCTTGCGAATATGACCGCCTAAATCCTGCCATTGTTTAAAAGTGGCATATTCACCTTCATGTTTTAAAAGCATCTGATTTAATAATGAATAAAGCTTTTTGCTAATTCGGTTGTATGCACTTGATCTAATGTTAGCGTCGGGAGAAATTAGCCACTTAGAGTCGGAAGAAAATGACCAATCTCAGTCGGAAAGAAATAGTCAATGATGCCATAATCATATAATCCAAACCGTATCAGTCAGTCGGACTAAGTTCGCAAAATACCTCACTAAGTCCTTTGTGCCAGCCTAGACGCTAGGCATGTAGCACTCAAGGAAGCATTGCAGCATATTTGGCTAATTCCAGATGACAAAGAATGGCTTTTTCTATGCGACTAGAAACGGTTAATTCTATGCGACTCTGGGTGGTCAATTCTGCCCGACCCTAACATAAAGAAATGAAGTCGGTTGCAAATATGCTCTTTGATTATGCAGTGGAAAAGAATATTGTATCGGCAAATATTTCAAGAAGCGTACATGGAATTTCCAGTAAAAAATTTTCCGAACCTACCAAAAAAGAAGCGGCAGAACAGGTTTATATAGATGATGAAATTCAGCTAATTCTTGAACAGGCAGAAAAGCAGTATAAGAAAACAAAAAACCCTGCATATCTTGCTGTTTGTTTAAATTTCGCCCTTGGTTTACGTGTAGGGGAACTTGTTGCTCTAAAATTGGAAAATTTTTCAGAATCCAGTGTGGAAATATGCGGACAGGAAATAAAGACTTATTATGAAGATGCAGATGGCGAACTACATAGAAGCGGTTATTGTGTTGTTTCCTATACAAAAACCATTGCTGGAAAACGTAAATTGTATTTGTCGGAGCGTGCAAAAAAATATCTCAAAATGATTTTGAAGCATAACGAATATAACGGTTTTAACAGCGAATATTTGTTATTAAACGAAAACGGCGAACGGCTTCATGAGTTCTCTGTCAATAATGTGCTAAGGCGATTAAACAGGCAGATTGACACAATGCAGAAAGGCAACCATAGTATCAGAAAAACCCTTATTTCAAAGATGATAGAGTCGGGCCAACTGACAAATGAAGAAATCAGAATGTTTGCAGGACATGAGGATTTTTCCACAACGGCAAAGTTTTACAATTATTCAACTGTCTCATGGGATAAAAGGACAGATGCTTTTGAAAGGGCACTCGGATAGACTTATTGAAAAGTGTAACCAACTGTAACCAATTATTTCAGTAACAAAAATGGGGAAACCTCAATAAAATCAAGGTTTCCCACACTTTTAACCAATGCGGAAGATGGGACTTGAACCCACACAGCCCGAAAGCTACAAGATCCTTAGTCTTGCTCGTCTGCCAGTTCCGACACTTCCGCAAGTGACGTCTCAAACCGTCCAAAAAGTATATTACTACACAATGCAAAAAATGTCAATATGTATCTTGCATTTTTTAACAATATTTTTTCACAAATTTTTTTATGTACTGAAAAGTCTCCTTTTCCCCCTTCTGCGCCAGCATTGTCAGGAAGAAACGAAGCTTTGCCGCCGTGTCCGGATGAATCATGTTCCCAAGTTTCCCCGCGCCGTCCTCATAGTATTCCAGCGGATCCTTGTCCGAGTATTCTGCCCCTTTATACGTCTTCGATGCCGCCACCCGGTCTAAAAACATCTCAATGACATATTTAGCAGGCATCTTCTGCCCTGTGATGCCTTCTTCCTTGTCCACGCTGTAGTCAATCCAGTATTCATAATGATGTTTATTGCGCCCTTTGTGGTGCAGCCACGCTTTGGAATACCCCGTCGCTTCCCTTTCTGCATTATTAGGGCTTCTTGTTCCCTGATAATACTTGCAGCCCACAAAAAACTCCGTGGGGGAATATTTCGAGAGGTCATGCAGCAATCCCTGCTTATAAAGCCCAACTTTAAAACAATATTTCATAACCAAAAATTTATGATGATTGATCGTATGCAAATGTCCAAGTATTTTCATAATGCACTCTCCATATTATTTTACATAAGTCCCATTCTGGCCACCCCGTAAAAGACCGCCAGATGCAGCGGATAAAACAGATAGAAAAAATATTTCATGGACCGCCCTCTCTGGCCGCTGTACATCGCAATCGGAACGGATGCCAGTGCGCCGTACCCCTGTATCTCCCAGTTCCACAGGAAATTCCACCCGGCTCCAAGCACAAATTCCTCACGTTTCCTGCCCCGAAGGAAATAGTATACTGCTATCAGCAGGATTCCCTTGTAACGGTAATCCGAACATAAAAGAGATGCCGCCCACATCGCCAGTAGCACTTCTGCCGCCTTTGCCTGCCACTGCGGGCTTTTTTCAAGCGCGTACATCATAGCAACACCGATAAACAGCGTAAAAAACACATTTTGATGCTCAAATTCCAAAATCGTTTCCCGAAAGGCCAGGTCGTAAGGAATCTCGGAAATAACTGCAAACAGTCCGAGGCGGAGCATGTATCTCCTCACATCCCTTGTGTGGAAGTATCCTTCCACCAGCAAAAAAGCAAAGATGGGGAACGCGATTCTACCGATATAGCGAAACATAAGCTCCCCCGGGAAAAACACTGCGCCCATATGGTCAATGAACATCGTCAGGATAGCGATACACTTCAGTTGAAAGGAATCCAATTTCATATCTTGCTTACCTTCCGGCCAAAACCACGATTGTCCTGGCCTTCACCTCTATACATTTTTGATTTTCTACAGACTCTGGAGCCTCCAAAATACCGTCCGTAGATGCCAGGACATACCACTTTCTTCCCTTTTTCAGAGCCGGCAGGGCAAACTCATGGGTCAGCCAGTGCATGTTGTACGCCACAAAGCAGTCCTCTCTATCTTCCGACTGTCCGCTGTAATAAACCCCGAGCCATCTGCTTGACACCTCGCCTGGAACTCTCCACGCGCTCTCCCCGTGATAGGACACGTCCGGCACGCCCCATCCTGCCTGGTCCATCCCAAGCATCTCCCTCTCGGGACAAAACGCCGGATAACTTTTTCGCAGCTCAATCAGTCTCTTTACAAATGCGGCAAGCTCCGGCTCCTTGTCAAGCCTGCCCCAGTTCACCCATCCCACCGGATTATCCTGGCAGTAGACATTATTATTGCCCTTCTGGGAATTATAAAATTCGTCTCCCGCCAGCAGGCACGGCGTGCCCTGGGAGAGCAGCAGCAAGAGAAACGCATTTCTCATCTGTCTGTTCCTGAGCGCGGAAATCTCACGTTTCCTGCTTGGCCCTTCAGCCCCGCAGTTCCAGCTGTAGTTATAATTTGGCCCATCCTGGTTGTTTTCTCCGTTGCCTTCATTGTGCTTGCTCTCATAAGACACCAGATCATTCAGCGTAAATCCCGTATGCCCGGTAATCGAATTAAAGGTTCCCCCATCCTTTGAATGGCGGCGCAGCCAGTAAATCACGTCATGGACCATCCCTTCATCTCCCTTAAGGAAACGTCTCATGACATCCTGGAATCCCGTATCGTGCCTCAAGATCTTCGTCTTCTTCAGAATCGGATCCTGCGCGTACTCTTCCATCGGAGCCACGGACGGGTTCAGGATAAAGCCGTCAATATGGTATTCCATCATATAGTGGCGCAGGCATTCCGCCATCATCTGCCTGGACGCAGAGCCGTCAAAAGGCATCTCCAAGATGACTTCTATCCCCTCCCTGTGACATGCTTTCACCATGTCTTTCAGAGAACGCACCGCATCCTTCCCCGCCGAGTACGCGCTCTTTGGGGCAAAGCAATACGCCGACCCATAGCCCCAGTAGTTCGTGCGTACCCCGCACTCTTCAAACTCGTACACAGGCATGCAGTGAAGCTGGTTAACGCCAAGTTCTTTAAAATAAGGAATTTTTTCTATAACACCCTCAAACGTTCCTTTCTGGCACGCTTTCGAAGAACTGTCTTTTGTAAGCCCTCTTACATGGATAGCATAGGCGACCGCCTTGTGTAAAGGAATCTCCGGGAAAACATCTCCCTCCCAGTCATATTCATCAAAACGGAATATTCCCCTCACTTCATGCTCTGACACCTTCGCCCCCCTGCCCCATCTCGACCGCCCCGCCAGGGCTTTTGCATAAGGGTCAACGGTAATTTCGCCGTCAATCATATAATTATATTCATAATTCCTCTTTCCCATGTCTCTTAACGCAAGGTACCGGACTTCCCCGACACATTCCTTCATCTCGAAAGACGCGCAGGGAGCCTTCCTCCCCGGATGGTACAGCAGTAGGCTGCACTCCTTCCCATCGGGAACAGCGATTGAAAAATTCACTTCTGTTTCCGTTGCCGTAACACCTATCGGCAACGGCTTTCCTTTAATTTGTTTCATCGGTCTCCTTTCCGGATACTACTGCCAGCCGTCAACTCCGTACATCTCAACGTTATCCTTGTTAATCATGAATACTTCCTCATAAGTTTCCTTTTCAAACTGCTGCCCGCTCAGAATGCAGTCCGCAATCCTTGCCGCCTCCTGCCCCATGTGGATCGGTGACTGTGCGGCAGTTCCCGCTATCTGCGTATTGGTCTTCTGCAATTCTTTTTTGATGTCCGGCGAACCGTCTACGCCATAGATTAGCACGTCTTCCGCCCTCGCCACATTTACAGACGTAGTCGCCCCTACGGCAATCTGGTCATTTCCGCACATAATCGCCGTTATGTCCGGAAATTCGTCTATAATCTCCCGGGACTCCTCAAGAGCACGGTCAAATTCACCCGCCGTGTCCGCCCTCGCCACAACCTCAAACCCCTTTTCCGCTGTGGAAAGAGCCTCCTCAAATCCCGTAATGCGGTCATTGATGGAGTTTTGCGTCGGACACTCCAGTATGGCGATCTTGCCTCCGTCCGGGCGCCTCTTGATCAAGTCCATGCCGCAGATATATCCCGCGCTGTAATTGTCCGATCCTATGTAGGCATCTACATAGTCCATCTCCTTCACCTGTGTGTCTACATTAATGATCCTGACTCCCGCGTCTTTCAGCTCCTGCAGAGAAGGCGTGATTTTCTCCCAGTCAACCGGGCTTAGGATGATCGCGTCAATCCCCTCCTCTATCATCTCTTTAATCTGGACTGCCTGCTCCCGCGGATCTGTGCCGGGATCTTTCATCACCATCCGGTAGCCCTTTTCTTCAATTACTTCCCTCGTTGCATTTTCCAGAGTGATAAAATAAGGATTTTTCATGTCTATAACACTGAATCCGACAGTGAGCTCTTCCTGTTCTTCCTGTGCGTCGCCCTTATCTTCCTCCCTGGACGCTGCATTGTCCTCCGGAGTTCCCACATTTTTCTTGCATGCAGATACTGCCAGGCTGCAGATAACCGCCATCGCTAAAACAGCAAATATTCTTTTTCTCATTGCTAAGGCATCCTCCCTGCGACAAAAATTCACATATTTGTTCCTATTTTACATCATTTTTCCCATTTTGACTACCTTTCAATTCAAATATAAACCGGGAAGGCGATATGTTTTTTCCGTTCCTCTCCCTTGTATGGCAGATGGCGAGCCTTTTTTTCGCCCTTGTTACCGCCACATAGAAAAGCCTGCGCTCTTCTTCAATCTCTTTCGGAAGTTTTGCCTTCTTGTAAGGCATATTCCCCTCATTCGCCCCTATGATAAAAACATTGTCGTACTCAAGCCCCTTTGCTCCATGCATCGTATGGAGGGCGACTCCTTCCCCTCCTCCGCCTCGTTTTTCTTTCGCCCTCTGCCGGAGCGCAGCACCGTAGCGCTCCACCCCTTCCAGCCACTCCTGAGTGTCCGCACATCCCTTCGAGGATTCCTGCACCTGGTCAAGCATGTCCTTTATTTTCTCGTAATCCAGATGTTTAGTCTTTGCATATTCCTTCAGGAAACCGTCATATCCAATGCATTTGCGGATATACTGCATCGCGGCATAGGGAGTTTTCCCGCACAATGTCCTTACATCCTGCTCAAGCTCGTCAATCCGCTCCATCATCCACCCTTTGTCGCAGTAAAAGCTCCGCAGGGATTCAAATGTAACCGGCCCTTCGCGCATGCTCTCCCGGCTGATGTAACGGTTAGGCTTGTTCACAATCCGCAGGAAATGAGCCCGTCCGCGATCCCCCTGGGCAAGTTTCAGGTAGCTCATCATATCCTGCGCCGCAAAATGCTCATACATATTGTAGATCTTTTCCCGCATGCAAAAAGGTATCTGATGCCGTGAAAGCAGCTCTGTCAATATGCCTGCGTCCGCCGCTGTCCGGAACAGGACTGCTGTCTGTTCCGGGCGAACCCCCTCCTTCTCAAGCTCTTTTATTCTTCCCACAATATGCAGGCTCTCTTCAAGGGGCCCGTCAAATTCCAGGACTTCTACATCCTTCCCATCCTTAGCCGCAGCGGCTATCTCTTTCTCAAATCTTTCCCTGTTATGCGAGATGACCCTCAGCGCGCTCTTCACAATACATGCGCCGGAACGGTAATTCACATCCAGAAGGATTTTATCTGCCTTCGGATAATCCTCCTTGAACCGCATCATGATACCCGGGCTGGCTCCCCTGAAACCATAGACGGACTGGTCGTCATCCCCAACCGCAAAAATGTTGTCCGATGGAGCCGCCAGCATCCGTATGGCATCATACTGCGCCCGGTTGATGTCCTGAAATTCGTCAATCAGAATGTACCGAAACCTCTGCCTCCATTTTTCCAGTATATCAGCCCTCTCCTCAAACAGGCGGCAGCACAGAATGAGCATGTCCTCAAAATCAATCTTTCTGAGTTTTTTCTTTTCCGCCTCGTAAGCCAGATAGATTTCCCGGAAAACCTCTCTGTCAAATTGCCGGGATTCGTAGCTCTCTATCTCCTTCCGGTTATTTTTTACATTTCCAATCTCTTCTGACAGCTCTCTTAAGCCGTCCTCATCCATGCCCTCCGGGAAAGACTCCTCATCCATCCTTTCCGTAATCTCCTTCAGGATAGCAGACTTCTCATCCTCCAGAAGGAGATTACCCTGGTTAAACCCGTACGCCCACTTCAATATCCAGTAATACACCGAATGGAACGTGCCGAAATTAACGGGAATGCCCTCTGTTCCCATAATCCGGCAGAACCTCTGTTTCATCTCCCCGGCGGCATACTTTGTAAAGGTAATGACCAGAATTTCTTCTGGCCTTACCTTGTACACTTTTATCAGATATTCAATTCGTTTCGCAATGGTAAGGGTTTTCCCCGAACCGGGGCCGGCGAGGACCAGACATGGCCCTGTGAAGTGCATAATCGCCGCTTTCTGAGCTTTATTAAGACCCATATATTCTCCTTAGCTTAACTTTTCAATCCCTCTGCGGATGCGTGATAGGGATTCCTCTTTTCCGAGAATCTCCATCAGCTCCGTCGCTCCGCCGGGCGTACTCTGCTTTCCTGACACTGCCGTCCTGAGAGGCCACATTACAAAACCGACTTTCACTCCCTTTTCCTCCACATAACGCTTGAGCAGCTCAAACAGCGCGTCGTTGCTGAAATCCTCCTGCGCCTCCAAAAGCGGCAGCACATCTTTTAGGACTTCAAGGGATTTTTCCTCATTTGTCTTCATCTTTTTATGGCAGTACATTGAAATGTCATAGTCGGGAAGAGTCTCAAAGAAGTCTGTCTGCTCTTTGATATCCGTGAATGTTTCAATCCTTGTCTTTACAAGCATGGCAATCTTCTTAAGGTCATAGTCTTTCGACACCGCCTCTTTCAGATAAGGCTCTGCCATCCCATAGAACCTGTCAAAATCCATTGCCTTTAAATACTCCCCGTTCATCCATCTGAGTTTTACAATGTCAAATACTGCCGGAGACTTGCTCATATGCCGGTAGTCAAAAGCCTCCACAAGCTCCTTCAGCGAAAAAATCTCCTGATTGTCCGACGGACACCACCCCAAAAGCGCAACGTAATTCACCACTGCCTCTGTCACAAATCCCTGTGCGATCAGGTCTTCATAAGAAGAATGCCCGCACCGCTTGCTCAGTTTCTTATGGTTCTCATCCGTAATCAGCGGACAGTGCACATAGGTCGGTATCTCCCACCCGAATGCCTCATAGATGCGGTTGTACTTCGGGGCAGAAGAAAGGTACTCGTTCCCCCTCACCACATGGGTAATTCCCATCAGATGGTCGTCTACCACGTTCGCAAAATTATAAGTAGGGTAACCGTCTGACTTAATGAGGATCAAGTCTTCCATCTCTTCGTTGGGAACGGTAATATCTCCGTAGATATCGTCCTTAAATGTGGTCGTTCCCTCCGTCGGCATATTGAAACGAATGACATACGGCTTTCCTGCCGCAAGGTTCGCCTCCACCTCTTCTTTTGCGAGCGACAGGCAATGCTTATCGTAAACGACAATCTCTGTGCCGCCATCCTCCGATACCTTGCTCTTTAAAGAGTCCAGCCGCTCCTTATCACAGAAACAGTAATATGCGTCTCCCTGTTCAATCAGCTTTTTCGCATACTCAAGATAAATCCCCGACGCATTTCTCTCGCTCTGGACATAAGGACCCACGCCCCCGTCCTTGTCAGGCCCTTCATCATGGATAAGCCCTGTCTCCTCCAATGTATGGTAGATAATCTCCAGGGCCCCCTCCACAAAACGAACCTGATCCGTGTCCTCAATGCGGAGCATGAAGTCTCCTCCCTCATGCTTTGCGATCAGGTAAGCATAAAGAGCCGTCCTTAAATTCCCCACATGCATCTTCCCCGTAGGGCTGGGGGCAAATCTTGTCCTAACTTTACTCATAATTCTCATCCTAACTCCTTTATAATCTTTTCCAGAGTGTCATCCACTCTCTCATTTATCAGCAGATCCGCGTATCTGTCTGCATAATGCGGCGCAGCGTTCACCAGTATGAGCTTGGTTCCCTCATAATACTGTACAAGCTGGGAACAGAGGTTTGTCTTAAGGTTTGTTCCCAGCACGAGAAGAACGTCCGCCTTCTGCACTTCCCTCGCCGCTCTTGTAATAACCTGATTGTCCACCATCTCCCCAAACAGGCACACTTTGGGCCTGATGGTCGTGTTGCAGTTCTCGCAGAGGGGAACACGCTTGGAATTTCTGATATATTCTACCGGATATTTTCTCCCGCACCGCTGGCAGTAATTCTCATAGACACTTCCGTGCAGATTTATGACGTTCCTGCATCCCGCGCTCTCCGGCAGGCCGAAAACCCGCCTGGTGATGATTGAATGGATAAGCCCTCTTCTTTCCAGTTCCGCCATCTCATAAAAACATTTTCCCGGCGGTTTGTCAAGCGCGCTTAATATCTCGTCACGGTAAAAACGGAAAAACTGTTCCGTGCGCGTCGAGTAAAAAGAGCTGGAAAACATCTCGTCTGCCGAATAGCCGTACTTCTGCTCGATATCATAGGATGCCTCGCCGTCCCGGATAGCAGGATAACCGCTCTCTTCCAGCATGGCATAGCCGCTTAATACGGTAGTGTATGTACTTTCTTTTAAAATCTGGAGCAATGTCTTACCTATCATGCAAATCCCTCCTTATTCCTGTTTTCCTGACAGGTATATTGTACCATAGTTTATTTGGGCGCTTCAACCTGTTTCTTTCTCCAGAAGACCATATGAAAGACTTCCCGGGGGATGGACACTACCAATACGATTCCCATGACAATGGCAAATGCGACCTTAAACGACTCCATGCCTTTCAGGGAAGCCTGGGTCAGCTGATTCGTAACAATGTAATAAGCCGTATAATACACCCCTGCCCCCGGCACCAGAGGGAGAATTCCCGACACCAGGAAAACGGTAATTGGACATTTCATATATATCGTAAGTATCCTTGATATCAGCACCACTGCGAACGCTCCGAAAAAGGAAGCGGCGGAAACCGACATAAAGCTCTGGGAATTGACAAGAAGGTACGTCATCCATCCCGCCATGCCCGTAACCCCGCATGCAAAATAATATTTTCTCGGCACATTGTAGATGACTGCAAAGCTCACCGTCCCGACAAAAGAACAGAGGGCATGGTTAAAAATTTCCTGGACTGTCATATGATAAATCCTCCCGTCAATTTATTGTAAGTCATGAGGACAATTCCGACTCCTACCGCGATATATACGAAAACCATGACAGCGTCCATCATACGCACCGTTCCCGAAAGAAAGTCGCTGTCCGCGATATCCCGGATGGCATTGGTAAACGCAAGCCCCGGAATCAGCGGCATGATAGAGCCGATAATGATACCGTCCAGACGCAGCTCCATCATTGTGGAAGACATCTTTGCCAGGATCGCAGCCGCCATGATCAGCATCCCTCCCACAATGTTCACCACAATCTTTGAGAGCTGCCACCTCTTTGCCAAAAGCACCCACATCTGCACGAAACATCCGATACAGAATGCTACGACACTCTCTGTCAGGTTCGCCCCCATAAGGAATCCATAGCACGATGCCGCCGCACCTGCCGCCAGCACCTGGAACTCCTTCCTGCTTGAAGACATCCGGTCAATCTCTTTAAGCCTTTCTTCTGCCTCTGAGACGGACACTTTCCCCTCGGCTATCTGCCTGGACAATTCATTTACCTCTGCCACAACCCCTATATGCGCGCCGGAGAGCGGGATATGCTTTACTTTCGTGTAGGCGTTCCCCTTTTCATTCTCTGCGCTGACAAAGATTCCGTGGCTCAACGTAAAGATATCCACATGCTCTACGCCGAAATGATGGCATATCCTCGTAATCGTCTCTTCCACACGGAAAATCTCTCCGCCGTTTCTAAGGAGTATCCTCCCGGCTTCCAGAGCCATGTCAACCACTCTCTTTACATCGTCCTGCGTCCTGCATTCTGTCTGGTTCTCCTCTTTGGCTGAGTTGTTCCTCTCATTCAGTTTTTCCATCTCTGCAATCTTTTGATCGCTCATGCCAGATCCCGCACCTTCCATAATATAGAAAAATATCTTCTTATATTTTTTCTATATTACCACTTTCCCCGTAAAATTCAAGAGAAAAATTAAGATAATCGCCTTCTGCGGCTAATCCTTTTTCTATAAGCAATGTGAAAAATTATGGTTGACACAAGTACGATTTCGGACTATAATATAAAAGTACGATTTCGGACTTACTTTCCGGCAATTAATTACAGAACCGCAGCAAATGCAAAAGAGCCATATTGAGGAGGAACAAAAATATGTCTATGAATTTTCCCATAAATAATGCCCTGAAAGAATATAACCGTATTTACAAAGAGACTAACCGCATCTACCACGACATTGCACTGAGGCTTAAGCTGTCCGACAGCGCTTTCGACATCCTCTACGCCATCTGCTATCTAGGCAACGGATGCCTGCAAAAAGACATCTGCAGCCTTTCTGCCACCAGCAAGCAGACCATCAATTCCTCCATCCGAAAGCTTGAGCTTAATGGCTATATCACGCTGAAACACGGAAAAGGACGGCAGATGCACATCTTCCTGACAGATGCCGGGATGAACCTGGCAAAAGAACGCATCTTTCCGGTCATCGAGATTGAGAACAAAGTCTTTGACTCCATGCCGGAAGAAGAATCCCGGGAACTTTTACGGCTCAGCCGAAAATATATCGAAATGCTTGAAGAAAATGCAAAGGAGATTTTACAATGAGAATTCAGTTATCAGACCACTTTACTTATAAAAAATTAATCCTGTTCGTGCTGCCCTCCATCATCATGATGATCTTCACTTCCATCTACAGCGTGGTGGACGGACTGTTCGTGTCAAACTTCGTGGGAAAGACAGCATTCGCGGCTATCAACCTCATCATGCCCTTCCTTATGGGCTTAAGCGCACTGGGCTTTATGATCGGCACCGGCGGCAGCGCCATCGTGGCAAAGACGCTGGGCGAGGGTAAGAAAGAGCGGGCAAATGAATACTTCTCCATGCTTGTATGCGTGACTGCCATCGGCGGCGCCTTGATCTCCATTGCCGGCTTCATCCTTATCCGGCCGGTCAGCGAACTTCTCGGAGCCACGGGAATCCTTGCAGACAACTGCGTACTGTATGGAAGAATCCTGTTTTTTTCGCTGACCCCTTTTATGCTGCAAAACGTGTTCCAGAGCTTTTTCGTGACGGCAGAAAAGCCAAAGCTCGGGCTTTACGTGATTATCGCCGCCGGGCTTACCAATATCGTCTTAGACTTCCTCTTTATCGCTGTCTTTAAATGGGGGCTTGCAGGAGCCGCCATTGCCACGGCGGCCAGCGAATACATGGGAGGTCTCCTCCCTGTTTTTTATTTTCTGAGGAAAAACAAAAGCCTCCTCAGGCTTAAGAAAACGCATTTTGACAAAGGAATCCTCCTAAAGACCTGCACCAATGGCTCCTCGGAGCTGATGACCAACCTTTCCATGTCCGTGGTAAACGCCCTCTATAACTTCCAGCTCATCCGGTTCGCCGGAGAGGACGGCGTGGCGGCGTATGGAACCATCATGTATGTAAACTTTATCTTTATCTCCATATTTTTAGGATATTCCATCGGCAGCGCGCCCATCACCGGATACCACTTCGGCGCAGGGCATCACGGGGAACTTAAGAACCTCTTCAGAAAGAGCCTCTCCCTCGTAGCCGTCTGGGGGATATTCCTGGCTCTGGCGGCGCAGCTTTTAGCCTCCCCCCTGGCAAATGTCTTCGTGGGGTACGACAGCGCGCTGTTTAACATGACCCGCCACGGATTCCGGCTCTACGGGATGTCATTTTTAATCTGCGGCTTTAACATCTTCGCATCCTCTTTCTTCACCGCCTTAAGTGACGGCGCGGTGTCGGCGGCAATCTCATTTTTACGGACGCTGGTATTCCAGATTGCCGTTGTCCTGCTGCTGCCGCTAATCCTGGAAATTGACGGCGTGTGGCTTGCGGTTACCGCTGCGGAGGTTATGACGCTCCTTGTGACAGTGACATTTTTCATCCGGAAGAGGACACGGTATCATTACGCATAATTTGGGGTATACGGAGGCACACATGAGGTGGTAAGAACGTCATATTAAAAACCAGGTTCGAGATAGCTGAAACTAAAAAAACGAAAGCGGGGAGACAAGCGCAAGCAAAATTTCAAACCACTCAGAAGAGCATTTCATCTTAATTATATTCTGCCGCCATACTTATAAACTACTTCTAATAACAGAATAAGCATGCGGCATAGAATTCACAATTATTTTATCAGAAATCGGAATCGCTCCATTAGATATCATCCTGTCATCTGGATTCCACATTGCAGGATGCACGTAAATTTCCGTTTTTCTCCCTTCCCTTATGCCATAGATTTTATTGTTTTCAAAAACAATATCAAATCCTGCTTCTTCCAAACTTGCCATCTCTTTTATTCCTTTAATTAGAGTTACTTGCCGGTCATAAGGAATTGGCTCGGCCTTTGTTTTATTTTTACTCCAGTCAAGTAACTGCTTCGCCAAATGCCTGTCAAGTAGGCTTTGCACTCTCTGATTCCAATAGTGTTTTAAACAATCATGGCAAGCTGTTGTACAATGATTTTTACATTCTAACACCTTATATGTTTCTTCCATTAAATCTACGATACGCCCTGCAAGCATTGAACTATAACCTGCTCCACTCGATAGACTATCAAACAGAAAAATATCAACACACACTTTATCCGGTGCATAACGTAATCGATATCCGCCTTTCAAGTCATTGAATTCAACATCCAATAATTGACCAGCAGCCAAAACCATTGCCTCAGAAAGTGTTTGTGCGGCACCTTTTATCCAAAAAGCATCCTGTCTTGTATTAACTTTTTTAGGATCCAAGCTTATTTCAATCAAAATCATATCCGTCAAAAAGCTATGCCCTAAAAATGCATTTGTAATGCTGCTATCCGGGTGCGTACAACGAGTTCTTAATCTCGGATGTCTGTACGGTGGTCTGATTTTTTGCAGTCCGAATCTGTCATCTCCCGGAACAGCAGCTCCGCAATCTTCGCATACTGTAAAGCCCATTCCTTCAGGTCCCTGATTCAGTATTGTAAGTGGTTGGTCAACCAACCGACCATATCTTACTAATTCATAAGCATTCGACTGCCTCATCTCATTATCTTTTATCGGAGACGCATAACTCGGTAATTCAGCATATGACATCTCTGCTTCTGCCTCAGCTTCTCGTATGCTACTTCCGTCTATCGGAGCAAATCCCCAAGGCTTAATAACATGCTGGTACTTGATACTTTCTTGTAAGCAGAATGGGCATTTCTTCCCCGGATCCTCATATCCAACCCAATTGCATGCCGTGTTTTCACAATAAAACAGAGACTTGTAATACTCTTTACTTTCAAAATACTTTCTTGCCGGATGCTCTTTATCTTCATCCCTAAATTTTGAATGGAAATTATAAATACCGCCCGACTTATATGTCTTTTTATTTACCACAATCAGCCTTCCTGGTGCATATTCACTGATTGCCATATCTAATGCTCTATCTGGCTCTTGTTCGACCTTGCTTCCTTTGCTATCTTCAATACTAAACCCAACAACATTTCTCGGGAATGAATAAGTCGGGAATATTCCTTCTTCCAAAAACACATCCAATAATTTCTTTTCGTTGTCATTTGAGTCATAGTAATCATCCTTGAAAGCATTTATCTTTTCCGATAGTGCTTTTACTGCATCTATGAATTCTCGTTTTTGTCCTTCTATGAATTCTCTTTTTGACTTAGGAACCAGAGATTTAATCTCATCTTCCGTAAATCTTTTTGCTTGTACAAAAGCAAAAAATTCTTCCCTATATAAATTAAAAAATTCAATGATGCCTACAGTATTTGCCGCTGTATCATACTTATCCAAAAATTCAGATACATAAATAACATTCAAATGTCTGTATATCAGTTTTCTATTATCGGTATCTATCGATGGATGACGTGGTTCACCAGCTATTATTTTTTGTGGATTATTAAAGTAATAACTATCGTGTGGTCCATTATCTGTATATGTGATAATTGTTGATATTGCAGAGCCCCTTCTTCCCGCACGACCTGCTCTCTGCTGATAATTTTCACGCATAGGCGGAATGTTTCGTAATCCCACAGCAGTTAAAGACCCAATATCAATACCTACTTCCATCGTAGTCGTGCAGCTAAGAACATCAACCGGGCCCTTATCATCTATATAGACATTCTGGAATCTCAGCTCATACTCTTCTGTAGTAGACCACATATCAATTCTTTGATCTTTATGTGACAACTGTGCTGTATGTTCTTCTGTATTAATTCTTGTCATTAGTGCATCTTTCTTTCCTGCTACCGCATCAAGAATTGGTTGTCTCCAAAACTCCAAGCCTTCAAACTCATTTAGAGTCATAACTTCCGGTGTTCCTTCACAACACCAGACACACTTATCCCAAAGAGTATACGGAAATACTCGACCACAAGCAGGACACTTATACCATGCACGTTCAGAATCAAAGTTTAAGGTAATAACTTGTGGATTCAAAAACAATCTATCATTTTCATCCTTACCTTTTTGTGTAAACTTACACAAGCTTTTATAAATTAGTTTCTGCTTATCAGGCTCTATTCCATTTCCTTTTAATAGTTTCTCGAAACGAGCAGGAAGCTTTCCATCAATCTCAATACCGAAACGAGGAATATTGGTCAGACTTCTTCTAACATTTCTATTTATGTCGTAATCATATGCATAACTATCTGTTAGAATTTCAGCACACCATGCTGCAAATAATCCAAAGAACTGTTCTTCGCTAATCCCCGCTTTCTCTCTTTCAAGATCATCTAAAACCTCGTCAAGCAAAGTTCCATTACATGGTTCAATCCAACACAACCCTAAATCTGTAAAAGATCTGAAATTACTACATAAAATTTTAAGCAAATATCTCGAATATAACTCCGGTACAGTTGCAAATCGCTGTTTCTTTAAATCCTCATAATTGATCTTCCGATTTCTTCTTCCGCCTCTCTGAGCCTGTCTATTAATAACCTCTTTCATTTCCTGAAGATGGTCATGCAAATCTTTTTCGTCCTCACCATAGAAGAATCTTAATTTATTATCCAATGCAACTCTCAGGAATGCAACATACAGCAAATCCATACTTGCTTCATGATCGGTACTATCAGCCCATTTTTGGAGTTCTTTGGCCGAAACCGTCAATGCTTTTCTCATTGCATCTTCATCAGCAACGGATGTAAGTTCTTTTGCCAACGTGGCTGCCCTCTGTCTGCTATCTGAGAACAATAATACTTTTCTTCCCGCATTTGGGGTGAGTTCTAATTTCTCGGGATCAGTAATCATTGGGGGCTGTATCATCAACTGCTCTGAAACAAGATGAAAGAACGGCTCATTTCCTTTTGTTGAAAAGTCCGTTGTATGTAAGTGCATTTTCCCGCATCGAGGACACGTTGAAAAAGTATACATATTGGGAGAATCTTTTGGGCTTTTCAGTGTGAAGGCAACATGCATATATTGCGGTTCTCCTGCATGTCCATCATCCATTTCAAGACGTCCCGCAATGGAATTCAACCACCCCGTCTTAACATCTTTCCTTGCCTTAAATTGTGTATTTTCAGGAATTATATAATAATGTATTTCCTTAAAAGTTTTATCCTTGACAATACCTTTTTTATTCCATACGAAACGAGCCTGTGGTTCATCTTCATCAATGTATCCCTTTAAAAATAATGCCCCACAAGTTCTATCATTCAATAATTCATAAATTTTTCCACCACACTTACATACATCATCATGATTACCTATGCATATCTTTCCCAACGGCATATCCGAATCATGATGTTTTTCAGAACAATTAGGATTAGCACAAGCATAAATCCCTCTTATTCCTCGAAACATCATATGTAATCTGGATGGAAATAATACTTGCCCCTCTTTATTTTTTGCCATCGGAGCCACTGACAATAGCACGCTTACTGCTTTTTGTGCAATCTCTTCTGAGACTTCTGGAAAAACATTTGAAGCAAGTTTTGCAAAGGAAACTGCCTTTCCTCGGCAATTTTCCATAATCTTCAAGAGCGGTTTAAGCCTTACTAATTCTATATACAGCCACTGCTCAACTTCTTCCTCTTTAATAAAGCTGCAATTATTTACATCTAAATTTACAATTTCTCCAAATTTCTTTATGGCAGCCAACCTATCCTCTGAATGTAATGAATCAATATCAAATAGCGCAATTTGCTTCGGATCCACATTATAACTACGCTCGTATTGTATCTGTTCACGCTCTCCTGTTATAATTTGAATCTCATGCAATTCTGGACTATCTACAGCAGTCAGATCGCAAATAAATTTTTCAACTTTGTCATTTTCATTCTGTGGAATACTTGCACTCGTCAATATAAACTGTAATTTTTCTCTCTTAACCCCTAACTTGTGCAGAAAACGTCTTATCAATAGCGCAACTTCTCCACCAGAAGCGCCTCTATACATATGTGCTTCATCAATAATGAACAACAAATTAGCAACCCCCATTTCAAATGGGGGTCTAACTTTAACCCCTCCGGGGTATTT
>OFGO01001176.1_pt1 | contig 20334 bp, 20 predicted proteins | sample 1521761 | NCBI WGS metagenome assembly OFGO01 (sample SAMEA3504128, study PRJEB24116) | mouse gut metagenome | biome: mouse gut; feature: mouse-associated habitat; material: faeces | place: Denmark | collected 2011
CGATTGGAACGGCGGTGGGAGGGGGAAACCTGGATACCAAAATTCACGCCCTTGCCGCAGAACTCGCATTTGGCCATATTGACTAACCTCCTTGCTGGTTGGAATTTGTTCAAACGATAACTACATTATGCTACCATAGGGGAGGGAAAAAATCAAGTGCGAATTTGATGTATTTGCTATTTTTTTCGGGAATGGAATGTGGTAAGATAATAGGGAACATACTGCAAAAGGGAGCGTGACCAACGTGGCGAGCAAGACCGGCATCAAATTGGGCACCATCATCGACAATTTTCACTTGAATGTGTTGTACGGCCCAGAGGGCTACCGGGAGAAACTGATTACGATCGACGATGTGAACCGGCCCGGCCTTCAGCTCAGCGGCTTTTTTGACTACTTTGACCGGGAGCGGATGCAGCTTCTGGGCCTGGTGGAAATTTCCTATCTGGAAGGAATCTCGCCGGAAAAGCGGGCGGCGGTATTTGACACCCTGTTTTCTTACCATACCCCTGCGGTAATCTTTGCCCGGGGGCTGAAACCATACCCGGAGTGTATGGAGATGGCAAAAAAGCACGACCAGGCCATTCTCGGCACGCAGGAGAATACATCGAGCATCATGAGCACCATGATTGCCTACCTGCGCACGGCGCTGTCGCCCACCATCACCCGCCACGGAGTCCTGGTGGAGGTATACGGCGAGGGGGTTATGCTGGCAGGGGAGTCCGGCATCGGCAAGAGCGAGACTGCCATTGAGTTGGTGAAGCGGGGCCACCGCCTCATTGCCGACGACGCCATAGAGATCCGCCGGAACCCCAGCGGGGGACTTATCGGCACCGCGCCGGAGCTTATCCGTTATTACATTGAATTGCGGGGTATTGGGGTTGTGGATGTGCGGAGGTTGTTCGGCATGTCTGCCGTCAAGTTCGACAGCTCCATAGACATGGTGATTGAGATGGAGAATTGGCAGGACGGCAAGCTGTATGACCGCCTGGGGGCGGACGAACACTTTACCACCCTGCTGGATGTGCGCATTCCCGCCCTCACCATACCGGTCAGGCCCGGACGGAATTTGGCTGTGGTCATTGAGGTGGCGGCTATGAACAACCGCAATAAAAAAATGGGATGTAACGACGCGCTGGAGTTGGCTATGCAGGTGGACAGCCACATCGACCAGAAATATTTGGAGCTTAATTCCCAGTGATTGGGATAGTGTAAATCTTTTTAAGCGCCGGTCTGCCACAGGAGCCTATGGCAGACCGGCGCTTAAAAACAAAAAATACCTGCTTTGAAAGGGCGTAACCGGCACATAATGAGTTGCGGGGACGAGAAGAAAAAGCAGGAGGCATGAAAATGAAGGTGAAATATTTTGCTCTGGCTGCGGTGCTGGCATTGGCTCTTACAGGCTGCTCCGCCAACCGGGAAAACAACAGTGCCGACCCGGTGCAGCCCACTAACAGTATGGGCGCCGACAGGAACAACCAAACCAACAGCCCGGACATTCGCGACGATGCTTATAACAGCGACGGACTGATCGGGGATGGCCCCAGCGCGGGAATAGGCGGCGGCATGGACAACGGCCCCGATACCGGCAATGACGCCGCCCAAGGTGGCGGGGCCGGCGGCGTGGATGACAGCGGTGTGGGCCGCAGCCGGTCCCATGTGGGGAACGCAGTGGATGACATCGGTGATGCGGCAGGCGACCTGGCCCGGGGTGCGGGTAACGTGGCCCGGGATGCGGGGAATGCCATTGGCGATGCGGCCAATGATATTGGCCGGGCCATGCACTAATGGCAGGGCAGGGCGGCTGGGGTTTTCCAGCCGCCCTGCTTCATACCTTATTAAAAAGCATTGAATGCTCCGTTACAGCTCCAATCCGATGTACTGTTCCAGTACGTTAGAGCGATCTCCTCCGTTTACGGCGTGAAAGCCGTGGGCGAGGAAATAGGACCGGCCCGCGCGGTTGCCCGGCGGACAGCAGACCCGAAGATATTGCCGGCCCAGGGCACGGGCAGCAGACACAGCCTGTCCCAACAGCTGGACGGACAAACCCTTTCCGCGAAAATCTGGGGCCATGTAGAGGAAGACAATCCAGCCGACCCCTTGGCCGGCATCCCTCTGCCAGTCCGTATGCAGAACGCCTACCGGGACATCGCCCAGCAACGCCTGGAGGACGCTGTCTGGACACAGCTCGAAATCCTTTTGCGCCTCGGCCAAGAAGGAAGCGCCGTCAAAGCCGTCTATAGACCCAAATCCCGCCATCCAGCCCTCCTCACGGGCAGCCAGGTAGGCAGAGTTATCCTGGGGGAGAGAAAGGGGACGGTAATACAGGGCGTTTGTCTCCATGCCGGACAGGGCATAGTCCCGGCCGGGAGAACGGGCAGGGGAGGCAAACGCGCCCAGATGGCTGTTGTCATTATAGTAGACCACATGAACGTGGCTGTTTTCCACCTCAAGCTTGGCTACGCCGGTATTATCCGAGAGGGGAATCTGGCCGATTTTGTCCACACCCATGCCAAGCCAGGCGGACAGTCCGGCCCGGATGGCACATCCGTGGGATACAACGGCCACCGTCTGGCCGGGATGGGCGGCGGCGATACGCGCCACTGCGCGCTCAACCCGCTCGCGAACCTGGGGGAAATGCTCACCGCCCTCAATATGCCAATCAGGATCACAGCACAGGAAGGAGGTAAGGGCCTCCCGGTGGTCGTGAAGCAGCTGGCCCCAGGGGATGTCCTCCCAGGCGCCCGCCCCGATCTCCCGCAGGTCTGGATCCACCCGCAGGGTAAGTCCCCTGGGCCGGTAAATGGCCCCGGCGGTGGACATGGCCCGGTAAAGGTCACTGGAATAGACCGCATCAATGTGGACGTTTTCGAACCGCTTCTCCAGAAGCAGGAGCTGTTCCCGCCCCCTTGAGGTAAGCAGGCCGTTGTGCCAGCTGTGGCACCGGCGGTAATAATTACCCTCCGCCTGGCCGTGGCGGATCAGGTAGATTGTGGTCATAAAAATCCCCCTTCTTGTTTTCCGGCTTGCCTGAGACGCCGCTTGGGCGGCTGCAGGCTGGAAAATGGTCCGGCTTTTCAAGGGAAGGGGTTCCCGGGCGAACCTGGGAACCCCTTTTGGTGCAAGCAAGCCTGTAAGCCGGGTTCTGTCATTTAAGACAGCCATCTATCTAGGCGCACCGTTGCCGGTACGCTCCAGCCGCCTCCTGGACACGGCCGGGCCGGCCTGTTGTGTCCCCGCGGCGTTGCTCCGGATAGAGTTTACAGCAATGGGCGCTTGGCACGCCATTGGGTGAGCTCTTACCTCACCTTTCCACCTTTTCCTCGCCGCCGCACCTCGGACAGACGGGACGAGGTAGTCTATTTCTGTTGCACTTTTCCTGGGGTCGCCCCCGGCGGGTGTTACCCGTTATCCTTGCCCTGCGGAGCCCGGACTTTCCTCACGGACGGCCTTTCGGCCCGGCCGCGCGGCTGCCCAGCTTACTTGCAATTCTGATTTTACTTCATTTTTAGGTGATTGTCAAATGGATAAGGATGGGGTATAATAACAGCTATATAAAATTGTGGAATCAGCCCAGCCCTGGGGGCAATGACTTGGGAGGTGCGGTTATCAATGAACTCAGTGCTGAAGGAGTACCTCAACTCGCTGAGAGGAAAGAGGGTGGCGGTGATCGGCCTGGGCGTGTCCAACAGGCCGCTGGTGGAGTCGCTGCTGGACGCAGGCGTGCCGGTTATGGTATGCGATAAACGGCGGCGCGAGGAATTCAACGGCCTTGTGGAGACGTTGGAGCGCCGGGGCATGTCAGCCGTTCTCGGCCCGGAATACCTGGATCATCTGGAGGGGGCGGACGTGATCTTCCGCACCCCCGGCCTGCGGCCCGATGCGCCTCAGATCGCCCGGGCGGTGGCGGCGGGGGCGCAGCTCACCTCGGAAATGGAGGCGTTCTTGGATCTGTGCCCATGCCGGATCATTGCGGTGACCGGCTCCGATGGAAAAACCACCACTACGTCCATTATCGCCGGCCTGCTCAAGGCGGCGGGTTACCGCACCTTCGTGGGTGGAAATATCGGCCACCCCCTCTTGTGCCAAGTAGACGACATCCGCCCGGACGACATGGTGGTGCTGGAGCTGTCCTCTTTCCAGCTGATGACCGTCCGGCAGAGCCCCAGCATTGCGGTGGTGACCAATCTGGCCCCAAACCACATGGATGTACACAGAGATATGGACGAGTATGTGGCGGCGAAGCGGAATATTTTTGCCCATCAAGACGCCTGTGACCGGCTGGTACTCAATGCGGACAACGAGATTACCGCCGGATTCATCAAACAAGCCCGTGGATCGGTAACCCTGTTCAGCAGAAAGAAAGCGGTGGAGGGCGGGGTCTACCTGAGGGAAAAGACAGTGATGTGCGGCGGACGGCCCGTATTGACCACGGATGACATCCTTCTGCCCGGTCTGCACAACCTGGAAAATTATATGGCGGCTATCGCGGCGGTGGATGGGCTGGTGCCGGATGAAGTAATCCGGGACTTCGCCCGCACCTTTGGCGGGGTGGAGCACCGCATTGAGCTGGTGCGGGAGTTAGGTGGCGTGAGGTATTACAATGACTCCATTGCCTCCAGCCCCAGCCGCACCATTGCAGGGCTGCGCAGCTTTGACCGGAAGGTGATCCTAATTGCGGGGGGATATGACAAACATATTCCCTATGATGTGCTGGGGCCTGAAATTATAGAACATGTAAAGGTACTTCTCCTGACAGGAGATACCGCTGGAAAAATCAAGTCAGCCACCATAGCCGCTCCCGGTTATGTAGAAAACGGGCCAAAAATATGGGAATGCGCCGATTTGGGGCAGGCAGTAGAGCGGGCCAGAGAGCTGGCCGCGCCGGGCGATGTGGTGATTCTGTCCCCGGCCAGCGCGTCCTTTGACCGTTTTAAAAATTTTGAGGAGCGGGGCAAGGTATTCAAGGACCTTGTAAACGCCCTGGCCGAGTGAGGTGGTACTGTTGGAAATGGAACAGATTTTGAGAACCCTTTGTGGGGTGGGGGGACCCTCCGGCTTTGAATCCCAAGCGGTGCTGGCGGCAAAGGAGCTGCTGGGGCCTCTGATGGATGAGGTATGGACTGACCGCCTGGGCAGCCTGGTGGGTGTGCGCCGCTGTGGGAAATCGGGAGCGAAGAAACTGCTGTTGGATGCCCATCTGGACGAGGTGGGCTTGGTGGTTACCGGGATGAAGGATGGTTTTTTGCGCTTCAAGGCAAACGGGGTGGATGTTCGGATGCTGCCTGACCGGGAGGTGGCCATCCTGACCGATCCGCCTATGCTGGGAGTGGTAGCCTGCTTGCCGCCGCACGTGCTTTCGGCGGAGGAGCGAGAAAAAGCCCCAGAGATTAAGGATCTATTTGTTGACACCGGCCTAAGCCAGGAGGAAGCGGAGCGGAGAATCCCCATTGGTACGCCCATGGTATACCGCACCGATTTCACTGCTTTGGGAGAGCGCCAGCGGTGCGCCAAAGCAATGGATGACAGGGCCTGCTTTGCCGCCCTGCTGCGGACTGCACAACTGCTTCTGAATAGGGAACTGGACGTTGACCTATATATCGTGGGCAGCGTGTGCGAAGAGACGGGCGGCAGGGGCGCCCAGGTTATGGCCCAGGGGCTGGGGCCTGATTTCTGCATAGCTGTGGATGTAACCCATGGCAAGACGCCGGACAGTCCCAAGGATGGCGCCTTTGTGATGGGCGGCGGCCCGGTGGTTGGTATCGGCCCCAATATGGCCCGTTGGATGGTCCGGCGGCTGTTGGCTAAAGCGGAAAAGCTGGGCATGCCCATTCAAAAGGAGGTAATGGAGGGGAGTTCCGGAACCAACGGCTGGGAAATGCAGATCGCCAATGAGGGAATTGCCACCGCCATACTGTCCGTGCCCTTGAAGTATATGCACACTCCGGTGGAAGTGGTGGAGACAGGTGACATAGAGGAGACTGCCCGGCTGCTGGCCGCTTTTGTGGAAGACCTAGGAAGGGAGGAAGCTGTGCTGTGATTGAGACACTAAAAACCCTGTGTAATTTGTCCGGCGTATCCTCCCGGGAAGAGCAGGTGCGGGATTACATCCGCCGGAGGGTGGAACCGCATGCCGACAGCGTCCGCACAGATTCCCTGGGAAATCTCATCGTGTTCAAGCGGGGCGCGAAGTCTGCGGGCAGCAGGCTGATGCTTTGCGCCCACATGGATGAGGTGGGTTTGATGGTAAAGTCGGTCACCGAGGAAGGATACCTGAAGTTCGGCTGTGTGGGCGGCATTGACCGCCGGGTGTTGCTGGGGAAACGGGTGACGGTGGGGGAGCGGGGACTGCCCGGCGTCATTGGGTTGAAGGCTATCCACCTGACCACCCAGGAGGAGCGAAAAAAAGTGCCGAAGCTCACCGACCTCTACATTGACATTGGGGCAAAGGGGAAAGCCGAAGCCGAGGCGCTGGTAGAATTGGGAGATGTGTGTACCTTTGTGAGCGATACGGTAGAGTTTGGAAGCGGTATGCTCAAGGCAAAGGCTATTGATGACCGGGTGGGGTGCGCGGTGCTGGTAAAACTGTTGGAGGAACCCCTGCCCATGGACTGCACATTCGTGTTCACAGTCATGGAAGAAGTGGGCACACGGGGGGCTTTCGGCGCAGCGTTTTCAGTGACGCCGGAGGTTGCCCTGGTGCTGGAGGGCACCACCGCCGCCGACCTGCCCGCGCTGGAGCCGGAGCGGCAAGTGTGCTGGGCCGGGAAGGGCCCGGTGCTGTCCTGGATGGACGGCGGAACCATTTATGACCGGGAGCTGTTTGAGCTGCTGCGCCGTCTGGCGGAGGAAAACGGACTGCCCTGGCAGATGAAACACTACCTGTCGGGCGGCACTGATGGGAAAGCCATACAGCGCACAAAGGCGGGCGTGCGGGTGGCCGGTATTTCGGCTGCCGTACGCTATCTCCACGCGCCCAGCAGCGTGTGCAGCATTTCGGATGCGGAACAGATGCTTACCCTGGCCCGGCTGTTCGTCCAGGCTATAGCGGAGCGCTGACAGGAGGAATATGACATGGAATTGATAAAGACCTTGACCAGGCTGGTAACGTCCTTTGGGCCGTCAGGCAGTGAGGGGGAGATATCCCAAGCCATTGAAGAGCTTGCCCGGCCTTATGTGGACGAGCTTGCCCGGGACGCCATGGGAAATCTCATCTGCCGTAAAAAGGGCAGCGGCCCCCGGATTATGTTCTCCGCACATATGGATTCCATTGGCCTGGTGGCCACCCATATTGATGAAAAGGGATTTGTCCACGTAGGGGCGTTGGGCGGAGTGAGCGCAGGGGAGGCTCTTTTTACCCCAGTGCGCTTTCAAAACGGCGCTTGCGGGCTGATTTGTGCCCCGGAGGATAAGGATAAGGGCAAACTGAAGGCGGCCGATTTACTCATTGATGTGGGCGCGGCTGATTTCGAGGAGGCAAAAAAGCTGGTTCAGGTCGGGGATCCGGCGGTGTACGATACCCCGGTCCGGGTGGCGGGGAACCGGGTGATCTCTCCCTATCTTGACAACCGGGTATCCTGCCTGGTGCTGCTTATGGTGATGGAACGGCTGGCTGGGGCGGATAACGACTTATATTTTGTGTTCTCCTCCCAAGAGGAGGTAGGCACCCGGGGGGCCAAGACGGCTGCCTGGGCCATTGATCCCGAGTATGGCATTTCGCTGGACGTGACAGGAGTGGATGATGAGCCAGGCAGCAAGCATCTGGCCAGCGCCCTGTGCGGCAAGGGGGCGGCGGTAAAGGTGATGGACCGCTCTGTAATCTGTACCCCGGCGCTGGTGGATAAGCTGCTGGAATTGGGGGCGGAGCAGGGTATTCCCGTCCAGCGGGATGTGCTCCAGGCAGGCGGAACCGATGCCGGGCCGATCCAGGCCACCCGGGCCGGGGTGTATACAGGGGGAATTTCCATCCCCTGCCGGTATACTCACACGCCCACGGAAATGGTGGATTTGGGGGATGTACAAGCCTGCGTAGATCTGGCGGCAGCATTTGCATGTCATAATTTCTAAACCTATGATGGGACGGTAGCTATAAATGAATTCTCCTTTACAGATTTCAAAGCGGGTGAGGGACTTGGCTGCCCAAGCGGAAGAGGGCTTGACGGCGCAGTTTTCCCGCATTGACGCCATTGCCCAGGCCAACAGCCAGCGGGTGCTGTCGGCATTTCAGACGCACAGGGTGGCGGAGAACTTTTTTGCGGGAACCACCGGATACGGCTACGATGATTTGGGCCGGGACAGGCTGGACCAGATTTACGCAGATTTGTTCGGCACGGAGGACGCCCTGGTACGCATCCAGTTTGTCAATGGCACGCACGCCATCACTTGCGCTTTGTTTGGAACGCTGAAAGCGGGTGATGTGCTGGTGTCTGCGGTTGGGGCGCCCTATGACACCCTGTTGGGAGTGGTTGGTGCTGTGGACAAGGGGCACGGCTCCCTCAAGGACTACGGTGTGGAATACCGCCAGGTGGATTTGGCTGACAACGTGCCGGACAAAGAAAAACTTGCCCAGGCGGTTCGGGAACCCAGGGTGAGGGCTGTGCTGATCCAACGCTCCAAAGGGTATGCCACCCGGGCGTCCCTGTCGGTGGATGAGATTGGGGAGTTGTGTGCCATTGTGCGGGAGAACAATCCTAATGCCGTTATTTTGGTGGATAATTGTTATGGGGAGTTTGTAGAGGAATGGGAACCCACCCATGTTGGGGCGGATCTGGCCGTGGGCTCCCTCATCAAAAATCCCGGCGGAGGGTTGGCCCCCACCGGGGCCTACATTGCCGGACGGCGGGATTTGGTGGAAGGCGCAGCCATGCGCCTGACCTGCCCTGGAATTGGACGGGAGTGCGGGTCAACTTTGGGAAACAACCGACTGCTGTACCAGGGGCTTTTTTTGGCCCCCCATACTGTAGCTCAGGCGGTGAAAACCGCTGTATTCTCCGCCCGGCTTATGGAGCTTCTGGGCTACTCCACAGAACCCAAATCGGACGCAATTCGCCATGACATTATACAAATGATCCATTTGGGGAGCCCGGAGGCGGTTAAACGTTTCTGCAAGGGCATCCAATCCGGGGCCCCCGTTGATTCCTTCGTCACCCCGGAACCCTGGGATATGCCCGGATATGACAGTCAGGTCATTATGGCGGCAGGGGCCTTTATCCAAGGAGCGTCTATCGAATTGTCTGCCGACGCGCCCATGAGGGAGCCCTATACGGTATATCTCCAGGGTGGGCTTACCTATGAGTCGGGCAAGACCGGCGTGATGCTGGCGGCGGAGGAGCTGCTGCGGAACTGACATAGGCCGAGCTGTTTTGGGCATACAGTAACCTATCGGGGGTGATTGTATGCCTGTGAAGCTAAAACGCTTGGCATTCTACCTGCGGCAGGGGGGCGCTGTAACGGTGGCGATACCTGCTCTGGCGGCATTGTTGGTATCGGGATTATTGCTCCACGTGGTAAATGGCAGGCTGCGCCCGGTGCTGGAAGCTGCGGCATCTGGCCAAGCCACCAGCTTGATGACCCAGGCCATTGCCATAGCCGTGGACAACTGCCTCCAGGAAAACAGCATGGGCTATGGTGATTTTGTCACCATAGAAAAAGACGCCGCCGGGAAAGTGACGTCTATTACCAGCAATACGGCGTCCAACAGCCGGTTTAAACGGCAGGTTGTGGAGGCGGTGACCCGCCAGCTGAACACCTTGGACAGCGGCGCGCTAGGTGTGCCTTTGGGCACACTTTCCGGCCAGGCTTTACTTTCGGGTATGGGGCCGCCTGTGCGGGTGCGGGTGGACTCGGTGGGGGAGATCACCGCCGACTATGTCAACTCCTTCACCGCTGCCGGGGTAAACCAAACGCTTCACCGGGTTTGCCTGGAAATTACGGCCACCATTTACCTGTTTCTACCGGGGGAGGTGCTTCCTGTGTCTGTCAGCAGCAGTGTGTGTGTGGCAGAAACCGTCATCGTGGGCGAGACACCCGACACCTATTTAAATCTGGAAAAGGGGAACGGCTGATATGGACTTCAGAACTCAAGCCGCGCGGCTGCGGGATGAGCTGAACGGGCACAATTACCGCTATTATGTGCTGGATGCGCCCACTATCTCCGACTTTGAATACGACAAAATGCTTCGGGAGCTGGAGGAGCTGGAGGCCGCCCACCCGGAACTGGTTACCCCTGACTCGCCCACCCAACGGGTGGGAGGCAAGGCGCTGGACAGCTTCCAGCAGGTAGTTCACCGGGTGCCGCTCCAGAGTTTGCAGGATGTGTTTTCACCAGACGAGTTGCTGGACTTTGACCGCCGGGTGCGGGAGAGCGGCGCACAGCCGGAGTATCTACTGGAACCCAAAGTGGATGGACTGTCTGTGGCGCTGGAATACGAAAACGGTGTGTTTGTCCGAGGGGCCACCCGTGGGGACGGCCAGGTGGGGGAGGACGTAACAGAGAATCTGCGAACCATTAAGTCCATCCCTATGAGGCTGAACTGCGCCCCGGTATCGCTCATTGTCCGTGGGGAGGTTTATATGCCCCGCAAGACCTTTGAGCGGCTTAATGGGGAGCGGGAGGTACGGGGAGAGCCGCTGTTTGCCAACCCCCGCAACGCCGCCGCCGGCTCAATGAGGCAGTTGGATCCCAAGGTTGCTGCCGCCCGGGGATTGGATATGGTGGTGTTCAACATCCAGTATACCGACCGCGCTCCCTTTGAAACGGACAGCGCCGGCCTGGACTGGCTTCGAGAGCTTTGTTTCAAAGTAATTGATTTCCGGCTGTCCGGGGATATGGGAGAGATACAGTCAGCCATCTTTGATCTGGGCGACCAGCGGGAAAAATATCCGTTCGAAATTGATGGAGCTGTTGTAAAGGTAAATTCCATGACGCAGCGCGACATGTTAGGGGAAACAGCTAAATTCCCGCGATGGGCAGCCGCCTACAAGTATCCGCCGGAGCGGAAGGAAAGCGTAGTAGAGGATATTGTTATCCAGGTGGGACGCACCGGAGTACTCACCCCTAAAGCAGTGGTAGCCCCTGTCCGATTGGCAGGTACCACTGTTACAAATGCCACCCTTCACAACCAGGACTTTATTGCCGAAAAAGATATTCGCATTGGGGACACTGTGTTGATCCAAAAAGCGGGAGAGATCATTCCTGAGATCGTGTCCGTGGTGAAGGAGAAACGGCCAGAGGGAACCGTGCCTTTTTTACTGCCTGCAGAATGCCCGGTATGCGGGGCCGCAGTGGCCCGGGATGAGGACGGTGCGCACATCCGCTGTACCGGAGCGGAGTGCCCGGCCCAACTGCTGCGCAACCTGACCCATTTTGCCAGCCGGGACGCTATGGACATTGAGGGCTTGGGTCCCGCAGTTGTGGAGGCGCTGGTAAACGCCGGGATGGTCAAAACTCCTGCCGATCTTTATCACCTGGACAAGGATCAGATAGCTGAACTGGATCGGATGGGGAAAAAGTCGGCGGACAACCTGTTGTTGGCCATCGAAGAGTCCAAGCAGAACGACCTGTCTAAGCTGCTGTTTGCCTTTGGCATCCGGCAGGTTGGGCAAAAAGCGGGGAAGGTTTTGTCGGCCCGGTTTGGGTCGTTGGATGCCTTGGCCCAAGCTACCGAAGAGGAACTCACCGCCATTGACGACATTGGTTCCATTACGGCACAGTACCTGACGGAGTGGTTTTCCGCACCCCAGAGCCAGCATCTCATTGCCTCATTGAAGAAGGCAGGAGTGAACATGGACAGCAAAGTCGCCCCGGTGGGGGACAAGCTGGCGGGACTTACTTTTGTACTCACTGGAGAATTGTCGGCCTATTCCCGGAAAGAAGCGGGGGATAAACTGGCCGCGCTGGGGGCGAAGGTGTCCGGCTCTGTATCGAAAAAAACGGGGTGCGTGGTGGCCGGAGAGGCTGCCGGTTCTAAGCTGCGTAAGGCGCAGGAACTAGGCGTTCCCGTGCTGGACGAGGATCAGCTTCTCATTCTGTTGGGGGAGAGGGACGGAGATGTAGACGCCCTGTTAGTCAAGCTGAGAAAATAGAAAAAGGGGGGCGGGCCTATGAAGATGAAATTTGCCAGCCGAATGGACAGCTTTGAGCCAGGCATTTTTAATGTGTTGGATGAGAGTAAAAACCGGCGTCTGGCCCAGGGAAAACCGGTGTATAACCTGTCCATCGGCACGCCGGATTTTCTTTCGGAACCCCATGTAGTAGAGGCGTTGGCTCGGGCGGCCTCTGGCCCGGCCAACTACCGCTACTCTCTGGGTGAGACGGCGGAACTGGTACAGGCAGTTCAAAGTTGGTATGGGCGGCGCTACGGTGTGGAGTTAGCTCAGGATAAGCTGATGGCGGTATATGGCTCCCAAGAGGGATTGACCCACATCGACTGGGCGCTGTCCAACCCCGGGGATGTGGTACTGGTTCCTGATCCTAGTTATCCTATTTTTGAGCTGGATCCCTTCCTGTGTGGGGCTAGGTGCGTCCGCTACCCGCTGTACAAGGAGAATAATTATCTGCCCGATTTAGAGAATTTTGATTCTGCTTTGGTGGAGAAAGCGCGGTTTTTGGTGGTTTCCTATCCAGCCAACCTCTTGGGGGTGGCCGCGCCGGATGAGTTTTATCCCAGGTTGATTAAATTTGCCAGGGAGAATAGCATTGTGATCCTCCACGACAATGCCTGCTCTGAAATTATTTTTGATGGCCGGGTAGGCAGGTCATTCCTGTCATTTGAAGGGGCAAAAGAGGTAGGCGTGGAGTTCAACTCCTTATCAAAAAGTTACAATCTCACTGGGGCACTGGTGTCCTTTGTGCTGGGGAATCGGGAAGTAGTGGCGGCGTTTAAACGACTGCGAACCCAGATTGACTATGGGATGTTTCTGCCCATTCAGCAGGCGGCAGTGGCGGCGCTCAACGGATGCCAGGATAGCTTGGCCCATAACCGCGCGGAATATCAGGCACAGCGTGACACGCTGTGCAGCGGCCTGCGATCTATTGGCTGGGATGTGCCGGACAGCCAAGGCAGTGTGTTTGTATGGATCCCTCTCCCGATGGGATACTTAAACTCGGTTGATTTCTGCTTTGAACTACTGGACCGCACAGGATTACTGTGCACCCCAGGTTCCGCTTTTGGATTGCAGGGAGAAGGATACGTGCGCTTTGCTTTGGTGCGCCCTGTCTCTATTATGTATGAGATTGTGTCCACGGTTAAGGCCAGCGGAATTTTGGAGGGCAGGTCATGAGCGCCCGCACAAACAGGCGGCAGCTGGCCAAATTCAGCAGGGAAAAGCTCATTTTGCTGCTGCTGGTTCTTATGGTGGTGGTGGCTGTAACCGCCCTGAGTCTACACCTAAACGGTTCGCTGACACTGGAAAATCTGCTGGCGGAGTTGGGGCTTAAGCCCCCGGCCGTAGTGTCAGTGGAGGATGTACCGATTTATTCAGGGGAACCATATGTGATCCTCCAGGATAACCAGCCAAACTTTGACCTAAAAGACTTAACATTGGAACCTTTTGAGATTTATAGTGAGCTGGATCACTTGGGCCGGTGTGGTGTGGCCTATGCAAATGTATGCCTGGACATCATGCCGACCGGGTCACGGGGGGATATTGGCCAGGTGAAGCCTTCGGGATGGCAGACAGTAAAGTATGATTGTGTGGATGGCAAGTATCTATATAACCGCTGTCATCTCATTGGGTACCAGCTGGCGGGGGAGAACGCCAACAGACAGAACCTTATCACAGGAACCCGATATATGAACATGGAAGGGATGCTTCCCTTTGAGAATATGGTGGACGGCTACGTGGAGGAGACGGAAAACCATGTGCTCTATCGGGTGACACCCATCTTTGAAGGAGATAACCTGTTGGCTAGCGGCGTGCAGATGGAAGCGTTTTCTGTAGAGGATGAGGGAGAAGGGGTGTGCTTCAACGTATATGTTTACAATGTTCAGCCTGGAGTGGTAATTGATTACGCTACAGGAGAAAGTTGGGAGGAATAAAAAGTGCCCGCCCCGATCTCGGGGCGGGCACTTTTTACGACAGAAGTCATTTATCAAATGCGGGGTTAATGAAGTACACGTTTTTCTGATCCAATTTTTGTTTAGCCAGCTCAATAGCCTCGCCAAACCGCTGGAAATGAACAATTTCCCGCTCCCGAAGAAAGCGGATGACATTGTTTACATCCGGGTCATCAGATAAACGGAGAATGTTATCGTATGTGAGGCGGGCTTTCTGCTCTGGTGCAATGACGAAAGTGCAACTTTTTGCGAAAAATAGCGGAAAATGGCGCTAAATCGTGTCCGCAATGCGGTCAATCTTACGTTGGAGCCGCTCCAGGGTCTTTTGCAGCGCGGCCCGGTCTACGTTCAGATTACTGACGGACAACTGGGCCAGAGCCAGCATTTGCTCCAGAGTGCGCTCAATTTCGCCTACCGCCTGGTCGATGGATTGAATGGATTGTTCAAATTTTTCTTTGGGCTGCATGGGTTTATGCTCCTTAAAAATTCCAGTGGATTTCAATGGGAACGTCATGGGTGCCGGGGATACGTTTCCCAACAGTGATGTGGTCAATGAGGATTTCTACGATTTCTCGTGTCAAGTGTTCCAGATTTACATACTGCTCCACCAGAGCCTTTCGGTTGTCTCCCACGGCAATTCTGTCCTCCAGCTCCGCAAGCTGCCGCTGGCCGTCCAGCAGGACACGCTCCAGTCGGGATTTCTCGGTGGAAAACTCTTTGGAGAGGGCCGAGAAGTCGCTGTCATTGAGCAGGCCCTTGACCTTATCCATGTATAAATCCCGCAGACCCTTGGTGTACTCGGCAATCCGTTTCTCGTAGGCAGAGAGGGTATCCAGGAGTTTCCTTTTCTGGCCTTGTAGATTTTCGCAGAACTCAATGCTCCGCTCCAGCTCGTCCTTATCCAGATACGCCGCCGCCAGTCGGTTCAGCTCGTCGATTACCATCCGCTCCAGCTTTTCCACGGAAATAAAAGAGCCGATGCAGGCGTCCTTTGCCACATGTCGGTTGGAGCATTGGAGGTAGTGCCGCCCGCGATTTTTGGAGGAGCGCATGGTGTAGCCGCAGTTGGCGCAAATTGCTTTCCGGGCGAACAGGCCCACGGTGCCGCAGTCAAATGGCTTGGCCCGCTCCGCAATCATGGACTGCACCCGGTTCCAGAGGGGGCGGTCAATGATGGCCTCGTGGGTTCCCTCCACGCGATACCACTCGCTTTGAGGGCGGGGTTTGTTCTGCTTGGTCTTGTAGGACACACTCCCATACTTGCCCTGCACCATGTTCCCGATGTAGATCTCATTGGTGAGCATATCAGAGATGGCGAAATACTTCCAGAGGGTGCTGTTTTTCCGCTTGGGCTGTTGGTAGCGCAGGCCGTGGAGCCGCTTGTACTCGGTGGGGTTGGGGATGCCCCGGTCATTGAGCCTCCGGGCGATAGCCGTCTTGCCGTAGCCCTGGGAAAAGAGGGTGAACACCTCGCGGACAACGGCGGCGGCCTCCTCGTCGATAATTAGGTGGCCTTTCTGGTCGGGGTCTTTTTGGTAGCCATAGAGGGCAAAGGCCCCGATGTGGAAGCCGTTCTGCCGTCGGTTGGTGAGGACGCTGCGGATGTTCTCCGACATATCTTCCAGATACCACTCGTTCACCAGACCATTGATCTGCCGGGACTTCTTGTTGCCCTTGTTGGCGGTGTCGGCGTTGTCCACGATGCTGACAAAACGGATGCCCCAGATAGGGAAGAGGCCGTGGATGTACTTCTCTACAAGCTCCAGCTCACGGGTAAAGCGGGATTGGGTCTTGCAGAGGACGATGTCAAAGCGATGGGCCTTGGCATCCCCCAGCAAGCGGTTAAATTCGGGCCGCCTGCGGTCTGAACCTGTGTAATCATCATCACTATAAAGGTTATAAACTTCCCACCCCTGCTCCATCGCGTATTGCAGCAACATAGCCTTTTGGTTCTGGATGCTGTTGCTGTCATCGGTTTCAAATTGCTTGTTTCTATCTTCTTCGGATAAACGGCAGTAGATCGCTGCTTTCATGTTCATATCTCCTTGGAGATAGGACAAGCTGTTTCCTGCTTACAGTATAGCACACAGAAAACAGCTTGTCACATTATTTTTGGGCCATGGCCTGTTTTTCCTTTTCCAGATGATTGATCAACTCGGTCAGCTTGCGGGTAAAATTTTCTTTTGTTGTTTCAGTGGAGCCATCCTTGAAAATGCTTTTGCATAGCTCCTGTGTCTGCAAATAACATCCCCCAGCCTTTCACAACAGCCTATGCGAAATTGCCTGTCCATTAGTCATCTAGGGGAGTGGGCGGGCGGTTCCATCAGATTTTTCAGACGTACAAGACTATTTGGGTGCGGGCTTTTTTGATAAGTGCCCATCTATCTTTAATTCACATGGCGGCATCCTCCTATGTACCGCCAGTGGGTATGAAAATGACGGCTTTCGATTTCTCAAAAGCCGTCATTTTAGGGCGTGACACGTTGTGCTGTACGACGGCTTTTTTCTTTTACCGCCGTACGTCATTTATCAAAAATTTTTGCCTGCAGGAGCAAGCCTATACTGCTATTGCTTATCCTTATTGAAAAACAGCTGGATCATGATTGCTATGCAGGCTGTTGCGGCTTCACTTGAAGATTGACAAATCCAGATGGCCTCCCGCCCGAAAATCAAGGGAAGAACGATCATTAAGATGGACGGCCAGATCAAACTGCGCGACAATGAAATAATCAAGGCTCTTTTTGTGCTGGCTGTAGACTGCCAGAATGAAATCATTAAAATGTTAAAGCCAGCGAGGAAAAACCCACAAAAATAGGCGATGCTTTTACTTTGAGCAAACGCAACAAGTTCCAAATCATTGGGCGAAAAAATGGAAAAGAAGTCTCTCGAAAAAAGAACGATCAGTCCATAGCTTATGATACCGGCTCCTAAGAAAACCCCAGTAGAGAACCGCCGCATATCACTATTTTTCTTTTCTGCCCCAATCGCCATGAAGTAACTGAAAACCGGCTGGAGTCCCTCTGCCATTCCGAGGAAAATTGTCAGGAGGATCAGCATCAGATAACCGATCACCAGATACGCCGCCAATCCAATTTCGCCAAAGCCAAAGTATCGAATGGAAAAATTATAGATAAATGTCACCATTCCAATGGAAAACTCCATGATAAAAGAGGGAAAACCATAGAACAGGATTCGTTTGATATCTTTTGGACGCAAGGAGCAATGGATAAAACAGAGATTGCCCTTTTTTAAAACGAAATGCGGCAAGAGAATCAGCACACTGAAAATCGGCCCCAGAGCAGTAGCCAGAGCAGCGCCCGCTATTCCCATATTCAGAGGGTACATGAATAGATAGTCCAGGATAATATTGGATACCGCACCCAATATCATCGCGGTCATAGCCAGCTTGGGACGCCCATCATTCCGAACCATGCTGCCCAACAGGAAGCTAAACAACTGGAAGGGCACGAATGTAACAATATACCAGAGATATACCGCTGCCTCATTCAAAATATCTGGCGTGGCTCCCAGCAGCTGCGCCAGGGGGCGGAGAAACAGATTGCACGCGAAGGCAATCAAAAGCCCGGCGCTGCCAATCATCCATATGGCGGTGTTGAATATTCTTTGAGCCGCACCTATTTTCCCCTGACCTAATTGAGTGGCAATCATGACTGCCGCGCCGGATGCTGCGGCAAGGGCAAGAGAAATCAATATTTCTATCAGGGGAACCGATACCGCCGCCGCAGCCATAGCGTCCCGGCCCAACCGGTTGCCAATGAAAACACCGTCCACAATCGTATAGATAGAATTGAACAGCAATCCCACCATCTGCGGAACTGCGTATCGAAAAAACAAGGTATGCGTTTTCCCTTCGTACATGGAATTTGACCTCCTATTGCAGATAAAAAGACAGGCCAATGCGGATGCACTGGCCTGTCGCGCTGAAATCATTCAGTGGGTCCCAGATTTATTTCGTTCTTTTTGCCTGCACAAGTTCAATGGCCTCCTTGCCTGTCAGGTGGTCTATCATCATCTCCAGCATACACAGCGGTCCCCACTCCTGGTCAATGGCGGACTTACGGTGGGCTGCGGTATCCTCCGGCACATATTTCAAGGCGAGTTTTTCAATGGCCTCTCTCTTTTCCTGCTCATCCTGGATGACACGGATCGTCCCAAACACGATGACGCTCCTATAGTAGGACGTATATTTTTCTGGAATCACTTCATCTTTGTCAATGACACAGAAGGACGCCTTGCTGTCCCTCTTGATTGCATCCAGTTTATGACCAGCTTTGGCGCAATGGAAATAGATGTGCGCACCATCGTACACATAGCTGATCGGGACTGCGTAGGGGTAGCCGTCATCCCCTAAAAGAGCCAATACACCGGATGTCCCACGCATCAAAACCTCGGCGCTCTCTTCCATAGAGATAGCCTGTTTTTTACGGCGCATTTCACGAAACATAGTTTTAACCTCTCACTTCATTCAAAAAAATAAACGCCTGTTGCCCATTCCTTCTATGGCCTAACGGAATGGAAACAAGCATTGCCCGGCGGCTGATAATTATGCCGTAAGGATAGCATATGGAATGCGAGAAGTCAATACTTTTTCAGATACCGCAACCGCAGCGGGCCGTACTTGCCCAAACTGTGGTCAGGTCGGAGAGGCTGTAATCGCACCTTCACATAGTCTGGTTCGATACTCATAATAGCCTGGTTCCCCTGAAAATTGGATTGGAAACAGCTTGTCCCATCGAAAATTTTAACAGGTTGTCTTTACACCATCGCCGCCGGAAAAGGCTTATCCTACCAACAATCCAGTGTTTTCAAGGCTTTCCGGTCTTGTTGCGCTTACGCCATCGCCCCATCTGCCGCCAAATCCTCTGTCAAATCCGCAATCATATCCCCGGTAACCTGGATACTGCCCGCACTCCAAGGCGCGCCTGAGGCGGCGGTGGGGTAGACGCCGGCAGTATGGTCGACAAAGTAGGCGTCAAACCCCGCGGTGCGGATCTGCTCCTCCGACAGATTGCGGGTCAGCTGGTGGACAATGGTGCCGACCATCTCCAGATGCCCCAGCTCCTCGGTACCGATGTCCGTCAGCAGCCCCTTCAGCTCGGGATAGGGCATGGAGAAGCGCTGGCTGAGATAGCGCAGGGATGCGCCCAGTTCGCCGTCCGGCCCACCGTACTGGCTGATGATCACCGCCGCCAGCTTCGGGTTGGGGTTCTTGATCTTGATGGGGTACTGCAGCCGTTTCTCATAGACAAACATTATTTTTTTCCTCCTTCCAGATCCCAGGGCCACGGGTCGTTGATCCATGTATATCCCGCCGCCGTCACGGACTCCTGCTGCAGCGGGCCGTAGGCCGCCTCGTAGCGCTTACGGCCTTCCTTGGCGAGGTTGACATAATCAATGTATAGAGCCAGCGCCTCCTTGTCGCTCTGGTGGGTGTCCAGATACAGGCCCAGCTCATTGATGGCAAAACCCAGCGCCATCAGCTCACACAGCGCGGTGTTGTCACAGTTCATCTTGCTCTTGACCGCCCGGAAAAAGGGCAGGTTCAGCCCCGGAAACAGGGTGCCGGCGGCCAGACCCTGGGTCTGGTCATAGCGCTCGGCGTTGACGCCCTGCACGGGAATATAGGGAAACGCCAGGCTGGCGCACTTGCCAGGCAGACTGCCCTCCATAGTGCCGCAGGCGTTGGGGTTGGTATTCTCCAAAGGGAACTCCTCCTTATGGTAAGTGGGGGACGCGGCAGCGCGTCCTCTGTTCATCTTATGCCGGGCTGCGGAATGGGTTCTTCTCATATACCGGACAGCCCGCGCATAGGGTAGAGAGAGGTGATCGCATGTTTCTGACATTTAAAAAATGGACGGCTCTCTATCTGCTCACGCTGCTCCTGCTCTTTGTGGGATTCGCGGCCATTCTGTGGCAGGGGAGCGCCGTCAACGCGTCCAAAAATCTGCGGCTGGAGACGGCGGAGGAGCTTGTCCTGATCATCGACCCGGGACACGGCGGCGTAGACGGCGGCGCGGTGGGGGCGGACGGCACGGTGGAGTCCCAAATCAATCTGGCAATCGGCCTGCAGATGGAGGAGCTCGCCCGGCTCATCGGCCTGGACACCAGGATGACCCGGAGGGAGGACGTCTCCATCCACGACCCGGAGGCTCAGACGATCCGGGCAAAAAAGGTGAGTGATCTGAAAAACCGGGTAGCCCTCATCAACGCCGTCCCCGGCGGGGTAGTGGTGAGCATCCACCAGAACAGTCTGCCCGAG
>OFGO01001177.1_pt1 | contig 20325 bp, 18 predicted proteins | sample 1521761 | NCBI WGS metagenome assembly OFGO01 (sample SAMEA3504128, study PRJEB24116) | mouse gut metagenome | biome: mouse gut; feature: mouse-associated habitat; material: faeces | place: Denmark | collected 2011
TGCCTGATGGGCGGGATTGTCGGTTTCGGAGGCCGCCGCAGCAATCGCCGCTGTGCCAATGCCAGCCTCATTGGTGAAAAGCCCCCTGGCAATGCCGTACCTGGCGGTGACGATCAGGGAAGAGCCCACAGCGCCGCCCACCGCTGCCCGTGGGGAGAGGGCATGGGCCAAAATCAGCTTTATTGCAGGCAGAAGCGCATCCCTGTTGAGAAAAAGAAGAAACAGGCAGGCAGCGGTATAAAGGACTGCCAGAAAAGGCACAATTTTCATACACACATTTCCGATGGAGCGTATTCCGCCTACAATTACAAGCCCTGCCAGAACAGCAGCGGCCAGCCCTGCTATATGGGGATTTAGGCCGAAGCTTAAGGAAGTGGTCTGGGTGATGGAGTTGGCCTGGGTGGTGCAGCCGACGCCGAAGGCTGCAACCAGCGTCAGGAAGCCGTAAATTTTTCCCACGGAAGGCTTATGCAGGCCGTTTTCCCACACATACATAGGGCCGCCCTGATAGACGCCGTCTTTGTCCCTTTTTCGGAAGCAGACGCTTAAAAAGCATTCCGCATAGGCCGTCGCCATGCCTAAAATCCCGGTTATCCAGCACCAGAAGATGGCGCCCGGACCTCCTGCCAGGAGCGCCGTGGCCACGCCCACGATGGAGCCGGTGCCGATGGTGGCCGCCAGGGCGGTGGACAGGGCCTGGAGCTGGGTCACCCCCCGGCCCTCCTGCCGGCTCTTTTTCCGCCGGAACAGGGAGCCCACCGTCGCCCTCCACCACACGGGCAGCCCGAAGAGCTGGAAAAATCCCGAGCCGAAGGAGTACCACAGCCCCACCGCCAAAAACGCCGCCAGCAGCGGCCCGCCCCATAGAAAATCCCCCAGCCACTGGAAAAAAGCCATGTCCGCATCCCCCCTCATGGGAAGGTATGCGGACATGGCTTTGGTTATGCGGCCCGGGCGGTCACTTCTCCCAGGGCTCCTCCCTTGGGAGGGCCTCTCCTTTGTCCGGCATCTTTTCCCGTTCCGGCCGCTTCCACAGCTTCAGCCGGGCGGACTGGTCGGGCAGGAAGCCCATTCGGTGCAGGGTGGGCAGCAGCGCGGCAAACAGCGCCGCCAGCATGACAGTCTGGATGGGCAGCATAACGGCGTTTTTTACCGCCCGCTCCCCCACCAGAACCCAATAACCCTTTCCGGCGGAGTACCATAGGTATGTCCCCAGGGACTGCAAAAACACATTCTGGACATTGGTAAACAGCTTGGCCAGGAAAATCCGCGCCACCGTCACCTCCGAGCGGTAGAGGAACAGCGCGTAGGTGAACACCCCCAGCATGGTGGTGAGGATGTAAAAGGGATTATAGCCTCCGTCCGGATTTATGAAGTAGCCCACCGTGTCCTCCACGAAGCCGAACAGCAGGGCGTTCACCGGCCCCCCCACCAGGGCGCACAGGGCCCGGGCCAGAAAACCCCAGGAAATTTTGGTTCCGGTGGCCACATAGATGGATGGAAGCCGGCCCAGCGCCACGCAGGCGGCCACCATCAGCGCGGAGAACACCAGCATCCGCAGCTTTTTCGCGTCCCGCGCGGCACACCGCCAGTAGGCACGGGAGAAGGGCGTTTTGAAGATTTCCATGAAAAAAGACCTCCTTTTTGTCCGGCAGCACCCAAAACGGGTATGCCGCATAAAGGAGGCCCAACGGGCGCGATTCCACCATGCGGCAGCGGGATGCGGAGGGCGCACTGCAAGCCATGGGCTTTTCGTCCGGCGGACAACTCCCCGTCCCGCCGGCACTGCGGAGGCAATGCCTCCTGACACGCGCGCTCCTACTCTGCCTGTTTTCCCAGTGTAACCCATCCCGGCCCAAAATGCAAGTGAATATTTTGCCGAATCCTCCCCGCGCGGCGGATGGGGAACCACCGTTTCTCCCGCGGCGGGTATTGAATTTCCAACGGAATATGGTATACTCTTCCTCAATAAGTCCGCATATATAGAGAGAAAGGCTGTGACCCTATTGTACGATTTCTACGATCTGGCGCTGTACCTGCTGCTCTACTCCTTCCTGGGCTGGGCGGCGGAGGCGGGGTACTACGCCGTCACCCGGCGTAAATTCTGCAACCGGGGCGTGGTGGCCCTGCCGCTGGTGCTGTCCTACGGCTTCACCTTTGTGCTGCTCCTCCTGCTTCTGCCCACCCTGGCGGGGCGCCCTGTCCTGTCCTTCCTGGCCACTATGGTGATGTCCTCCGTGGTGGAGCGCATCGGCGACCACTTTTTCCAGCGGGTGGGCCCCAAGATTCGGTGGAACCAGGAGCGCAGCCGCCTGCTGTCCGGCACCGGCAAGGGCCTTTTGTCCTCCGCCCTGGTGGCGGGGATATACTACCTCGCCTACCTCATCATCCACCCGGTGCTGATGGCCGGGGTGCTGCTGGTGCCCGAGCCGCTCCGGCACATCGTAGTCATCGCCTGCTTCACCCTCACCGCCCTGGACTTTGCCGCCGTGTTTTACGCCGTGCGCACCGGGGACGCCTCCCGCTATGAGCAGCGCCTGGCGGAAAGCAGCCAGGGGAAGCTGGCCGGGCGCATCTACAACAGCGTGTGGAAGCGCCTGCGCAAGGCCTACCCCGGTTTGGAGGAAGGCCCCGGCAAGGAGAAGGAAACCTACACCTTTGCCAAGGGCCTGTGCTGGGACAAGCTGGTGTGGGTGTTCCTCCTCTCCGCCCTGCTGGGGGACATTATTGAGACCTTCTGGTGCGGCCTGGTGGACGGGGAATGGATGAACCGCTCCAGCGTGCTCTACGGCCCCTTCAGCTTTGTGTGGGGGCTGGGGGCGGTGGTGCTCACCGTAGCCCTCCAGGGGCTGGCGGAGAAAAACGACCGCTATGTGTTCGCCGCCGGCTTTGTGGTGGGGGGCGCCTACGAGTACCTGTGCAGCGTATTCACCGAGCTGGTGTTCGGCACGGTGTTCTGGGACTACAGCGACATGCCGCTGAACATCGGCGGGCGCACCAACGTGCTGTTCTGCTTCTTCTGGGGCGTGCTGGCGGTGGTGTGGATCAAGATGATCTATCCCCCCATGTCCAAGGGCATCGAATCCCTGCCCGCCCTGGCGGGCAAGGTCGCCACCTGGGCCGTGGTGTTTGTCATGGCCTGCAACGCCCTGCTCACCAGCGCCGCCATGCTGCGCTACTCCACCCGGCCCATCCAGCCCGAGCCCGCCAACGCCTTTGAGGAATTCATCGACCGGCGGTATTCCGACCAGCGCATGGAGGAGCGCTGGCCCAACATGATTGTGGCCGGGCCCGCCCAGCCGTGACCATCCCGGACAAAATACAGGGCCGTCCCCCACCGGGGACGGCCCCTTCTTCGCGTCTCAGGCGTCATTCCTCCTCATTGCGCAGCCTGCGGCGGGCCACCGCGAAATAGCTGGCCGCCAGCACCACGTCCGCCCCCAGCCACGCGGCAGGCTCGGCGAAGAAGATGCCCGCCTCCCCCGCCAGCAGCGGCAGATAGAGGGCGGCGGCGGTGCGCATGAGGAATTCCACCACGCCGGACGCCATGGGCAGGGCGGTATTCCCCATCCCCTGGATGGCGGAACGCAGTACGTGGAGCACATACAGCACGGGCAGGCCCACGCTCATAACGGCCAGGTAGAAATAGGCCGTCCCCATGGCCTGCTCCACCTCCTGGGGCGTCCCGGAGATAAAGCCGCTCAAAATCACCCGCCCGAACGCCAGCATCACCGCCGCGATCACCAGCGAGGTGGCCGCCGCGATGGCCAGCGCCGCCCGGGTCCCCTGCCGGATGCGCCGGTGCCGCCCCGCGCCCAGGTTCTGGCCCACATAGGTAATCATGGCGTAGCCGTAGGAGGTGGCGGCAATCTCCAGCACGCCGTACAGCTTGTTGGTGGCGGTGAACCCCGCGATGAACACCACGCCGGAGCCGTTGACCACAAACTGCACGATCATGCCGCCCACGGCAATGATGCAGTTCTGGAAGGCCATGGGGAAGCCCAGCCCCAGCAAATTGGGGGCCACCCCCTTTTGGAGGCGCAGGTTGGCCCGGCCCAGCCGCAGCATCTCCAGCTTCCCCACGTGGTACAGGCAGAACAGGCCGGACAGCGCCTGGGCGATCAACGTGGCCGCCGCCGCCCCGGCGATGCCCCACTGGAACACCATCACGAACAGCAAATCCAGCGCAATATTGGCCGCCGAGGCCACCGCCATGGCCTGGAGCGGCGTTTTCCCGTCCCCCAGGGAGCGCAGCACGCAGGCCAGCAGGTTATAGGCCATCATCACCGGGACGCCCAGGTACATGACGCGCAGGTACAAAAGCGCGTCCCCCAGAATGTCCCCGGGGGTCTGCAAGAGCACCAGCACCGGCCGCGCCGCCAGCTGCCCCGCCCCCGCCAGCAGCAGGGAAAACAGGGCGGACAGCACCCCCGCGTTGCCGATCACGTCCCGCAGCCCGGCGTAGTCCCCCGCGCCGAACTCCCGGGACATGCGGATGGCGCAGCCCTGGGCGAAGCCCTGCACAATGCCCAGCATCATCCAGTTCATCCAGTCCGCGGCCCCCAGCGCGGCCAGCGCGCCCACGCCCAGGTATTTTCCCACCACCATGGTGTCCACCACGGTATACAGCTGCTGGAACACATTGCCCACCATCAGGGGCAGCGCGAAGCTGAAGATCAGCTTCCCCGGTCTCCCCTCCGTCATGTTTTGGATGCGAGCCGCCATGCTTTTCCCATCCTCTCCTGTGCGGCGGGCACCCCGCCGTGTGTCCGCCTATCATACCACAACTCCAGCGCCCCGCGCAAGACCGGCAGCCGCCAAAAATCCCCGCCGGGGAGCCGCCCTCCCTTCACAAATGGCCCAGGCTGTGGTAAACTATCCCTGTCCAAACGGCGCGGCCGTCGGACCACCCTTCGGAAAGGCGGACAAAGCCATGCTGCTCAACAGTTTTCTGCTCTCGCTCAACGCCATTGCATCCATCTTTCTGATGATGGCCGTGGGCTACGGGGCCAAGCGGATGCTCCGCCTGGAAAAGGAGCACATCCGGCGCTTCAACTCCCTGGTATTCCACACCCTGCTGCCGCTGATGCTCTTTACCAACATCTACACGTCCGATATCAGGTCTGGGGTCAGCCTGGGCTGCCTGGGGCTGGCGCTTTCGGCGCTGCTGGCCCTGTTTGCCCTCACCTGGCTCTTTGTCAAGCGCATTGAGCCGGCCAACGACCAGCGGGGGGTGATGATCCAGGCCTCCTTCCGCAGCAACTTCCTGCTCCTGGGCCTCCCCCTGATCCGGGAGCTGTGCCCCGGCGCGGACCTGGCCACCGTCTCCGTCATGCTGGCCATCGTCGTCCCCTGCTACAACGTGCTGGCCGTGGTCACGCTGGAGACCTTCAGCCGCAGGGAAATCGACCCCCGCAAGATTCTGCTGGGCATCGTCAAAAACCCGCTGATCCTGGCCTCGGCGGCGGGGGTGCTGGCCAACCTGTCCGGCCTGCGCCTGCCGCAGTGCGTGGCAAATCCCATCGCCCAGCTGGGGGCGTCCGCCTCGCCGGTGGCCCTGCTCCTGCTGGGGGCGGAGTTCGAGTTCCGATCCGTGGGGCTCTACCGGCGCAACCTGGCGGTGTGCACGGCGCTGCGCCTGCTGGTCTACCCCGGCATAGCCCTGCCCCTGGCGGCGCTTTTCGGGCTGCGGGGGCCAGAGTTCGCCGTACTCATCTCCATGTTTGCCACCCCCGCCGCCGTCAGCTCCTTCAGCATGGCCGTCCAGATGGGCGGAAATCCCGAGCTGGCCGCCGGCGCGGTCACCCTCACCACCCTGCTGTCCGCCGGCACCATGTTCTTCTGGATTTTCCTCTTCAAGTCCCTGGGGATGTTTTAGAACATGCGTTTCACGTGAAACGGTTTGCGGCGCCCTCCCACCCAGGAGGGCGCCGCTTCCTGTTCCCCTGTCGCGGAACGCTCAGACCCCCCAACCCTTCGGCAGATATCTGGCCGTGGCCGCGATCATGTCGTCCGCCAGGCGGCGCAGCTCCCCCTCATCCCCGCACTTGGCGGCGGTGTTGGGGTCGTTGCGCAGGGCCCGGACCACCAGCCCCCGGTCGCAATCCAGCGCCGCGCGCAGGGTGAGGGCGTGGTTTTCCACGTGGAGCGCGACGAGCCGCCGCACCCCCTCCGGCAGCGGCCCGGCCAGCACCGGCCGCACGCTGTCTTTGGAGAACACCGCGTTGGTCTCCACCACCGCCCCCAGGGGCAGGTTGGGGATCTGCCCGGCGTTGGGCAGGTTCACATTGCTCACCACCCGGCCCAGGCCGCACAGCGCCTTCATCAGCAGCACCCCCTCCTCCCCGGAGGGGGCCATGTCCACCTCCCGCTCCCCCGAGACCATGGCCCGGCTCTTCTCCAGCCGGGCCTTCCGGTCTTCCTTCCGCCACCGCACCGGGGTCAGGCCGAACTTCCAGGCCCGCACCGTCTCCGGGTCCCGCAGGTATTCGTCCCCCGGCATGAACTCCGCCAGATGGCGGTCTCCGGCGGCAGCAATGAGGCCGAAGCGCCGGAACAGGTCGAACTTCACCCGGTGAGCGCAGGCAAAGGAGGCGTTGGCCCAATTCTGGTCCCGCTCGTGGAAGCCGTCCTTATAGTATTTGTCCACAAACTCCCGGTACGCCGGGAACAGGTCCAGCCCCTCATAGGAGGCCCGGTCAAACCAGGTGAAGTGGTTGATGCCAAGCACGTTCACGTGGATATCCCGCCGTGCGGGGGCGGGAATGCCCAGCGCCTCCCCCGCCGCCGCGGCCAGCACCTGCTGGGTGTTGAATACCTCGTGGCAGCAGCCGAACGCCTTGACCTCCGGGAACACGTGGTAGAGCGCCTGGACGCACAGGGACATGGGGTTGGTATAGTTGACAACCCATGCTCCGGGGCAGCAGTCCCGGATGGCCTGGGCGATGGGGACGTACATGGGCAGGGCGCGCAGGGCGCGGACGATGCCCCCCGGCCCCGCCGTGTCCCCCACCGGCTGCCAGATGTTCAGCCGCTCGGGCAGGTGGACGTCTGCCTCCATCTCGTCAAAGGTGCCCGGCAGAATGGAGATGACCACGAAGTCCGCTCCCGTGAGGGCCTCCTCCAGACTCTCCGCCACCCGGTAGCGCCACCGCCCCCGGGTGGCGGGCAGGCTGTCTATTTTGTTCCCGATGACCTCGTTGGCCCGGACCGCTGCCTGGTCGATGTCGTACAGCGCCACCTCCCCGCCCATGGACGGCTCCATGGCCAAATCGGTCATGAGGCTCCACGCCCAGCCCCGGGAACCGCCCCCGATGTAGGCCAGCCGGATGCCGTCCACCCGGCGGGCGCCGCTCTCGTATCTCATCTCGATCCCCCTCAAAGCCCGCCGTACAGCCCCTGGAGGAACTCCCGGGCCTGGACAGCGTTGTGGTTGGTTGTGTTCTCCAGGGTGGCCTGGATATAGGGCTTGCGCTCCTTCATAAACCGCAGGATCCCGGTATAGTCCATCTCCCCGATCCCGGCAGCCACAGCGTGCAGCTCGTCCCCCTCCCGGACAAAGTCCTTCAGGTGGATGACCGCAATGTGGCCGGCCAGCTTGTCCATGGCCTCGCCCACCACCCGCTCCCTGTCGTCCGCGTTTCCGGCGTACAGCAGGTTCACCGGGTCAAGGATGACGCGCAGGTTGGGGCTTCGGATGGCGTTCAGCACCTCCAGCGCCCGGTCCGCGTCATAGACGATGTGCTTCCACACCGGCTCGATGGCCACTGCTACCCCCCAGCGCTCCGCCCGCTCCACCACCGGGGCCAGGTTGCGTACAAACGTCTCCAGCGCCTCCCTGGTGTGGGTGTTGGCGTCCATCTTGTATTCGGCGTTGGGTGCGCCCGTCTCGGTGCCCACCACCCCCGCCCCCATCAGGGCAGCCGCCCGCAGGTGGCCGAAGTATCGGCCCTGGATGTCCCGCAGCCTGTCCGGGTTCGGGTGGGCCAGATTCAAATAGCAGCCCAACACCGCGATGTCCAGCCCGTTTTGGGCGAACACCCGCTTTATGTGCATCGCCAGCCCCTCGGTGAGGGCGCAGTCATCAAAGCTCACGTCCTTCATCACCTTGGACAAGGCCAGGTGGACGCAGGAAAAGCCCTCCTCCCTGGCCTTGGCCGCCCGGGCCTCCATGGTCTGCTCCGCCGGGGCAAGGCCGGCGTTTACATCGTGCAGTCTGATCCCGATCTGCATTAAATCTCTCCTCCTGACAAAAATGGGGCGCAGACCCTGCACCCCATTTTCAGCATATTTACGGCGTGTATTCAAACCGACGGTTGAGCCAGCCCTTGCACAGCGGCACCCACGCCCGGCATACCCCGTCCGGGGTCTCCACCTCCTGGGTACAGGTGGAAATGCCGTGGGCCCCGCTGCCGAACAGATGGTACTCGAAGGGCACCCCGTGCTTTCTCAGCTCCACCGCCAGCAGCAGGCTGTTTTCCGGGGGGACGCTGGCGTCCTCCCCGCCGTGCCACAGGAAGGTGGGCGGGAAGTCCGCCGTCACCCGGTCCCAGAGGTGGAGCTTGTCCCGGACGGCCTCATCCCCGCCGGACACCCAGTCCGCCGACTCCCCGTGGGCAAACCCGCCCTTTGTGGCGATCACCGGGTAGCACAGCGCCAGCGCGTCCGGCCTTGACTCCGGCGGCAGGCCCAGGACCGGGTCGTTCCACAGCGCCCCCAGGCTGGCCGCCAGGTGCCCCCCGGCGGAAAAGCCCAGCACGGCGATTTTGGACCGGTCGATATGCCACCCCTCTTGGCGCGCGCGGAGCTGCCGCACCGTCTCCGCCAGCTCCCGCAGAGGGCGGTACTCCCCTGCCTCCCCAGTACAGGAATATTCCAGGATGAACACCTGCCAGCCCATGGACAAAAACTCGAAGGCGGGCGGGTCCTTTTCCCGGGGGGAACGCCAGCGGTAGGCCCCGCCGGGGCAGATCACCAGTGCGGGGCGCACCTTGTGGGCGGCCAGGGTGTCGTAGTCGTCCTGGAGATAGCCCCGCACCTGGGCCCCCAGGGCCTGGAAGGAGATAATCTCCATCAGGGCTGCTTGCCGATATAGGCCAAGATGCCGCCGTCCACATACAGGATGTGGCCGTTCACAAAGTCGGAGGCGGGGGAGGCCAGGAACACCGCCGGGCCTCCCAGGTCAGACGCCTCGCCCCAGCGGTTGGCCGGGGTCTTGGCCAGGATGAACTGGTCGAAGGGGTGCTTGGAGCCGTCGGGCTGCACCTCCCGCAGCGGCGCGGTCTGGGGGGTGGCGATATAGCCTGGGCCGATTCCGTTACACTGGATGTTATACTGGCCGTACTCGCTGGCGATGTTGCGGGTGAGCATCTTCAGCCCGCCCTTGGCCGCGGCGTAGGCGGACACGGTCTCCCGGCCCAGCTCGCTCATCATGGAGCAGATGTTGATGATCTTGCCGCCGCCCTTGCGGATCATGGCGGGGATGACGGCCTTGGCCACGATGAACGGGGCGTTCAGATCCACATCGATGACCTGGCGGAAGTCCTTGGCGGACATCTCCACCATGGGTATGCGCTTGATGATACCGGCGTTGTTCACCAGGATGTCGATCACGCCGACCTCCTGTTCAATTTTGGCCACCAGGGCATTCACCGCGTCCTCGTCGGTGACGTCGCACACGTAGCCGTGGGCCCTGATGCCCGCTTCCTCATAGGCGGCCAATCCCTTGTCCACCAGCTCCTGCTTGATGTCGTTGAACACAATGACAGCCCCGGCCCCGGCCAGGGCGGTGGCGATGGCAAAGCCGATGCCGTAGGACGCGCCGGTGACCAGCGCCACCTTGCCGTCCAGTCTAAATTGATCCATATTGGTCTGTTCTCCTCTCATTATCAAAGTTGGATGCCTGCCCGCGCCGCCGGCACAGGCAACAATTTACTTCAGGTCGGTGGGTTTCAGGTTGTCCATGTCGTCAAACGCCTGGTTCTCGCCGCCCATGGCCCAGATGAAGGTGTAGTTGGCGGTGCCGCAGCCGCTGTGGATGGACCAGGAGGGCGAGATCACCGCGTCGAAGTTCTTCATGACCAAATGCCGGGTCTCCTCCGGCTGGCCCATCATATGGAACACCACCTGGTCCTCGGGAATCTCGAAGTAGGTGTAGACCTCCATGCGCCGCTCGTGGGTGTGGGCGGGCATGGTGTTCCACACGGAGCCGGGGGACAGCTGGGTCAGCCCCATGAGCAGCTGGCAGGTCTCCAGCACGTCGGGGTGGATGAACTGGTTGATAACCCGCTGGTTGGACTGCGCCGCCTCGCCGCAGGGGCGGTGGTTGGCCTTTTCCATGGTGAGCAGGGTGGTTCTGCACGCCTTATGGGCGGGGGTGGAGGCCAGGTAGAACCTGGCGGGGTCGGCCCCGTCCACGCTGCCGAAGGACACCTTCTCCGCCCCCATGGCGATATACAGGCAGTCCTCATAGCCCAGATCGTACCGGGTCCCGTCCACCTCGATAAACCCCTTGCCCCCCAGGTTGAATATGCCGGCCTCCCGGCGCTCCAGGAAATAGCGGGTGCCGAAGTTGGCCCACACGTCGATGCCCTTGTCGATGGGCACCGTCTCCTTCACCGGCATGACACCCATCACCACCATGCGGTCCACGTGGGAGTAGGTGGCCTGGACGGTATCCGGCACATAGAGGTTTTGGATCAAAAACTCGTCCCGGAGCTCCTGGGTGGTGTAGCGTTTGACGTCCCGGGGATTTGAGGAATAGCGAATATCCATTGTGTTGCGCTCCTTTCTCAGCGGCTCTTTTCCAGAGCCTTTTCAATGACCTCCTCCGTCTCCCCATCAAAGAGGTACACATGCTCATAGGGAATGGAGAAACGGATGGCGGCGTCGATGTCCGGGGTATCGTGGGGGTCCACCTTCAGGATGGCCTTGTCCTCCCCGGCGGTGATATAGACGTTGGCGTTGTCCCCCAGCATCTCGGTGAGCTCCACCTGGGCGTCCACCTGATAGGCGTCCTCCCGGGCGCCCAGCTCGATGGACTCGGGCCGGAAGCCGAACACGATCTCCTTCCCCTCATACCGCGCCGCCTTGTCCCCCAGCCGGGAGGCCACATCCAGCGTATTGGGCCCGAAGGGGATTCTGCCGCCCTTTACCCGGGCGCGGATAAAGTTCATGGGCGGCTCGCCGATGAAGCCCGCCACAAACACGTTTACCGGGTTGTGGTACAGCTCATACGGGGTGCCGGTCTGCTGGACGTAGCCGTCCTTCATCACCACGATGCGGTCGGCCAGGGTCATGGCCTCGGTCTGGTCGTGGGTGACGTAGATGGTGGTGGCCCCGGTCTCCCGGTGGATCTGGGCGATCTCGGAGCGCATGGTCACGCGCTGCTTGGCGTCCAGGTTGCTGAGCGGCTCGTCCATCAAAAACACGCCCACCTTGCGGATGATGGCCCGCCCGATGGCCACCCGCTGGCGCTGGCCGCCGGACAGCGCCCGGGGCAGCCGGTCCAGGTAGTCGGTGAGGCCCAGGATGCGGGCGGTGTTCTTCACCTTCTCCTCGATGACCTCCTCGTCCACCCCCTGGAGGGTGAGTCCGAAGGCGATGTTGTCAAACACCGTCATCTGGGGGTAGAGGGCGTAGCTCTGGAACACCATGGCCACCTCCCGCTCCCGGGGGCCCAGCTCGTTGGCCCGCTTGCCGTTGATGAGGAACTCCCCGTTGGAGATGTCCTCCAGCCCGGCGATCATCCGCAGCGTGGTGGATTTCCCGCAGCCGGACGGCCCGACAAAAACGATGAACTCCCCCTTGTCGATCTCCAAGTTGAAGTTGTGCACCGCATGAAAGCCGTTGGGGTAGATCTTATTGATGTCTTTCAGGGTTAAATACGACATACTCTTTGTCTCCTTACACTTGGATTTATGGCCCGCGCCGGGCGGGGCGGGTATTCCGGCCCCCTCAGCCCACAGGATAGATATGGACAAAACCGTCGAAACACGGTATAATGGAGGGGCAAAGCCCGAAGTTTTGAAAGGAGCGGACGGTTATGAACAACATCCTCTATGTGGGCAAGCACGCCCTTACCTGGACGGTCTCCCGTCACATCCATCAGAGCTGGGAGCTGATTTTCTGCACCGGCGGCAGCGGCGAGATGATTTTTGACGGCAGGACGCTGGAATATGGCGTCAACGACGTGGCCGTCGTCCCCCCTATGGTCCCCCACTCCAACGCCAGCCGGGAGGGGTTCACCAACATCCACATGAACCTGACCGATCCCGCCCTCACCTATCCCGAGCCCCTTATCATCCGGGCCGATTCCAACGGCTTTCTCCGGGACGCGTTCACCGCCGCCTTCTATTACTGGTCGGACACCTCCGCGGAATATACCCTCCTGCCCCTTTACGGGCAGCTGATTGTGGCCTATCTCACCAAGTACCGCTCTGTCCGCCGCCACAGCGAGACCGTCCAGCAGATTGAGGACAATATCCTCCAGCACTATCCCGACTGCACCTACGACCTGAACGCCTACCTGGGCTCCCTCCCCTTCAACACCGAATACCTGAAAAAGATGTTCAAAAAGGAGACCGGCCTCACGCCCCTCCAGTACCTGACCGACCGGCGGCTGGAGAACGCCGCCAGCACCCTGTCCACCTTCTGGGGAAAGGGAAACATCTCGGAGACCGCCCGCATGTGCGGCTTTGCCGACCCGCTGTACTTCTCCCGGCTGTTCAAAAAGAAGTACGGCGTCTCCCCCCGCAGCTACACCCCGGAAGCCGCCCCGGCCCCTGCCGGGCCGGACGAGGTGAAAATCATGGTGTGAGCCGCTTGACCTCCGTATAGGCCAGCACAAAGGGGGCCACCCCCTTGGCGTCGTTGGCCACCACCGGCTCGGAGATGTAGTATTCGTAAGAGCCGTCCCGCCGGCGGTTGTCCTCCGGGCCCAGGCCCGCCACCAGGCAGATGCCCCCCAGGTCCAGCCCGTCCTCGGTAAAGGTCAAATACTTCTCCACAATGCCGTCAAAGGTCCTCTGGCCCTTGGCGGCATATCCCTTGTCCAGCGCGCCCAGCCGCGCCCCCTTGAGCATGGCGTAGGCCATCATGGCGCTGCCGCTGGTCTCCAGGTAATTGCCCGCCCGGCCTCCCTGGTCGGGCACCTGCCAGTACAGGCCGGTGTCCGGGTCGGCGTAGCGGCTAGCCTGCCCCATCAGCTCGTCAAAGATGGCGGCCAGGCTGTCCCGGCCCTCCCCCTGGGGCAGGATGTCCAGCAGGTCGGCCAGGGCCACCGCGAACCAGCCCAGGGAGCGCAGCCAGAAGTTCTTGGAGCGCCCCGTCACGGGGTCCGCCCAAAAGGCGGTTCTGGACGCGTCGTAGCCGTGGAAGTACAGCCCCTTTTCCTCCGAGAACATTCGCGCCCGGACATTCTTGATCTGGCCCACAATATCGGAGTAATCCCCGGCGCCGAAGTGCTTTTCGTACAGGGCGTAAAAGGGCTGGGCCATGTAGATGCCGTCCAGCCACACCTGGTTGGGATAGATGGCCTTGTGCCAGAAATTCCCCTCCACGGTGCGGGGCTGCTCCTCCAGCCGCGCCCGGAGGAAATCCGCCGCCCGGCGGTATTTTTCTTCCCCGGTACGGCCGTACAGGGCAAAGAGCACCCGGCCCTCGTTGATGTCGTCCAGGTTGCGGGCCTCGGGCCTAAAGGTGCGGATGGAGCCGTCCTCCCCCACAAAATGGTCCACGCAGGCTTTCACAAACCGGAAGTACCGGGGGTCGCCGGTGAGGCTGTCCATCTCCATCAGGGCGGTGAGCATGCAGCCGTCGATATAGTTCCAGGAGGCGGGCTTGCCCTCCCGGATTTTCTCCAGGTTCCAGGCGGTGCGCTCCGGGGTGGAGCGCTCCACCAGCTGGAGTACAAAGTCGTCGATTTTTTTATAATCCATCAGGTTTCCTCAAAGTCCTGGGCGGACACGTCCGGGCAGTGCTCCGCCGTCAGCCCCCTGCCCTCCACGCCGGACAGCCTCACGTTTTTCACCCGAACCCGTTCCACATTGTCCAGGTACAGCCCCAGCCGGCACCGCGCCTCATTGTGGTTGCGCATGGAGGGCATACCGGGCTTGGCGTCCTGGGCAAAGGCCACGGAGATGTTCTCCAGCTCCACCCGGCCGATGGGGCTTTCCGGCAGGCCGTCGATGTAGCAGGCGGCCACCTCCGCCCCCGTGCACTCCATGTTGCGGAAGGCGAAGGAACCCATGCGGGGCGTCCTGTCGTCCACCGGCAGGGGGTCGCGGCGCCATACATACTCCGAGTAGCGGTCCGGGTCGCAGCAATTGTACCACATGTTGATGACGATGGGGGTGAGGACCTTGTCCATGCGGATGTTGTCGAACAGCACGTTGTCGATCACGCTGTCCTTCCCCCTCCCCCGGCGGGTCTTGATGCGCAGGCCCCGGTCGGTAGCGTGGAAATAACAGCTTGTGACGCTCAGGTTGCGGATGCCCCCCGACAGCTCGCTGCCCAGGGTGACGGCCCCATGGCCGAATTCCATCAGGCAGTTGCGGATGGTGTGGCGGTCCGCCGGGGTCTTGTACTTCCGGGCCATGTCGATCTTGCCGGATTTCACCGCCACGCAGTCGTCCCCCACGGAAAAGCGGCAGCCGATGATATCCACCCCGTCGCAGCTCTCCGGGTCGATGCCGTCGGTGTTGGGGCTGTCCTTGGGGGCGGTGACGAAGCAGTCCAGCATGGCAAAGTCCCGGGAATAGAAGGGGTGGACATGCCAGGACGGGCCGTTTTTCACCGTCACGCCGTGCATGGTCACGTCCTGGGTGTGGTTGAGAAACACCACCCTGGGCCGCTTGGCGGGGAAGCTGTCAAAATCCCCCCACCAGTCCCCGTTCCCGCCGTTTCCGTCGATGGCCCCCCGGCCCACGATGGCGATATCCTCCGCGTAGGACGCCTGGAGCAGCGACTGGTAGCAGTCCAGCTCCTGGCCCTCGAAGCCCGCCTGGAGGGTCTCCTCCCCGGTCACCGGGTCCGTGCTCACGCTGGGGATAACGGGGTAGCGCCCCCGGTCGGCGGAGCCCAGCAGAGCAGCCCCCTCGTCCAGATCCAGGGTGATGTGGCTTTTCAGGCACAGGGGCAGGGTGAGATAGGTCCCCGCCGGGAACCACAGCCGGCCCCCCTCGGGCAGAAAGCTGATGGCGGCCTGGATGGCGGCGGTGTCCTCGTGGACGCCGTCCCCCGCCGCGCCAAACTGCCGCACATCCACACAGCAGGCCTCTGTCCTGGTGGTAAACCGGACGTTTTCCTCCCCGCCGCCTTCGAAGCGGACGGCCACAGCGTATCCTGTCCCAGGCCGCAGCCCGAACAGGGAAAAGACGTTGGTATTCTGCGCGGAGAGCCGCTCCTCCCCGTCCACCAGAACGCGGTAGCTTTCCTTGGCATAGTACGGCGCGCCCCCGTCCAGCTCAAAGCACACGGAGCTGCCGCCGCAATATAGAATTTTTATCATGGTATAAACCTCACTGGGCCGGTTTTTGGGCCGCGTCGCGGACGATGCGGACGACAGCGTGCTTCATCTGGATGAGGAGCAGGTCGAACCCCAGGCAGAACAGCCCGAAGAACACCGGCTCCACCCCCAGGACCACCCGGTCCGCCACCCCGGTGATGCGGACGGCGGCCAGGTTGACGGCATTGTACAGGGTATAGACCAGGAACAAAACCACATAGCCGTACAGGATGTTGAGAAAAAGCCCGGAATAGGTCTTGCGGGTCACCATCATCCAGCGGGCGTTCTCCCCCTTCGTCTTTTCAAAAAAGCGCAGGACGGGGTTGGTCATCAGGTCGGTGACGACGCCCAGGGCCATGCCGGTGACCGCCAGCAGGTCCAGCTCATTGGTCAAAAACCCGCCCAGCCCCCAGATGAAGAAAAAACACACCGCCCCGGCGAACCAGAACTTGATGAACAGCATCTTCACCCAGTCCGCCACCTTCATCCTGGGCCCGGAGCGGTAGGCGCGCAGCTCCGCCTCCGATACCGGGGGCGAGTTCTCCTCGCTGGCGTTCACCAGGTCGTCCACCGCCTGGGTTTTCAGCCTGTAGTATTCAGACTGTCCCTCTATTTCCGATTTTTGCATTCGGTTTTTACGTTTTTTGCCCATGGCCTCTCCTCTGTTCGGTAATTTGGGAGGCCCAGCCGCCGGGCCTCCCAAATCCTGTTTGTCCGGGGCGGGGCATCACACCTCGCCGGAGATGTCAATGGCCTCCAGGTCGCCGTTGTCCCCCACGTCGACGGACGTCTTGATTTTCCGCAGCCACTTGGAGTACACCGGCAGCAGCGCGGTCAGCACGATGGCGGCGGCAAGGATGCCAATGTGTATGCGCAGGTAATACTCGGCGTACGCGATATAAATGGTATTCTCCGTCACCACAATGGGGTTCTCCGGGCGGCTGATGGCAGCCCAGATGGTGCTGATATAATAGGCGTCGGCAAAGATGACAATGCCCAGCATGGCGAACATGAGAACCATCATGGGTATATTGGGCTTCTTACGGTAGGGGAAGGCGTTGAGAAAGCACATGAAGGACAGCATGGAGAACAGCATGGTGGCAAAGCCAGCCAGCCCCATGCCCGGGCCCTGGATACGGGCGGTGGTGTCCGAAATGTGCATCAGGTTCAGGGAGTAGAACACAAACGCTGCCACCAGCACCGCCAGGGGGATCATCTGGGGGCGGCGCTTGATGGCCACCAGGAATTTGCGCCGGCGCTCTTTCAGCCAGCCCATAACGGTGCGGCGGTGCTGGAGCTCCAGCTCTACCATGCCCTTGTTATTCCTGTTTTCCACTCTCATTCACCTCCCCTGATGGCGTTGGTGGTCTCCTTGTCGAAGAAATGCTTGCGCTCAAAGGTAAAGGACGCGGTGTCCCCCACCTTGTAGTCCCGCCAGCCCTTGAGCTTGGCGGAAATCTTGGCCCCGGCGGTTTTCACGCCGCCGATATGGCCGTGGACCAGGGTATTCATGCCCAGGTTCTCGTTGGAGGATACCGTGACGGGCACGTCCGCCCCCTCCACGATATTCTCCGGGCGGACACCCAGGGTGATCTCCTTGTTCTGGTAGGCCCGCAGGATGCGCTGCTCCTCCGGGGTGAGGGACACCTGGAATCCTGCGCCGGTGAGCTTACCGCCGCCCACCCGCACGTTGTAGAAGTTCATGGGGGGCAGGCCGATGAAGCTGGCCACAAACACGTTGGCCGGGCTGTCGTACAGCTCCAGGGGGGTGCCCACCTGCTGGACATGGCCCATGGACATACACACGATACGGTCCGCCAGGGTCAGCGCCTCGGTCTGGTCGTGGGTGACATAGAGCATGGTGGCCTTCAGCCGTTTGTGTAGCAGCAGGATTTCCCGCCGGGTGGCGCCGCGCAGCTTGGCGTCCAGGTTGGACAGCGGCTCGTCAAAGAGAAATACCTTGGGGTTGCGCACGATAGATCGGCCCATTGCCACCCGCTGGCGCTGACCGCCGGACAGCTGGGCGGGCTTCTTGTTGAGCTGGCTGGTCAGGCCCAGTATGTCCGCCGCCGCCATGACCTTTTTGTGGATGACGTTGGGGTTCTCCTTGCGCAGGGTAAGGGAGAACGCCATATTCTCATAGATGGTCATATGGCCGTACAGGGCGTAGCTTTGGAATACCATGGCCATATCCCGGTCCTTAGCAGGGGTGGCGGTGATGTCCTTTCCGTCCAGCAGCAGTTTGCCGGCGGAGATGTCCTCCAGCCCGGCCACCATGCGCAGGGTAGTGGACTTGCCACAGCCGGAGGGACCCACCAGCACAATGAGCTCGCCGTCCTTCACGTCCAGATTGAAGTCAAAGACCGCCTGCACATGATTGTCGTATATCTTGTCGATATGCTGCAAATTCAGTGTCGCCATGTCCCTGCCTCCTTATACACCCTGGGTCCTCAGAGACTTCAGATGTGCCTCCAGCTCGCCGCAGCGGATGAAATTCACCACCGCCGCCGCCAAAAGGCAGGCCGCGGAGGCAATGAGATAGACCAGTACCCGGATGAACTGTCCGTCCTGCATGACCACCACGTTCTCGCCGTTCACCAGGGTAGCGGCGGCGTGGGCCCGCACGGGGATGATGAAGATGCGCACAATCTGGAGCGCCCCAATGGCGGCCAGCAGGTAGGAATAATTCCTTTTGTAATTCTTCACACCCTCCGAGGACAGGAATACCGCAAGCATGAACACCAGATTGTACACGATGGAGGCGCCGATGAGGATGTTGTAATAGTAGGTGTTCACATCCGATTTATAGATGCTGACAAAGTAAAACACATCGAACAAGATGCCCAAGATGGCCAGGTTGGACGAGAGCGAATTCTTGATGAACCGCATCCGGTCACGTTGGATGGTACGTTCTTCAGCTGTCATCCGGCGCTCCTCCTCCCCTCTTCCACCAGCCCGGCCTCCTCTTTCATCAGCCGCACCTTCCATACCGTGTTGGCTGCCAGCAGCGCGCACACCGCCAGCAGCAGGCCGAACACAAAATAGTGCAGGTCGAACCAGAAGGTGGACTCGGTATACAGTGTGCCCCACATCTCGGCGTGCTCTTTGAGGGCGGCAAAGTCCACCTGGAGGAACTGGGCCTTGAAAATTTCAATGTAGGTATGGGCAAACACGGCGTTATACACCCCCGCCGCCACAAACAGGCCGGTGGCCGCGTAATTGCCGATATAGTACCGGCGGCGGCTGTGGGTGTTGGTGACAAACAGCAGCACCCCCAGCAGGATCTGCCCGATGCTGTACATCAGGAACATGCGGTTGAATTCCTGCATGTTATAGTAGACGATGGAGCCGGACACATCGGTCTGGAAGGGATTGCTGGGATTGCGCATGGTGTCGTAGAGGCTGTCATACAAATCGGTCATAATGCCCAGCGCATAGAGGAAAAAGATCGCGCTTGTGATGACAGCCGCCAGACAGAGGATCTTCTGCGCGGTCATTTGCTTTTTATACATGACGACCTCCTCCCAGGGAAATCGCTTCTCCCCGGCCGGGGGGCGCGCCCCCGGCCGGTGGAAAGCTCAGGATAGTTTGACTGGCCGCAGACTGTGTTGCGGGAGCCCGGTCACTTCAGGGTCTCGTAATAGGCGATGTCCTTCTCCCAGGCGCTCTGCTTGATGGCCAGATACTGCTTGCCGGACCAGCTGCCGGCCACGTTGTCGGCGGTGCCGACGGCGTCCTGCATGGCCGCGTTGGTATAGCCGTTGACGATGAGCTCCAGCAGCATATTGCCGCCGTCCTTCTGCTGGTTGAAGCGGTCGGTGAGCTCGGTGTAGCCGTTGATGGTGTCGTTCTCCACCTTGGTGGTGGGCAGGACGGTGGGAACGCTGGTGTACCAGGGATTGGAGGCCAGGGCCAGCTCGGGGTGCTTGATGGTGCCCAGGCCGATGGCAGTGGAGATGTAGCCCGCGCCCTCCTTGCCGACCTCGTGGGTGCACTGGTACTCAAAGGCCTGGCTCTTCAGGAAGGACAGGGTGGAACCCAGATACCACCTGGCATAGTTGGTGTAGTTACCACCGGCCAGATCCCACAGCTCCTTCTCGCAGGCCTCGGAGATCTTGGGCATTTCGTTGCCGTTAAACAGGAAGGTCTCGCTGGAGCGCCACGCCTCGGGGCCGTAGCTCATGAGGATCTGGCCCTCCTCGGAGTAGGCGAAGTCGATCAGGGCCAGGCAAGCGTTGAGCTTGTCGGCGCTGTCGCCCACGCCGGACTTGGAGATACCCCAGCCGTCGGTCTTGACGGAACGCCAGGACTCGGTAAAGCGCATGAACTGCTCGCCGGTGCCGTCGTCCCAGCGGGCCACGGGAACCATGACGGCCATGTACTTCTCGCCCTCATCGCCGTCCTTGTTCAGCTTGGTGGCGTTCATCAGGGTCTGGGTCTGGTTGTAGTCGTAGTGCATGAAGCCCAGGTCGTTCTCCAGATAGGTGCCGGAGCTCTCCTCAGAGCCGTCGATGAAGGCCTTGGAGAGCAGGCCCTCCGCCGCCATGGCGTGCATCCGCTCCAGGGCCTCGTAGGTCTCTTTCTCCTGGCGGGCGTCGTGGAGCTTGTTGTCATTGCCCACGTACAGGTAGTCCTGGCGGGACTCCAGGCCGCGCACGCCGAACAGGGTGCCGGCAAAGCGGAACATATCAACCCGGCGCTGGTTGTTGTTGTCCTCGCGGGAGAACAGGCCCTGGACGGCGTCGGCGCCGTTGAGGGTCTGGGGGTTGGCCACCACGCAGCGCAGCAGGGCCACCAGCTCGTCGGCGTCCCAGGCGGCG
>OFGO01001182.1_pt1 | contig 20253 bp, 14 predicted proteins | sample 1521761 | NCBI WGS metagenome assembly OFGO01 (sample SAMEA3504128, study PRJEB24116) | mouse gut metagenome | biome: mouse gut; feature: mouse-associated habitat; material: faeces | place: Denmark | collected 2011
CTCCTGTTCGTCCTCTGTCAGCACTGAAAACAAAGCGAGGATTTCGTCAAGCTGCCCCCGTACATCCTCCGCATTATCCTCCGTCACTTTATCCGGCAGGGCGGCGATCAAGTCCTCAATGGGGCAGATACGGCACTCATAAGTACACGGACTTCCTTCACTGTCCTCCGATTCCGGCTGGTAGCCGCAGGCATCGTCATGTTCCTGATGATGCTTGCAGATGCCGGTATCTTCCGGCTGTTTTGTATCTTCTTTTTCAGCTTTCCCTTTGCAGTCCGACAGGCCGGCATCCTCTGCGCCGCAGACCGGGCAGTCAGGATTGATTTGACCCTCTGTACAGAGGGTCAAACAAGAGCATTGCTCTTGTTTGATGATTCCTGTTTCCGGTTCCTCGTCGGCTTCGCCGCTGTCCTGCGGATTGCAGATTTCACACACATAGGTGCATGGTGTTCCCGGCGTACTTTCGGTGTAGCCGCACTCGCTGTCATGCTCATGCCGGCAGTCTAATTTTTCCGTAATACAGCCGCTTTCCCCATCGCAGATATGGGGGCAGTTTTCCGGCTCCCGTTCCTCTGCATTTGCCGGGGTAGCCTCGTTGTCCGATACGCTGTCCTCTGTTTCCTCTGGGTAACATTCCGGCGTATGCTCGTGGACGCACTCGGTCACTTCAATATAGCAATCTTCTGTGTGTTCGTGGCCGCATGGCGTTCCCGGCGTTTCTTCCGTGTAGCCGCAATCGTCCGTATGCGCGGTGTGGTGTTCGCACAGCCCGGTTTCCGGCTGTCCTCTGTCTGCCACCGCATGAACCGGAGTTCCTGACATGGTGACGATCATCACCGCAGACAGCAGGAACGCCAGCGGCCTCCTTAACTTGTTTCTCATAAAATGCCCTCCTGATATTTTGAAAAATGTATGGTTCACAAACTTCTCTATTGCACATCATACAAAAAATTGGATTCGGATAACAAGGGGGCTTTCCTGCTTTGCAATTTTTTTACCTACTTTGCAGTTTTCTGTTCTTGACACTGGCCGCTTAACCCTTTACGCTAATAGCAGAGAATTTGCAGGAGGTAGGAAATATGCTGCTTTGGAAAAGGAAAAGGGCAATTCCCCGATGGCTGGCAGGGGCGGTATTTCTAATCTGTGCGCTGGCAATGACAGGGCTTTTGGCATCAGAGGTTACTCCACGCCGGGAACAGCTCATGCTGGAAGCAAGCGTCAATGGCGGCGAGATGACGCTGGAGGCAGGCTATGAATATGGCGGCGCGCTGACGCTGGCGGTGACGCTTCCCGAATGGGAGAGCCAGTGGCGTCCGATGCTGGAAGTCAGGCACACGGGTGAAGCGGAAGTGTTTTTAGACGGGGAGATGTTAGGCCGTATGGAGGCATGGGACGGGAAAACGCTGGGCAATGCCGTCTTTATGCTGCCGAAAGACTGTGCGGGAAAAACGGTGACATTGGAAACAGCAAAGGAAGCAGAGGAGCCGCTCCCGCTTTTGTTCCTTACGGACAGCGGCGTAACGAGAGAAACTGAGCGGGCTTATACGGCGAAAAGCACACTCCCGGCAGCCGTTTTTGCCGTGGTGTCGCTGCTTGTCCTTGGGCTGTTTTTCTTTGGGCTGACAGAGGGACACTGTGACTGGCCGGTTCTGCTGCTTGGTTTTGCGGCGCTGACCCAGGCATTTTATTTCCATGCACAAAGCCGGGGCGGGTATATCCTTCCCCCGGAAATTTATGGGCTGTGGCTTTGCCTGTCCAGGGCGGCGCTGTTCGCCCTCCCGCCGCTCTTTCTGCTGCTGCATATGAAAAAATGGCGGAAGCTGTTCCTGCCTTTTGCCATTCTGCCGGGGCTGGCTTATTTTGTAGTCGCGGGGTTTCAGACGGTGGTTCCTGCGTTCTCCATGATCGGCTCCCGGATGGGGGAAGTGTTTTATCTGACTGTGGCGGCGCTTGTGGTGTGCGCCGTACTGGAATACCGGGATGAAAACCAGGTATTCCGCCTGTTCCTGCCGGGGCTTTTGTTATCCGCCGCCGGAATCGGTGCGGCGAGCCTGCTGTCGGGGCTGTGCGGCGGCGGGCTGCTACCCTATATGCAGTGGCTCGTTTCAGAAATCACCTGGCATCAGCCAGACCTCCCGCTGTACTGGTGGAGCGCCTTTCTGTTATTGCTTTGTTTTCTGGTGAGCGTACTGTCCCAGCTTCGCTTTCTGGCGGCGCGGGAAACACAGATGCAGGTGCTGGCCGCGCGGGAAAGCATGGCCCAGGAACAGCTTGCGGTGGTTCAGGAGAGCGATGAATCACTCCGCAGGATGCGGCATGAAACTGTAAATCATTACACCGTCATGCAGAAACTGTCCCAGGCTGGGGCATGGGACAGGCTGGAAACATATCTGGACGGCCTGCTGTCAGATGTGGAGGCGGTTCCTGCTATGGTATACGTTGCACATCCGGCCATCAACGCAGTCCTGACCACGATCCTGGCCCGCGCACAGAAGCAGGGGATTAAAGTGGAGCATGAGGTGAGCGCGCCGGAAACGCTGCCGTTTCCAGATACAGAGCTTTGCACTGTTTTGATGAACCTGCTGCAAAATGCCCTGGATGCCAACGCCCTTGCACCCGCAGGGGCGGAAAAATGGCTCCGGGTCAGCATACACATCCGGGGAGCGCATTTATACATCGGCGTGGAGAATCCACGGTTCGGCCCAGTAAAATATGATGAAAAAACCGGCCTGTGCCGCACGACAAAGGCAGACAGGACGGTTCACGGTTATGGCCTGAAAGCAGTGCAGGCCGTGGCACAGAAATATCAGAGCGAGCTGCTGCTGGAATTTCCTTCTGGAATGTTTTCTGCCGCCACAGCTTTGCAGATGCCGGAAGAATGACGGGGCTTTTGTAAAACCGGATCATGGGATAAAAATAAGAAACCAGCCCTTTTGCAAAACCGGTAAGGGCTGGTTTCTTATTTGATGAAAGCGATATACTGTCTTTTGACTTCTTTCTGCCGGGAGCGGCTGACGGGAAGCTCCCTGCCGTCATCCAGCGTGAGGGCGCTGTCCGTCAGACGGTAAACGTGTTCCAGGTTCACAAGGATGCTGAAATGGATGCGGCAGAACCGTTTCCCATTCAGGCGTGGAAGCAGGTCGGAAAAATTCTGGTTGATGTATAAAACCTTTCCCCCTTGCAGGTGGACGGCGGATTTATGGCTGGCGGCTTCTGCATAGAGGATGTTCCGGGCATCCACTGTCTGCCAGCAACCATCCACCATGAGCTTGATCTGTTCCGGGTGGTAATTTTCCTCCAAGTCCCGCCCGATTACCCTTGCCAGCCTTTCCTGGTCTACCGGTTTGAGCAGGTAGTGGAGCGGGCGGGTGTCAAAGCAGTCGAAAACATAATCCCGGTAAGCAGTGATATAGATAATGGAGCAGTCTGCGTCTATTTCCCGCAGATGCGCGGCAAGGGAAAGTCCATTATCATTTTCCAGTTTAATGTCCAGCAGGAGCAGGTGAAAAGCGGATGGCTGTTTTTCCATCTGTGCAAGCAAAGGCACAGGGGAGGAAAAACAATGGACGGAATAATCAATATCGCGTTTCAGACCCCTGTCCTCCAGGATTTGGCAGAGCATGGCTTCATTCTGCTCTGCGGCTTGTGGTTCATCATCGCAGATGGCAACCCGGTACATAGGCATTCCCCCTTTTCATACAAGGGGTATTATAGCACACCGTTTTTCTAACGTCAAAGTATCATTGCGTGGCGGGCGGGGGAAAGCGAAAAAGCCAGCAGTATCTGAAATTTCCGATAACGTAGGCAAGCAATGAGCCGGAATATCCTTTTGGGATATTCCGGCTCGCTTGTTGGGGTTCCCCCAAGCCCCAGGCGTCCGCCTGCGTGTCCGGCCGAACACGCCTATCGGCGTGGCTTTGCGCTCCCTGCGGTCGCTTCCTCCTGCACATCCGCGCAGGAGAGGGGCGGCGCATTTTGCGCCGTTAGGAGGTTTCCGAGATTGACAGAAAATTTTATTCCTCTGAATCTTTCTTTGTTCCGTTCTTTGTGATGATAAGCTGTCCCTGCTGGCATTTCACGATGATTTTGTCCCCGGCGGAAAATCCGGTCTGTTCCAGCCATCTGCCTTGTAAAAGAATCTGTGGCGGAGCCTTTTTATAATTGCCGCGCCCGTTACATACAGTCAGCTTGCGGTCATCCATCCGTCCCCCTTTCCCGCTGCCTGCCGGCATACGATTTCAAATACATTCCCGTCGTCAGTCATGACAGTAAGTAATCCGTTCCGCTCGTCTGTGTTCAGGTCGGCAATCCCCATCCCCTCGCTGTCATTCAGTAAATCAAAAAGCCTGTCCTTAAAATAGTTCAGTTCCATTTCTGTTCCCCTTTCGTATTTTATTGTTGCTTATTAGCGAATACTTAAAAACAAATCCTGCCGCCCGTCTGCCGGTTAAGCAAAACAAATGCTGCAAAAAAAGTAGTGCCGTCCCGGTTGGAAAGGGGCGGCACTTTTGCGTCACCGTTCCGGTTTGGGCTGTTCTTTTTCCTGCGCCTGCTCCGGCGGTTCCAATCCTAAAATCTTATCCACGTTGCGGAGTGCGGTCTGGTAGGTAATCATATCCTGCCGCAGCGCCTTGTACTGTTCGTACTGTTCCCGTTTTTCTTCCAGCAGCGCAGCATATTCCGCTGAAAGCTGCGCCACTTTGGGAATGGCCTTGCCGTCCAGAGCGTCAAAGGCTTTCTTCGCGGCTTCATGCTGGGCAATCTCCGCGCCATGCTCCGCGAGAAATTCTTTCTTGTGGCGGGACTTCTTATAAGCCGCGTAGACTTCCCGCGTTTTGGAATACTGGATGATGTGTGTTTTTAACTTTGCCACGCCTGCCATCCGCGCCTCCAACTGTTTGATTTTTTGTGAAGCCGCATTGAAACCGTCCTCGGCCTGCGCTGCCCGAAGCGCCAGTTCATCATAATCGGCCAGTCCGTTTTCCATCAGGAAATTGAGCGTTTTCGCCGCTTCTTTCAGGTTGAAAATTTTCGCCCAGCGTTCATAGCCTGCGCCTTTTCCGGCGGTAAGTTTCGCCTGAATGTCAATCAGGAGATTGACCTTTCTGCCGGTTCGTTTCGGCGCTGTTTTTCCTGCCGCCAAATGCCCGCGCTGGCTGGTAATTCTGGCGCGCAGGGCGGTCTTGGTATAATCGCCGCCCAGCCGGTTCACCCTTGCAGGGCGATCCCATCCGGGCAGACGGAAGCCGGGATTTTTGCCGTCCACAACTTCATATCCCTCAGCCCGCATCTTTGCCAGAAACTCCTCATAATGATTGCACTCCGGCAGCACCTTGTCAATGGTCTGCTGTAACTGCTTCTTGTGGCTGATGCCATACTGCGCCGCCGCCATTTCCTTTTGGGACTTGGCTTTTTTCTTCGGATTCTCAATTACCGAAAGGCCGTGGGCGCGGCACAGTTCATCGTTCATGCGCCGCAGGATAAAAGCGGAGTTTTTCACGTTCTGGAATTTTGCGTCACAGTTTAGGTTGGTGCTGTTAAATTCAATGTGGGTATGGATATGCCGCTTATCCGTGTGGGTGGCCACCACAAACTGATGCTGCCCGCCGGTAAATTTCATCGCCAGCTCGCAGCCGATTTTGTGCGCCTCCTCCGGGCTGATTTCATCGGGCTTGAATGACTGGATAATGCGGTACATAATAATGTCGTGCTTTTCTGACTGGCTGCGCCCGGTAAGCTGGGCGTACAGTTTTTTGCTGATTTCAAATTCTTCGGCGGCAGTTTCCGGGCTGCACATATAGGAGGAAACCAGTTCGCCGCCGTCTGTCTTTTCTTCTTTCTGGTCATAGTCGTGGCGTTCTGCCATTGACTGCTGACGGGTGCGGTTTTTCATAATCTTTCGTGGTAAAATGTTGGAAATAGCCAAAGGTTCCTCCTTTCCAAAAAGGCTATCCATAGCCTAAATAGTAGCATGGGTAGCCTACTTTTGCAAGCCATATTTTGTATGCTTGATAAAAAAGGGGGCAGGATACAGCTATGGATACGATTTCAGCGATTAAGACCCGGATACTCCGTTTATGTGCGGAGCGCAACATTACCATCAACAAACTGGCTACGATGTCGGCGCTGCCGCCATCCTCCGTCAAAAACATCTTGTATGGAAAGAGTACCGACCCGAAAATTTCAACCATCAAGAAAATATGTGACGGTTTGGATATGACGCTGATAGATTTTTTCGATGCGCCCGAATTTGAAGATTTAGAGCCGGAAATTAAATAGCGTTACCGCGCCCCGTCCCGTTGCCGCTGTTCTGTCCGAGCCGCTTTAACATGGGCGCAGAGAAACTCATTATAATCCTTTCCCTGCTTCGGCGGGTTGGGATAAATCAGCTTCACACGCCCGGAGAGTTCCGCGTCGTTCTGAATTTCCTGCGTGAGCCGTTCGATACCTTTCAAGCCGGCCTTGTCGTTGTCCAGGCACAAGCTGATCTGTGTAACATGAGGGTGGTCGTGGAGAAACTGCATCAGGGCGCGGGGGCCGGTTCCGCCCAGGGATAAGTAGTGGCTGTCCCGTGGATTGCCGCCGGACAGCTTCACCAGTGTGGCGAGGGAGAGCGCGTCAATGGGGCTTTCCGCCACCGCCAGCCGGGGACAGTCCGGGCGGCTGGCGGGCAGGCAGAAGCTGTACCGCTTGTCGCTTCCCTCCACATCCATACGGAAGCCGTCCCGCGTCCCCCGCAGGCTGGCAGCGCGGGCGTTCCCCTGCATATCGCGCCCCACAAAGACGCAGTTCTGATACCGGCGGCTTTCGTATAAAATCCCGGCTTCCATGCACACGCCAAGCAGTTCCGGGTCAATGCCGCGATCCTGCAAATAGCCCACCACGGCGGACGCGCACCGGCTGGCTTCGGGCAGCTTAAACGGCTTTTGCGGCTTCATGGGTTTTGTGAACGTCTGCTTTACGGGCGGCGGCGCAGAGTACCCGCACAGGGTTTCCACCGCGCCCACAAAGTCCATGCCGCGCACCTTAATCAGATAATCAAGCGCCGTGCGCCCGCCGATGCCCCGGCTGTTCCAGCACCATTTCCCGTTGGAGATTTTTAAGCTGTCATGGGTTCTGGTGCAGTATTCGCGGGGGCCGCTTTTTTTCAGTTCCTGCGGCTCATAAGCCTGCAAATAAGAGAGCAAGTCCCATTCCTTTGCTTTTGCAATCTGTTCTTTGGTTACGCCTGCCAAGGTATCACCTCCAGATATAAAAATAAGCGGCGGGAGCAAAAGAAAAATCGCTCCCGCCGCAGTTGTTTACAGTGCTTCAAATTTCTTCAGCAGGTCGTTCACGCCCTGCCAGATTTCAGCGTAGCCCTGCCGCAAGTCCTCCACATCCTGCTCATACAGGTTGTGGGTGCTGTTGCAGCGGCGGGAAATCTGGTTGACGTTGCTGGAAACGGAGCGCAGCAGCTTTACCAGTTCCAGCACCGCGCCCATATCAAGCTGCACAATGTAGCCGTCCACCGCCATTTTCCGCAGGTATGCCCGCAGGTTGGAAGTCCCCAGTAGTTCCATTTTGCGGTCAATCGCCGCCTTTTCTTCCGGGGAAACCTTGGTGAACAGTCCCACCGTGCGCCCCTCCTTTGCCCTCACAGCACCGCCTCCTTTCGCGGGGTGCGCTCCATGCCGGACTGTACCGGCGCGGGCGGTTCATAGTTACGGATTGCCTGACGGATAGAGGGTTTATGGCCAGCCGCCGCAGCGGGCATCGGCACAACCGGCGCGGGTTCTCCGGCGTCCTCCAAATCAGGGCTTTCTTCAACCTCCTGCTCCTGCTCATCCTCCTTTTTGTCCGGCCTGGACAGCTCCCGGTTAAGCTGGTTTAAGCGGGCGGATTTTTCCCGCAGTTCTTCTTCTTTTGGGAATGGCCGGTCGGCTTCTTCTTTGGCGTTTTCCAGTTCGCTTTCCAGTGTGGTAAGCCGCGCCTTTTGCGCGTCCAGCCGTTCCGCCAGACTTTCCAGCGCGTTGTTAATGCGGGTGACATTGCCCACCGCATCGTCGGACAGTTCGGCGGAGTAGGTCAGGTTCTGCTTCATGGTGACGCGGAATTTGCTGCCGTCACACCTGAGCTGCATGGGGAAGCCGCGAAACTCGCCTAAATCCACGATTTTTTCCGGGTCGTCCATCAGCATACACGCTTTAATCACCGCTTCGCCCGCTGCCTTGCGCTCTGTGTAGGTCTGCCCCATGACGGTCATGGAAAAGGCATCGTCCTTGACCGGGTGGGCCTGCACCGTTGGCAAATCTGCCGTCAGCGCTTCGATTAGCAGCTTTGTTTCCGCGATTTTCTGCGGGTAGTATTTCAGCGCCTTGTCCTGCATTTCGTACTGCTGGGAGGTGTGGTTGGCTTTGAGCATTTTCAGCTTGGAAACCTGCACATCCAAATCCATTTTTTCGCGGATGCGGTCGTCGCCGGTGGCAAGGGCTTTGACCTCGGCGTAGGAAAGGGCGGTGGCGTCCACATCCTCGGCGGAGCGGGCGGGGCTTTTGGAGGTCATAATCTGGCCGATGAATTTCTGCTTGTTTTCCACCAGCCCCCAGTTGTAAGCGTCGAATGTCCCTTTGGTGACATACTTGAACATTTTCACTGACGCATTCATGTTTCCCTGGCGCAGAGAACGGCCGGCGCGCTGCTCCAAATCGGCAGGACGCCAGGGGCAATCGAGATCGTGGGACGCGACAATGCGGTTCTGCACATTCGTGCCTGCGCCCATTTTTGCCGTGGAGCCGATTAAAACACGCACCTGCCCCCGCCGCACCTTGGCGAACAGTTCCGCCTTTTGGGTTTCCGTGTTGGCGTCATGGATGAAAGCTATCTCCGCTTGGGGGATGCCCTTGGCAATCAGCTTTTCCTTGATGTCGTCATAGACGTTGAATGAGCCGTCGCCTTTGGGTGTGCTGAGGTCGCAAAACACTAACTGCGTCCCCAAAATCTCTGTGCTTGCCTGCCATTCCTGCACAATGTTTTTTACGCAGGTATTGACCTTGCTGTCCGGGTCGTCCGGCAAGAGCGGGTTTTGCAGCCGCTGATCCAGCGCCAGCTTGCGCCCGTCCGAAGTGATGCGTAACATATTGTCGATATGGGGGTCAACCTGGCCTCCGCGCACACTTTCCGCACGCTCGCCAAGTTCCTCCACCATTTCTTTCTGGAACCCGCTGGGTTCGGTAGTGACGGTGATATATTCTGCTTTTGGCACGGGGAGGTTGAGCATATCGGCGGTCTGGATGTCGGCGGCTTCTTTCCAGATAGAAATCAGTTCCGGCAGGTTGTAAAACTTCGCAAACCGGGTCTTGGAGCGGAAGCCGCTGCCCTCCGGCTTTAATTCCATCGCCGTGACCTTTTCGCCAAAGTCCGCCGCCCATGCGTCAAAGTGGCGGTGTCCGTTCTGCTCCAGGGTATCAAACTGGAGGTAGCGCATCATGGTATACAATTCTACCATTGAATTGCTGACCGGGGTTCCGGTGGCGAACACGATGCCGCGCCCGCCGGTGATTTCGTCCATGTAGCGGCATTTTGCAAACATATCGCTGGATTTCTGCGCGTCTGTCTGTGCAATCCCCGCCACGTTCCGCATTTTTGTGTGTAAAAAGAGGTTCTTAAACCCGTGCGCTTCGTCCACAAACAGACGGTCAACGCCCAATTCCTCAAAGGTCACAACGCTGTCTTTCTTCTTGCCGTCCGCCAGCTTTTGCAGCTTGGCTTCCAGGTTTTTCTTGGTTTTCTCCATCTGCTTGATGGTGTAGCGCTCGCCGTCCTCGGCTTTTGCTTCGGCAATGGCGGTGACGATTTCGCTGATCTGCCCCTCAATGACGGCTTTCTGCCGTTCCGGGGAGAGGGGGATTTTCTCAAACTGTGAGTGTCCGATAATCACCGCGTCATAGTCGCCGGTGGCGATACGGGCGCAGAATTTCTTGCGGCGGGCAGGCTCAAAGTCCCGTTTCGTGGCAACCAGCACCTTTGCGCCGGGGTAAAGGCGCAAAAAATCGCCGCCCCATTGTTCCGTTAAGTGGTTGGGGACGACGAATAAGGATTTCTGGTTCAGGCCCAGCCGCTTGCCCTCCATTGCGGCGGCAATCATTTCAAAGGTCTTGCCCGCGCCGACACAGTGGGCGAGCAGTGAATTTTTTCCGTAGAGCATCCGCGCCACGGCGTTTTCCTGATGGGTACGCAGGGCAATTTCCGGGTTCATGCCCGCAAAACGGATATGGGAACCGTCATATTCGCGGGGACGGATGCAGTTGAATTTCTCGTTGTAACGCCTGCAAAGGGTTTCCCGGCGCTCCGGGTCTTTGAAAATCCAGTCCTTGAACGCTTCGCACATGGCTTCCTGCTTCTGCTGGGCGATGGCGGTCTGCTTTTCGTTGAGGACGCGCACCTCCTTTCCGTCCTCCATCTTTGTATCGAAGATCCGCACATCCCGCTGGTTTAAGGTCTGTTCAAAGATTTCATAAGCGTTGATGCGCTTCGTGCCGTAGGTGGCGTAGACGCGCACGTTATCCCGGTTGTCCGCGCTTTTGCCCTGCACGTTCCATTCGCCGGTGACGGGGGCATATTGCAGCTTGATTTTCCGCTCCTGCAAGTATGCAGGCGTGTGGAGCAGTTCAAACATAAACTGCTGGTAATACCTGGGGTCTATCCAGGACGCGCCGATCCGGACGCTGATTTCAGAAGCGGTCAGGTCTTTGGGCTGCACCTGTTCCAGCTTTTCGGCGTTGACGGCAAACTGCGGGTTTTCCTTGGCGGCGGCGCGGGCAATCGCTAACTTGGCCCGGACGTTGCCGGAAAGGTATTCGTCCGCCGTCTGCCAGCCCTGGTGCCAGTGTGTGCCGCCGTCCTCTATATCAAAGGGGCCGGTGGTGGGGTCTTTGAAGATAATGCCTTTTAAGTCCTCCACAATCTGCGGGATTTTTTCAGAGCCGCCCATCAGGGACGCCATATAGCCCAAGTCCACGCAGGCTTTTTCACCGATAGATACCGCCAGCGCCTCCACAGCCGTGTCCACGCTGGTAACGGCGCGGTGGGTCTGGATGGTGCGCCTGGTGAACATATCCGCCTTGCGTTCCAGTTTCCCCTCCTCGTTGATGATTTCCAGGGAGCAGAGCAGCGGGTAGGAGGAATCCTGTTCAAAGGCCAGCTTGTTGCCGGTGCTGTTAAGAAGCCCGTATTTTGCGCTGAACGCATCATAGAGCCGGTTTAATTTTGCCTGCTCGGACTGGATTTCGGTATCGTCCGCGCCGGCAAGCTGCAAGTCGATCAGGCGGCGGGCGCTGTCCCGGATGCCGATCATGCCCTTGACGCGCTCCGTGGGGGTTTTGCCAAGGACGGCCTGGGTCATGCGGGAGTTTTCCCGGAAGTACAGCTTATCATTGGATAGGGTGTAACTGAAATTGCGTACAGATGGGTCGGCGGGGATGCTTTCCAGTTCTTCCCCGTTCTGCCCGGCATCCACTTCCAGCAGTTCCCGGTCAGGCGGTGCGATATGCCGGATAGCGTCTGCAAGCTGCTTGGAAAGGTCTGCGCCGGGGATGGGCTGGCAGGAGGTTTCGGTTTCATTGCCGTACATACTGCGCCCCATTGTCATTGTCCCCAGCACCATTTCCGGGTGTTCCAAATAGTAGCGGTTCAGGGGGATGCCGTCCTCCGTCTGCCCGGCCTCCACCCATTCCGGGAGTTTTTCCGGGATACGGTCGCGCTTTTGGAAAAAGAGGATGTCCGTGGTGACTTCGGTTCCGGCGTTGGCTTTGAACGCATTGCTGGGCAGTCGGATTGCGCCTAATAAATCGGCTTTTTGCGCCAGCGCTTCCCGCACTTTGCTGTTTTTCTTGTCCATCGTGCCTTTGGTGGTGATAAAGGCCACAATGCCGCCGGGACGCACCTTGTCCAGCGTTTTGGTGATGAAATAGTCGTGTATCATCAGGTTCTGGCGGTCGTACCGCTTGTCATGTACCTGATAGCTGCCAAAGGGGACGTTGCCCACCGCCAGGTCAAAGAAATCGTCCGGGTGGTCGGTGCGCTCAAAGCCGTCTACTGTAATATCCGCCTTTTGGTATAGCTGTTTTGCGATGCGCCCGGTCAGGTCGTCCAGCTCCACGCCATAGAGTTTTGCCGCCGCCAGTTTTTCCGGCAGCATCCCGAAAAAGTTTCCGATACCCATAGACGGCTCCAAAACTGTCCCAGGCGTAAAGTCCATCTGTTCCACCGCGTTGTAGATTGCCTGGATAACGGTGGGGCTGGTATAGTGGGCGTTGAGAACCGTGCTTTGTGCAGACTGGTACTCCGCAGGGGTGAGCAGTTCTTTCAGTTCGGCGTATTCCTTTGCCCACTTGGGGTCATTAGGCTCAAAGGCGTGGGAAATGCCGCCCCAGCCCACATAGCGGGACAAAATAGTCTGTTCCTCCGGGGTGGCAAGCCGGTTTTCGGCTTCAATCTGTTTCAGGGTGCGGATGGCTTCCACGTTGTACTGGTACTTGGTTTTTTCACCGCCCACGCCTAAATTTTCATCGGTGATCTGGAAGTTGTGGCGCTCTGGTTCAAACCGCAGGGGCTGTAAAATAATCTTGCTGGGGAATACCCTGCCGCCCACTTCCTCCTGGGCGCGGCGGCGGGCCTGCTTCTGCGCCGGGGTTTCGGTAATCTGCCCGCCGTCAATCTCCATCGGTTCCGGCACAGGCTTGGGTTCTGCTGGTGCAGGGGGAACATCCGGGGTAAGGTCAAAGGTCTGCTGTTCCCGTTCCTCCACAAACTGCCGCACAAAGGGGATGCTCTCGCTGCGGAAAATAGGGAACCATCCCCGCAGTTCCATATCTTGCAGGCTGACGGTTCCGGCATTGTAGTCCACGCTGTCAATCTTCATGCGCCGCCCGTCAATGGTCAGTTCCATGCCAATGGGGATATATTCCGCCGCGCTGCGCTCCTTGATGATTTCATAGGGAGCGTCCGTGCCGCGTTCTGCGTCAGGCCGTGCCAGCACCACGCTTTTTCCGTGTTCCAGCAGCTTTTTCAGGACAGACTGCCAGCCAGCCGCGCCGGTGACGGAAACTGTCCCCAAATCGGGGATTTCGCGGGTAACGGTTTTTCTTCCCAGCGCAGGCGCGGCTTCTTCCGCGTCCGTGCCGTAAAAGAGGATGGTTTCCCCCACCTGAACGCCTACCAGCTTGTCAGGATGGGCCGCTTTGAGGTTCAGGTATTCCTCTACATTGGGCGTAAGGTTCGGCTCGTCTGCGGTAGCTGTTTCAGGGGTTTTCTGTGTCTGCCCTGCACCCGTGCCGGTGGGTTCCGTTCCGTCCTCCGGCGCAGGGAATGGTACGATATTGCCGCCTGCGGTTTCCGGCTCCGAATTGTCCAAAACGGGCGCGTCCTGCGCCTTTTCCGGCTCTGGCTCCGGGTTCCCGGCCTGCTCCTTATCCTGCACCCGTTCCGGCTCCTGGGGCGGGGTGGAAAATACCGGCGTGTCCTGGGTCGCGGAAACGGTCATTTCGCTGGTGGCGGCAATCTTCTGGATTTCTTCCCGGATTTCCTCCGGCAAGCCTGCGTCATAAAAGGTTACGGTGCGGTCGGGGGCGATATGGGCAACCGTCTTATAATCGCCGTGTACTTCTTCCAAACGGTTCCAAACCGTCAGGCCGTTGCCCAGGTGTCCATAGCCCAGGTCATACCGGGCGGCAGGGTTTTCCGGTTCCGTGTTCACGGCAGCTTCGGGTATATCCGGCCCGGCGGCTGCGGCTGTTTCCGGTGCGGCTGGCTCTGCCTGCGGCTGTTCCATTTCCGGCGTGGATGGTGTGGCGGGGTCAGACAAAAGCCCGAACATATCCAGGGTAAGCTGCTGGCCCTCTTTGTCCTCTTGCGGGGCGGGCTTTTTCTTGCGGGAGAGGGCTTTTGCCGCCGCTGCAAGACTGCCGGCGGGTTCTTCCGTATGCTTACCGGCGCTTTCCTTTTCTTTCTGTTTTTGCTCCTGCTTTTTCTGGCGTTCCTCCTGCAAGACAGCTTCGGGCAGAGGGGTGAATAAGGAATATTCGCCCCGCAGATACGCGCCCATATCCCGGAGTGACGGTTCCATCAGCTTGTAGGCGCGGTCGTCCGGGGATACCATTGCCAGGGCTTTCACCATTTTTTCATAGTGCGCCGCGCATTGTTCCGGGTCGTCTAACAGCGGGCGGAATACCTTTTTTGCCGCGTCAACATCCCAGTCGCGGGGGATTGTTTTGCTGGCATCGTTGGGGTCGTAGTATTGGAACACATACAGGCTCCTGGCAAGCCGCATTTTTTCATATTCCGGCAGATATGCCTTTTCCCTGCGGTTCAGATACCGATCTTCTTTGATTAGTCCTGCAATCCGCTTGTGTATCTGTTTCCAGTTCAGCATGACCGTATCATAATTGCCCTCGGAAAAATCGTCAGCGCGGGACAGCTTGATTCCTTTGCCGTCGTGCCATTCGTCAAATCCAATGTAGCCATGCCCGCCGATGCCGTATTCATTTTTCAGAAAGGCAATGCACTCGGCGGCGTCATGGCCCTGCATGAAGTAGGAGTAAATGCGGAACTTGCCCTCGGAAACCCCGGAGCCGCCGGTGAGCTGGCGGGTGATTTCATCCTCGGTGACAAATGCGCCACGGGCAGGGGAAAAACCCGCTGCCGCCTGAAATGCCGTCACCGGCTTATCCATATCGGTCAGGCGGGTATATAAATCATGGGGCGGTATCTGCTGGCGGAATCGTAACAGTTCCGGGTTCCGCTGATGGGCGCTTGCAAGCTGCTTTACCTCCTGCGCGATTTTGGCGCGTTCTGACGGGTCTTTTAAGAGTGCGGCAATCTTTTCCGTGCTGTCCGGGAAACCGCCGTAGAGCGCGTCAATGGTGGGCAGTAAGCCCTTTTCCCTTGCTTCGTCGCTGAAATTCTGGCGCAGATACCACAGCTTTTCGGACAGTTCCCGAAACTCGTTGTCCCGCGCCGCGTCGATGTTGTCCTGGCTGGCAAACTGGCCGTCTTTCAGAAGCTGGCTAATCTGTGCCGCCGCCTGCTTCCATGTGACAAGGGAACCTCCCCCGGCAGAACGCCCCGGCGCGATGTGGATGCCCCTTTGACTGAACCACAAAGAATACTCATGCCCCGCAATGTTAAGCCCTTTGCCGCCGGTGCGGTATTCCTTTTGCAGAAAATCGGCGGCAAGCTGTTCCGGCGGGTCTTTCTGGAAAAAGGCCACGATACGCAGGATGCTGTCCGGCTCATTGCTTCCGCTTGTCAGGGCGCGCCCAATAACGGCATCCGTCACTTTTCCCGCAGAAGCAGCGGGGCGGAGTTCCTGCTCGGTTTTCTGCACATGGGCAATGGTTTCAATCTGCTGTTCCACGGTAGGGAACAGGGAAAACTGTGTAAATGCCGGCTTTGCAGACGCAGAAACGGCGGGCTGTTCGCCCGCCGCCTGCTGGTTTTCCTGATTTACTTGTAAACGATCTCGTTCAGTACCATTTCCTCCGCCTGTGCGGTGAAGCTGTTGACCGCCTGCACCCATCCCATCTGGTCGCGGGCTTTCATCGCTTCGTCCACGTGGTTCTGTTTCTTTAAGTCCGCCACGATCCGGTCTACCTGCTCCTGTGCCTGCTGGTCGATCTCCCGCAGGTGGGCTTCCAGCCGCCCGGTCAGAAGCATCGAGGTGTACCGTCCCTTGTGCCGTTCCTGGAGAAAGGTCTGCCGCATCCGTCCGTACTTGCCCAGCGGCATTTCCTCCATCCCGTCCTCCCCGTCCATCATCAGGTCGGGAATCTGGTAATCGCCCATCTTCTTGTATGCCAGTTCTGCCATTTTCTATGCTCCTTTCTTCGCTTTCATGCTTTAACGTGCTAAATTCTTCCTTGCCTTTAGTATAACCGATCACCGGCTCTTTTGCAAGGGTTTTTTCCCTGTTTTTTTGACGGTTCTGCGCTTTTTCTTTCTCTGCCTGCCGGATGCCCTTTTTCACTTCCAGCAGCATATTCATGGACACTTCGCTGGCGGCGCTGCCTAAGTGGTGGAGGACGGCGGGGGTGGAAAATTCACTGATGCCGTCAAAATCTTCATCGTCCAGATAGTCGGCGGCGTTTAGGCCGCAGCGGGTGAGGATCGTGTACTGGACGCTGGCCGTCAGGAGGTTGCGGAAACGCACTTCCAGGTTAAGGTCGTCCAGTTCCTCCAAAAGACTGCCCTGGGTGTCGTAGGCAAGGTCGGCCAGAAGTTCGGGGTACACTTCCTCTACCGCGTGTTTTGCCTGCTCCATCAGCGCCTGCCCGATGTCCTGGCTTTCCGTTTCTCCGTACCGCTTCACGAGCGTATCCAGGACGGCGGCGTGGTGTTCGTCTTTCAGTTCCCACAGATAGGGCATCCTCGCGCCCCGCACCGGGCGGGTGTCCGCCACATCGAAAACATAGGTCAGGCGCGGGCGGATGCCGTCCTTATTGATGAGCGCAATGCCCTTGGAGCCGGCCTTGACCCAGCGGCGCATATCCTCATTCCACAGTTCCATGCTGGCGCAGGCGGTGGCGTCCGGGCGCTGGGCGTAGATTAAAAGCTGTTCATCAAACGAGTATTTATAGAGCCGCGATGCAGTGGTAAGATAGCTTTTCCAGCCGTGGGCGTTCCTTGTGACCGCTTTGGCGGTCTGGTCTGCAAGCTGCGACACATATTGTAGCTTATTCGCCATGTTTCCCTCCTTTTTCGCAAAATAAAAGCCCGGAACAGGTGCGTCCTGCTCCGGGTGTGTGGATGGTTGTTATGATTCTTCTTCGGGGAGTTCCCAGGGGGAAAGCCCCATTTCTTCCCATGTTACGCCATAGGGTGCGCCGCCGGAGGTGTAACCGGCGATAAAATAAAAGCGGTCGTCCGAATCCGGGAAGCGGTCATAAAAGGATTGCTGTTTCTTTGCCTCCCGTTCCCGCCGCAGATGCTCCTGGCGTTTCTGTTCCGCCTGCCGCTTCACCGCTGCCTGCTCCGGGGTCAGTGCGCCGATTTCCTCTAAGTCATTCAGCGCGGTCGGCACATCGACCTTGAATTTTTCCCGGTAGGCGCGGACAAGGTGCGTCCCCGTATAGGAGGGGAGCCATTGCCGCGCCATGCGGATGCGGGCAGCGTGGCGCGCCGCTTTATTCTTCTGTTTTGCCCATTTGGGGGTAGTGCTGTTTTTCACGTTCTGCATCCTCCGCGTTTTTCCCATTTGTCTGCCGGATTTGATTATACCACAGCCGGACAGCGGGGACAATCAGCCGCCGCGCCTTTTCTCGTTCATCTGATCCAGCACCGCCCGCTGTGCAGGGGTAAGGACACGGGGCGGGGTGATGCGTACCCATTTTTTCGGCAGTTCAAAGGAAAGCCCGCCATATCCATTGTCCCCGGTCTGCCGTACCTGTCCGGGGTAAGTGCCGCACAGTTCGGAAAGCTGTCGGCAAAGGGCGGCATTGTGGGTGTAGATGCTGGCGGCGGCTTCTGCTTCGTTATACAGCACGATGGTTTCCCTCTCGGTTCCGGACAGCTTCATCGCTCCACCTCCTGTCCGCGCGGGGGCTTCTTTGGCGTATCGTGACCTTTGGCGGCATCCTGCCGGCACTGGCTGAGGGCATCCAGCACAGAGGGCTTTGGCGGCGGTTCATTGTTGATGATGCCGTCAATCTGGTTATAGTTTCCCTCCGCGCTCATTTCGGCGGCGGCAAGGTAGTTTTCCGGGCGCACCTCCTGAAAGGCGCGGACTTTGCCGTCCTCCGCCAGCACCGGCATATAGAGCCGCCCGGTATGCAGGTACACCCCGTCCAGCCCCGCGCCGCCTTTATAGCGGCCTGCGCTGTCACGCTCGCACTCCAAAAGGGCGGTTCCGTCTGCCAGAAGATAGCCGGGTTCCGTGCGCCGGTAGAGCCAGCCATAGGGGACGCCAATCTGACGGATGGCGATTTCTTCCCCAATCAAAAGGTCTTTTTGTTCCTCTTTCTTCATTCCGTATCCACCTCCCCCGCAGCACGGACAGCGGCAGCCATTGCATAAATGGCATCGTCCAGCGCGTCCATGACTTCCTCCGGCTCGGTATCGGCCATTGCCAGCAGGGTTTCCACTGTTTCCTCGGACAAGCCCAGCCATGCCGCCACTTCCGGCACGTTGGGCAGGCTCTGGCTGCTCTCAAAGAAGTAGGAGTAGGGCATCCCGAACCGTCTGGCGATTTCCTGAAGCTGGTACACATCCGGCGCGGCGGAGCCGTTCAGCCAGCGGTTCATTTCCGGCAGTTCCACGTTCAGGGCCTGCGCCAGTTCAGCGGCGTCCGTGCCGCTGATGGCCAGGAGGTTGTGCAGGTTGCGGTTAAATGCGTTCATGTTCTTTTCCATAAGCGTCAGTTTCCTTTCTTTTTGGGGGTTTTGGGGTCAAATTCCAGCTTAAAGCGGACAAATTTCTCTCCGGTGTCCTCCATCACAACAGTCGCGTCATAGAGGACGCCTTTTTTCTCGGAAAACAGGCCGGTCATGGCGACGCGCCCGTTTTTCAGCAGGGCGGCGGCAACCTTGCGGGTCAGCTCCTTGCGCTTCCCGGTAAAGAAGCGGTCGTTCTTCCAGAGGGCAAAGCCGCAGGGGGGCGTGGCGTTCCAGCCCTCGCAGAAGAAACTCTTTTTGCCCTCCACCACGTTTTTGCCGCAGCGGGGGCAGATACCGATTACCGTGCGCCCGGATGCAGACAGGGCGGCGCTTGCCACGGTCACGCCCTGATAGCCTTTGATAAGTTCGGTGAGCATAGCGGAAATGCCCGCCATAAAGTCCTCCGGGGAGAGTTCCCCGCGCTCCACCGCGCCCAGCCGTTCCTCCCATTCAGCGGTCAGCCTGGCGGATTTCAGCGCATCGGGCATTACCTTGATAAGTTCCGTGCCTTTTTCCGTGGGGAGAAGCTGCTTTTTCTTCCGCTCCACAAAGCCGGAGCGCACCAGCTTTTCAATCACGCCGGCGCGGGTGGCCGGAGTGCCAAGCCCCTTGCGCTCCACGTCCTCCAACTTTGCAAAATCCTCCGCGCTGGCGTGTTCCATTGCAGAGAGCAGTGTGTCCTCGGTAAAATGGGCCGGAGGGGAGGTCGCGCCCTCTTTGACGGACGCGCCCTCGGCGGTCAGCTTCTGTCCCTCGGTGAGCGCAGGAAGCGGCGGGGACGGTTCCGCCTGCTTCGGTTTCTGTTTCAGTGTGGCATGGAAAGCCTGCTCCAAAGCTGTCCAGCCCGCCGCGATTTCTGTCTTGCCTCTGGCAGAAAAGACAGCGCCGCCACATTCCAGCGTGGCGGCAGTTTCCGCATAGGTATGGGGTTCGCCCACCGCGCACAGCAGACGGGCGGCAGCAAGAAAGAGGATGTTTCTCTCCCCGGAGGGCAGCGCGGAAAGGTCGGTTTTTGCCGCTTCTGCCGTGGGCAGGATGGCATGGTGGTCGGTGACTTTGCTGTTGTCGATTACCTGCGCAGCGTTTACCGGCAAGGACAAATCTGCCGCAAAGGGCAGCGATGCGGCGATAGACTGACATAATGAGGGCAGTCCTGATGCCATATCTTCGGTCAAGTACCGGCTGTCCGTGCGGGGGTAGGTCGCCAGCCGCTTTTCATAGAGGGCTTGCAGATAATCAAGGGTCTGCTGGGCGGTGTAGTCAAACAGCCGGTTTGCTTCTCTTTGGAGGGTAGTTAAATCGTACAGCCTGGGCGGGCGCTCGGTTTTCTCCTTTTGGGAAACCGTCTGTACCGTTGCAGGCTTGCCCACACAGCCGGTACGCAGCCTGCCTGCGTCCGTTTTGGATGCAAAGCGTTCACTGGCGGCATGGAATCCGTCCAGTTCCAGCTCCACCGTATAAAATTTCTCTTTCCGAAAGCCGGAAATGGCGGCTTCCCGTTCTGCTAACAGCGCCAGCGTCGGGGTCTGCACCCGGCCCACGTTCAGGGTTTTGCCCTGGTACAGCGTGGTAAACAAACGTGTACCGTTGATGCCGATCAGCCAGTCCGCCTTGGCGCGGCAGAGGGCGGCGGCGTAGAGATTGTCATAGTTCTTCCCGTCCAGCAGGCGGTCAAAGCCTTTCTGGATGGCGGTTTCCTCCATTGAGGAAATCCACAGCCGCTTGACGGGCTTTGTGCAGCCGCACAGATGGTAAGTCAGGCGGAAAATCAGTTCCCCCTCGCGCCCTGCGTCTGTTGGATAGTTGGAATAGGTGACTTAGAAAATATCCATTATTCAAGGGTTTC
>OFGO01001192.1_pt1 | contig 20150 bp, 16 predicted proteins | sample 1521761 | NCBI WGS metagenome assembly OFGO01 (sample SAMEA3504128, study PRJEB24116) | mouse gut metagenome | biome: mouse gut; feature: mouse-associated habitat; material: faeces | place: Denmark | collected 2011
AAATAAAAAATCCTGTCAGGCATCTGCCCGACAGGATCTTTAAAGCTATTCATTTATGATTGGCGGTATCTGAGCCATCAGATTGTCGATGTCTTCAAACATAGCGCTTTTTGTAGTTCCAAGGCTGCTGGCTTTTGCAATATGAGCCGTGACATCCTGATACTGCTCTTTGATTTCATCGAAAAATCCGTTAAGCGCAACCAATGCTGTCTGCGAATCGTCAATGACTTCTGTAATGCGGTTCTGTACAGTGGTGGTGCCATCCGCGGCCTGGGTAATCTGATCAAACATGCTGTGGGTTTCATCGACCTTTTCAAGGCTTCTGCTCAGAGATTCACGGGAACTGTCGATGCGGGAGTTCAGGTTGTTTGCCTCTCGCTCTACATCCTGGATGCCAGAATCAACTTCTGATGCAAGATTTTTAATCTCGCCGGCAAGCTTTTTGACTTCAGTGGCAACTACGGCAAAACCTTTTCCGGCCTCCCCTGCGCGCGCAGCCTCAATGGAGGCATTGATGGCAAGGATATCTGTCTGGTTGGCAATGGCGACGATTTTGCTCATATGCTGCTTGATCTCGTCCACAGCCGCCCGTAAATCTTCGAAAGTAATTCCCATCTCACCAAAGTGGGAATCTACTTCGAGAGAGCTTCCTTTAAGTGTTTCCACTTCATTCTGCGCCATGTTTACTTTCTGGGTGATTTCATCCCGTACTTTGGCAAATTGCTCTGATGCCAGATTGATACTTAAAAAGTTTTCTCCGAATTCCTGCAATTTATCACGGAAGTCATCTGCATCGGCAAGTACATTGCTGAAAGATGAGTCTACCATGCTAAGTTCTGACAGGGAGTCGACTTCTTTCCGAACCAATTTCGTATGATATTCTTTTAAACTGTTCATCACGTAGAGAACAGGATATAAGTCTTTTTGCGTTGGCTTTATTTCTTCATGTTTGTGATTTTGAAACAGCATGTGCCTTCCCCCCTTTTACTCGAATACTACGCATGTCATGGACTGGTTGACAAACTGGTTGTTATAGTGCTCTCCATATCCGACAAGACCTGTGTGGCTGCCCAGCGTTCCCATATCTTTCAGATACTCATTCATGTAGTTGTTTTCTGTAAAAAGCTTATACCGGAACAGGCAGTTTACCGAAAATACAGCAGAGCGCTTAGGGAAATCGCTGCGTATCATCTCAATCGTGTTTTTTACGGTGTTTCTAAAATCGCCAAGCTCCAGCAGCGTCAGAACGTCTGAGTCATTGACCTGCCTGAAACATGCAAGGGCGTTTCCGGAAACTTCTTTGATGGAAATGATGCAAGTATCGTCCCCATTGATTTTTCCAAAGGGATTTTTGAAAGTCTGGGTCTGTATTTGCTGTTCAGGGATCTGAAGGATTTCCTGATAGACCTGCTTTGCCGGCCTTGCATTTAATGTTCCAAGTATGTAGTTTGCCTTATCGGTTCCGGCCGCGATAAACCTGTGCTGCGGCATTCGGTGGTAAATGTTTTCTTTGTAAGCTTTTACCTTGCCGCGCTGATTTTTTACGAGAGCGTAAGCAACGGCATCCGTATAAACTTTCCCATTGGCAGATATTTTTCCGCCATCACCCGTGCCTCCTATAAGGGAAACATTTTTATGGCGCAATGCTGTGTGTATGGTAGTCAGTACGCAGGCATCATTGCCCGAGCAGAAATCAATGCATATGGTATCACGCTCCGATGCATTGACGGTTTTTAGATCCTGCTCAAGCCGCTTGATATATTTTACCGGCATGACAGATACCTGCTCCAGCACATTTGCCACGGCATTTACACCGTCTAAAAAGGCGGTTACGCCTACGCCGTTTTCCACGACCCTTGAATCGTAGCTCATACCGATGCAGCCGATGCTCGGTACGCCGGGGTAAAGGGCGTCCAGTTCTTTTACATGTTTCTCAAACTGACTGCTATTGGACATCAGCATGAGAAATTGAGGATTGCTCAGTCCGCGAACGGCTTCCTTCAAATTGCCGTTCTGGCTCATTCCAAAAAATTGTCTCACAGTAACTTCCTCTCTTCCATAGCCTGCAATCCGGCAAGCCGAATTATCAAAGCCTTAATATAATCAGTGTAATTATACTAGATGGGCGTAAAAACAGTCAAGTGCCATCATCTATATTATTTTGCCATTGCTTTTTCCTGTAACTTATCAAACATTGCCATACACTCATCTACAGTAGCTCCGTTCAGAAGTTCCCGCACGATCAGGCATGTATTCCCCCATTGCTCCACATTCATGCTGGCGTTGGAGCCGAGGACGTAGACATTGTCTTTTACCCGGTTGCTTAGCGGCGTTAATGCCGGAATGCACTCGACTTCCACGTTTTTGGATGGGGAGATGACCTGGTTTGTCTCCGCGTACAATTGCAGCGCTTCGTCGGACAGGATGATATCCAGGACATCCAGTGCATCGTCAGCGTGTTCTGAGCCTGTGCAGACGCCATATCCGGTTATTGTTATAACGGGCATCTGCCCCAGTTTGCTTGGGAACCCGATAACCTGCATGTTGAAATCAGGATTTCCGTAAGCAGTTTCTGCGTTTGCAGCTCCCCAGTAAGCCATTACGATAGGCGTCTTCTGAGCCAGAAAGTCAGGCCCTTCTCCTTCTATGGCTTCATAAGTATAAGCAGTCTTTGCATCAATATACCCTTTATCAATCAGCTCTTTTAAAAATTCAAATCCAGGACGCATATAATCGCTGTACTTAGCAGCTCCCTTGTTGAGGGCATCGATTTCAGCCTCCGTGTTGCCGCCGTTATATAAGTTGGCGTAGGCCAGCGTGAGGACAAAATTTTCCAGCCACCAGCGATTTGCGCCGATGGGGGTCTCGATGCCGTTTTCCTTAAACACCCTGCAGCACTCCATGAACTCTTCCGGCGTATTAGGGAGCGTCAGCCTATATTTATCAAACATATCCTTATTGACAAACAGGCCGTAAGCAGCGATTTCCTGGGGGATGGCAACCAGTTTCCCGTCAATCGTGTTAGCTGCTTTTACGACATCCCTGAGATTTTTTGCAGTTTCAAGCCCGGACAGATCCGCTAGCCTGCCTTCCGAGCCTAAAATCTGTATAGTGTCCGGATTCATCAGATAGAAATCATCCATATTGCTGCGTACCCGGTCCAGGACTACATCGTCATATGTCTTTTCCTGATAGTTTTCTGCCGTATAGGTTCTGTATTCGACGGTCAGGGCAAGCTCTTTTTCCGCTAATCCTATTGTTTGGTCAAAGGCGGTTCTTGCAGTGTTGGTGGCGTTTGGCTTAGATTTCTCCATGGGGCCGAAAAGGTTAACGATCTTCTTTTTTGCGGTATCGTTTTCAACTAGGTTTTCAATGGTGCTTGGCTTTGAGCTGCAAGATGCTAAGCCGAGTGTCATAACGGCTGCGAGCGAAGCTGCGGTTGCTCTCTGAAGGATGCTTTCTATGTTATACTTCATGTCTGGCTCCTTTCTGATGAAATCTGATTTTGCTTGTTAAGAACATATTGCTTTACTGTCTTTTTTAATAACTCCATGTCAATTGGCTTTGCGATGTGTACGTTCATTCCCGCATCCAGGGCATCTTTGACATCCTCCGCAAAGGCGTTAGCTGTCATGGCTATGATCGGTATGGTCTTTGCGTCTGTCCGCTCCAGTGCGCGGATTTTCCTGGTGGTCACGTAACCGTTCATGATCGGCATCTGGACATCCATCAGGATGGCGTCATATTCTTCCGCGTCAGCGCAGGAAAACCGCTCCAGGGCAAGCTGTCCGTTTTCTACGATTTCACAGACGGCCCCTTCGATGTTCAGGAGCTCTGATAGAATCTCGGCGTTGATTTCATTGTCCTCGGCGACAAGGAAATGGAGGCCGGAAAGGCAGTTGCTTTCGTCAGCTTTGGGCAGAGCCTTTTCGCTGGCACGTTCTTCCTTCATCTTGAGGAGCGCCTCTTTAAATGCAGATACAAAGAAAGGCTTTGCAAGGAACCCCACGTTTTCCATGGAGTAAGCCTCTTCCTGCACTTCATCCCCATCGTAGGCGGTCAGGAACATAATGGGAACAGATTCCGGGATGATATTCCGAAGCTCCCTTGCTGTCTCTACCCCGTCCATTCCCGGCATCTTCCAGTCCAGGAGTATCACGCTGTAGCCGCTGCCTTTGTCACAGGAATACGCGGCAAGACGGAGAGCTTCCCGGCCGGAGAGGGCGATATCAATAGGGATGCCTGTATCTTTCATAAGAGTCTGGATGCTCTTGCAGATTTCGATGTCATCATCCACCGCAAGAATTCGGGAATATCCGCTGTTTGCCCAGAACTGCTCGTCGGATTGCCCGCTTGGAATGCGTAGCTCCAGGTCAACCCTGAACAGGCTGCCTTTGCCGACTTCGCTGGAAACGCTGATCGTTCCGCCCATTAGTTCTACGATGTTTTTGGTAATTGCCATGCCAAGGCCCGTGCCTTGGACTTTATTGGTGGTACTGTTTTCTGCCCGGGTAAATGCGTCAAATATCGTCTCCAAATATTCAGGCGTCATGCCGTATCCATCGTCCTCAACTTCAATGCAAATATGTTCAAACTGGCTGGAACGCTGCTCAAGGCCGATAATCCGAAACCAGATGCTGCCGCATTCCGGAGTATATTTTACTGCATTTGAGAGGAGATTGATGAGAATCTGGTTAATTCTCGTCTCGTCGCCTATCAGGTATTCATGTTTGATATCTGTCACGGACACATAAAAGTTCTGCGCCTTTTCTTTTGCCATGGGCCTGATGATGGCATCTACAGAGGATACTAGGCTGTTCAGGGTAAATTCCCCAATAGTCAGCACGACTTTACCGCTTTCAATTTTGGACACATCAAGCACGTCATTGATGAGGCTTAAAAGATGCTGGCCGGATGAAGTGATTTTTTTCGTGTAATCCCTTACTTTTGCCGGATTATCCGCATCTTTGTCCAGCAGCGTAGTGAACCCGAGAATTGCGTTCATAGGAGTGCGGATGTCATGGGACATATTTGAAAGGAATGTAGTCTTGGATTTACTTGCAATCTGGGCGGCCTGCAACGCTTCGGCAAGCTGCTTGTTATGAACCTCCCTTTCAAGCTCCCGCTCTTTGCGGAGCTTATCATCTTCTTTTTTGCTGAAATAATACAGAATGCAGCAGAGAACGAACGCCGTCAGCATAATGACTGCAACGATAAATATATTTTGGCTTACTGAACGCCCCTCTTGTTGAATCGCCTCAATGGGCACATACCCGATAAGGTAAATGGCCCCGTCGTTTGCCGCCCACATGTAGATAAGGGAGTTTTTGTTTCGTATGTCATGGTAGAACATAACATTGTCTCCATTTTCAATGCTTGTGGAAACGGTTTTTTGGATGTCTTCTTCAAGGATATTGTTTGCCCGATAAAAATCGGCAAGGTTCAGATGCCCGGCATCCCGTTCGCCCATGCCTGTAGGTTTCAATACAAGCCGCTGGCTCTTTGTATCCATGATGTAGAGCTGAGCGTGGTTGTTATAAAAACCGTCCGGCAGAGCATCTTCGAAAGAGTCAAAAGTATACTCCACATAGAGAGTGGCAATTTCTTTCCCGTCCTTTGTGACAGGGCATTTCATAGTGTATGCCCATGTTCCCATGCTGTTGAGGTACGATTGGGAAAGGGGGAGTTTATTTACTGTCTTTTTAAATGAAAAGTCAAGGCCCTGCTCTGTAAAGGCATCTCCTGAGCTGGAGATCCCTTCGGTTTTCCCGGTCGGTATAAGCGAAAGCTTAACCATCGTGCGGTTGCTCTCATAAGAACGGATAAATTCATAAGGGTCTTCTGCCGATGCAATCTCCTGGGCAATCAGCAGTTGAAACTCTGTTTCTTTAACTAAAATTGCCTCAATAGTGTTTTGAATCAAATCGAGGCTGGCATTTAGGTTGTGAATAGCAGACGTGGCCATTTCTTCAGATATCTTCTTTGCTACAGAGAAAACAATAGTTCCCAATATACAAAAAACTAATATAATAGAAAGGAATAAAGTGGTCTTTCGGGTTCCTTTTCTCTTCTTTTTCATCTTGTTCTCCATCCTGCTGTAAATTTAGTTATACATTAAATTATACCATATATTTCAAAAATGTTATAGATATGAAATAAAAAAACGGAGAGTTAGCCCCATAATTACATCATATGTTTACGATGTTGCTGCCCCAAATTGAATATCAGCTTTGTCACATCTTTTGAAACTGTTTCTAATACATCTTTACCAATAGATGTCCGATGATTCTGCGCGTCCAAAACAACTCCGTTAGTATATATACCTGCAAGCCAAGTGACGCCACAAATTTTACCATCTCTACTATGTAAAAAAGGTTCTCTTTCTAACAAGCAAACCGCCTTAGCCCCAATTCTGCAGCATCACGAACTACTATCATTTAGTATTAATTTATAAAGCAAACAAAGGATTTATCTCCTTCCTCTCGCCTTGCAATAAATTATTGCCACCCCTGTACTTACCGCCGTCGCCACAATTGCTGGTGCGATAATTCCTGCTAACATCATTATTGTCCATCAGTATTTGTTTTTTCTGCCAGCCTGTTTTACTGCCTTAGCAGCCATTTTTACTGTTTTTAGGTAAGCATCCTCAACCGGAGAAATTCAACATAATCATTCATGTACATTGGGCGATGTTCAATCGCATTAATTTCCGCCAAATCAAAATAACCAGATACCAAATTATTTAGTATCTTTAGTTCATCTTCCTTTTTTGTACTATTTTGAAAAAACGAATCGACTCCTCACTATGGGGGTCATAATCTACACTTGTGGAATATAAATCCAGAACCTGACGATAAAGCACTTTTTCCGAAGAACGAATATCACGAATACGATCTAAAAGCTCTTTCCAATAATTCCCGCCACCATTGCCTTTAAGGCGTTTGTCATCTATCGTAAAGCCCTTAAGCATGTATTCCTTTAAACGTTCTGTCGCCCATTTTCTGAATCTCGTTGCTATAAGAGACTTTATTCTATATCCCAAGGATATAATCATATCCAGATTATAATATGGTATCTCTCTTGTAACCTGCCTTGTTCCCTCCTGCCGAACCTGTCGGGAATTCCGACAGGTTGAGACTTCGTCTAATTCTCCTTCTGCAAAAATATGTCTTATATGTTCTACAACATTTGTTCTCGACGTTTGAAACAGCTCTGACATTTGTTGTTGGGAAAGCCAAACAGTTTCATCCCGTACAGTTACTTCGACATTGGTTAATCCGTCTTCTGACTGATAGATTAAAACTTCACCTTTATTTTCATCCACAGATTTATTTCTCCTTGTCTGCTTTATCTTCTTCAAAACTCATAATATAACTCTGCCATAACAATTTTATTATTTATAATCTTTTTGAGTTCATCATCCTCTGTCAAGAGACACCCTTGAATCAGTTTATCACTTGCACCTGTTATTTTTTTAATAACAGAATCACTTAACCCAGCTTTGAGAAGTTGTCCTATTCCATACTTGACAATGCTGGTTACACTTGTAACTTCTATCAGAGTCCCTAAATAGTCGGGAATTCCAGAAGAAGATGTTATCTCCCCCCACGGTTCTCCATTCCCATCCATAAAAAGCAAGTCCTCATTGCTCTTTGATTTATTTTGAAAAACAAATCTCTGCACTTGCTGTAACTGCCTTGACAATTTGGGCGGTAAACGAAGTTCAAAGCCATTTACTGTAATAAAACCATAATATTCATCGAAATTCTCCCATTTGATTTTTCTTAATTCACGATATGTGATTCCATAAAGCATCATCATCTTTATTCCAATAGCCGCCATTGCCTTTTTAAGATCCGTAGCCCCTCCCCATTCCGTATCTTCAAGCTGTTCATTTGACCATGCCAAAAGTTCTTCGGCTTGCATAAACGTCAACGGTTCCTGCTCGACTATACCCGCAAGCAAATCACATTTCTCAATATATGCCATCATTCGTTTCATATATGAGTTTTCCCGCAGGCGGTTGAACGAAATTGCATCATATAATTCAGAGTTTGCAATATCTGTAGTCTTTCGGATGTAGTTAAAAAACAATCCTACCACGGTGGCATACCGTTTAGCCTTTGTCTTGCTCTTATATCGCTGTATATCTTCCACATTATAAATCAGGCTCTGTAATATAAATTCAACGTCTATACCTTTAAGTAAAATACGGAGAGGTTCTCCCGACAAAGAATTTCCCCAGTGTATTTCCAGATATTCGGTAAAATTCATTACATCACTTTTATAATCTGGATATTCTGTTATAAAGTCATCAATAATTTTTTGGTAATTCATGCAATTAGTCCTTTCCAATATTTTACCCTATTATACATTTGTAATTTGTGTGTGTCAATCGAAATGTATAATCCAATAATATTATGATTTTATATATACTATACCTTGTTTTTCCTAGGTATTTTCTTATATATATCCGATAAAATATTGGATTATAACTATTGAATAAAGCGGAGAGTCCTCAAACTCTCCGCTTCTTAATCTTCTAATTTACAATACACCACCGCCACTGCCGTGCTTACCGCCGTCGCCGCAATCCCCGGCTCCACGATTGCCGCAGGGTTCACGCTCCCGTACTGGCTCTGGTACGCGATTACATTTACCGGAATCAACTGTAAGGAGGAAATATTGATAATCAGAAACGTACACATCTCATTACTGGCAATTCCCTTCTTTCTTGCCGGTCCTGGAAGTCTCCCCTGTCTCCTGTCATCCGCCAGCTTTGAAAGCTCATCCATCGCCTTTAGCCCCCTTGTGTCAAGTTAATGACACGAATTTTTTGAATATTTTCTTGATGCATGGAATTATTCGTTAATTTAAAGAAAATTTTTGATTTTTTAAAACAAATCAGCCTATCCTAATACTCGTTTAACTGGAAAATTTCCACACTGACTGTCAGCGTTCCATTCATCTATGGAAAGAACATCTACGCGATCTATCAATCTTTTCCCATTTCCAATATTCTCCTGAAGAGAAAAGGGAAGTTCCATTTTTAATCTGTTCCGCAGTCTTTTTCTGGTAGTTACATCTCCATTGGGATATTCAAGAATATATATGTACCAAACCGGTTTGTTTTTATCCAATAATCTCAGATAATGTAAAGAATCATAAAATTTACGTGTTATGATTGATATTTTCTTATCTTCCATAGGATGAAATGCTTCAGGATTCTTTGCGCCTGCAATACATGCATTCTTATATTCTACCATGAGAATATGCGTAGAATTTTCAATCAAAAAATCCACATCATTAATGTGTATTCCTGCATTATGATAATCTTCATGCATTTTATCCGTTGCCCATACAGCAGCCTTACAATCAATGCTGTATGAGCCATTTTCTTCAATAAACAAGTTCTTCACTGTCATTTCCTCATAGTTCATATACTTCATCAAGCAGTTTATTATCCGCGGTCATAATGTGATTATATTTAATCTTGTCCATTCTGTCTGCTGATTGACTATATATTGTTTCACAGCTATCATCCATCCCGGGGAATGTCTTTTGCATTTCATTCGAAAATACATTTTGGCTCCTATAAAGATTATGAAACATCACCTGCTCGTTATTCGTACGGCGGATTTCTAAATATTTTGCAAAATTATAACTATGTGTTGCTACAAAAATCTGAACTCCATTTTCCTGTAATTCCAACAAAATCTCCGCGACAAGGGAATATAATTCTGGATTTAGATTCGCTTCTGGTTCATCCCACAAAAGGATTGATCCTTTTTCCAAAAGACCATTCCGTATTAATTTCCAAAGCAAGCCTAATTTACGCAATCCTTCTGCTTCCAAGGAAAAATCAACTTTCTGACCATCTCTTTTTAATACATAAAAAGAATCATTTTCCAAAATAACAGTTCCATCAATTACAGCGCTGAGTCTATCAAGGATTTTACTCATGGCAAGTGGGATTACCCGCGTCTCTGGTAAAGAAGCATTTACAATAATATCTATCTGTGTTCCATCAAATGGCATATTATATTTCTGGTTCATAGCCAGGAATCCCTTTGCATGAGACAACATTTCTGTCGTAGGGATAAAGACAGATTGTATATCTAATCCGAGCCATTGATCGTAATTGAATATACCTTTATGGGAAAGGCTGTCTTCAAAACTATGTGTTCCGTCTGATACTTTATAATAACAATAATCTTCTTTATTTTCTGCATTTTTTAAAGCATCGCTATTTTTCAGGCTGTTTGAAAAAAATTGTACTAATTTTTTTGTTTTTCCCTGATCTGTCTGCTTAATTGACCATTGTGTTGCGGCATAGATCATTTTTAGAATGGTTGTCTTTCCAACTCCGTTTTCTCCGATCAGAACATTTATCCCATCACAAAATTCCATCTTAAATCCATCATTAAATGAATCCCCTTCTTCTATAGACTTAAAAGCAGCATTATTCTTTCTCAAATGACGCTTAAATACCATTACATTTAAAATTTCAATCGTTTTAATTGCCATAGCCTTGCCCCCAGTCAGATTTTAATCCATTTTCTATTCGTATTATACCCTGTTCGAAAGATTTTGTACACGATAAATCATTATAAAAGAAACTTTGGATATACAAAATGGATGAAAAACGGAGAGGCTTATCCGCCCCGCTTTCCATCCATCATCTTACAATATATCACTGCCACCAGCGTGCTTACCGCCGTCGCGGCAATTCCCGGCCCCACGATTGCCGCAGGGTTCACGCTCCCGTACTGGCTGCGGTACGGTTGTGTCAAGCTAAGACTAAAAAATTTGATGGTTACATATTTTTTAACCAGTAGATGAGTAGGTTGAAAAATTTATTATTTTTGTTTTAATAGATCCCATAAGGTCATTTCTTTTCTACGAATTTTTGATATCCGTCTATATTCATGCAACGCATTTATTAAGATATTTATATCAGAAAAATATTCATAAATAAAATCATAACTTTTTACTTTGCTATATTTCAAAGCACGCTTACAATATGTACTTGGTTTCTCTCCTGAATTTTTAAAATCTTTGTATCTGTCTTCATTACATATTATAAGCATTTCAATTTCAGGAGCTGTAACTACATTTATAACATCTACCTTCTTTTCATATGCTTTGCGTAGCTTAAAATTTTCATTTCTTGAATCTAAAATTCGATAAACTGTTATTTTTTCGGAAAAGCCTTTCTTTAGGTACTTTTCTTCAAAATCTCTTCCTCGTCGGCATTTTAACACTTCTTCTTCAATTAGATCTTCTCTCTCAAAAACTAAGCTATGGTTGTCCAGTAATAAATCTAATATCGCGTGTTCGGCACCGCCTTCGCATATACATGCTAAATATTTTGCCATTTTAAAGCCTCCTATCTTAATGATATTAGCGCTTTTTTCAGAGCAATATAAGATTCATAAGCAGGTACGGTTCCCTCAAGAAAATCACTATCGTATATCTCACTTTTTTTAATATCATTTCTTTTCAAAATACCAGAAAGTTTTTCGGCAGTAATCCCATCTTTGTTTTTTGTAATATAAATACTGTCGTTCCTTTCAAATTCATCTAGCAATTCTGAATAATGAGTTGAAAAAATCAGAGTTGCCCCTTTTTTATTGACTTTTTTATCCATGAAAAATCGTATTAATGTTGAAACAATTTCTTTGTTAAAATGATTTTCTAATTCATCTACAATCAAATATCCCCCTTCCAAAAATGAAAATACTGCCCCCATAAATACACTCAGACCTTTTATTGTACCTGAAGAAAGATATCTGTTAAGTGCTAACGGACTATTTAACGTTAGCTCTTCTTTTTCATAAAATTTCAATCTGATATCAACTTTTTTTTCAGTTGGTTCACAGCTAAGGGTTTCGATGCTAGGATCCAAAAAAGTTAATATTTCTTTCGGATACTGGCCTAAAAAATTCAACATATTATGATCTGTGAAATCTGACATATCATATAAGGAAAAATTCGTGTCTTGTTCTTTATTTAAAGCAACTATAATACTAACATCTTCTATTAGATACTGTTCATTTTTATTTCTTCGGATTTTTACTTGGGCATCATTAAAATCATAAAGTCTTTTTTTCGTTTTTATCTTATGAATATCTTTTTCCCATAATGTTTCATCTATAATTACAAATTTTGTATTGCCATCAATAGCATTTCTTTTTCTTCCTACTATTGTTTCCAATTTATATACAATGCCATTATGATAAAAATAAGCAGTAAAAATCATATTTTGTTTACTATCTAAGTCGTCCAAAAATTTTTTAGAGGAAATACTATTAATAGGTTCATTATTTAATAATCCTATAGCAAAAGAAATCAATTTTAGGATTGTTGTCTTACCAGATGCATTAATCCCAATAAAAGATAATGTTGGACTTGTATAAACATTAGAAAACACATTGAACATTTGTTCTCTGGCATCATTGTCTACTCTTTGTTGTGCAACGAAGTCCACATCTAAAGTATTTTTTAAATTTTGTAAACCTTTTATGGATAGTTTTAAGATTTTCATGTCCTTCCCCTTTTTTCCACGTTATTTACGTTTTTATTATGTTATTATATATACTTTTTTGTGTTATTTCAACTATTATTTCCGATATTTTTGTAATTATACTGATTTCCTATAAAGGGGAATTTTTTAAAGAAAGCAGGGAATTCTACGTTCCCCGCTTCCTATCCATTACCTTGCAATACACCACCGCCACCAATGTACTCACCGCCGTCGCCGCAATCCCTGCCCCTACGATTCCCGCCGGATTCACGCTCCCGTACTGGCTCCGGTAAGCGATCACATTCACCGGAATCAACTGTAAGGAGGAAATATTGATAATCAGAAACGTACACATCTCATTACTGGCAATTCCCCTCTTTCTCGCCGGCCCCGGAAGCTTTCCCCGCCTCCTGTCATCCTCCAGCTTGGAAAGCTCATCCATCGCTTTCAGCCCGGCAGGCGTTGCCGCCCACCCAAGCCCCAGCACATTTGCTATGATGTTTGTGGTGATATGTTCTTCCGCAGGGTGGCCGCCCGGCAGGTTTGGAAAGAGAAACCGAATCAGGGGGCGGATTTTCTTTGAGGCATTCTCGATAATCCCTGCTTTCGCCGCGATCTCCATAAGCCCCACCCAGAAGGACATCACCCCCATCATCGTGATGCACAGAGCCACCGCCTCCTTCGAGGAGTCCAGTGCGGCATTGGTAATGTCCGGCATCCGCCCGGTGAATGACGCGAATATTATTCCCGCAAGTATCATTCCGGCCCATAAGTAATTCAGCATAAGATTCCCCTAAATTTTTATTTGATTCTTTAAACTAAGATATGCCGCCGCCCTGCAGCTTATTCTTTTTCGTCTTCCAGGCGCCGCCATAGGGTGAGCATCATCGTCGTAAAGCATGCGCCGCCGCCGATGAGATTGGAGATTGGCTCTGCCAGGAACACTCCGTCCGTGCCAAGACCGCCGACAGCCGGGAGGCTCAGCGTAAGGGGAATGACGATGACTGCCTTACGCAGCAGCGAAAAGAATACCGCCTGCTTTGACTTCCCCAGGGCCACAAATGCAGACTGCCCGGAAAATTGCAGCGCCATTAAAAAGATTCCGAAAAAGTACAGGTGCATAGCGGGAATGCCCTCCTGCAAAAGCTCCGGCTCGCTGCTGAATGGCCGGATAAAAAGATGCGGGAAGAAAAAGATGAGCGCCCACATAATAAAGGTAAATATGATGGAAAATATAGTAGTCAGCCTGATGGCGGATTTTACCCTGCCATATTTTTTCGCCCCGTAATTAAAGCTCATGACAGGCTGCGCCCCGCTGGAAAGTCCAGTTACCGGGATGGTGACAACCTCCCGGACAGAATTGACCACCGTCATGATCCCGACATAGAGGTCGCCGCCGTATCGCTGTAGCGTGGCATTGCAGATAATCTGGACGGAACCGTTGGTGACAGCCATGACAAATCCGGAAAGGCCCAGCGCAGTTATCTCCTTTATGAGTGGAAAGGAAAGCGTCATGCTTTTCGCGCTCAGCCTGATAAGCGCCTTCGCCCCCAGCAGGAAACGCAGCACCCACAGGGCAGAGATCCCCTGAGAGACAATAGTTGCCAGAGCCGCGCCCTGCACTCCCATATGAAAGACAAAGATGAAAAGCGGGTCTAAAAGGAGATTGAGAACCGCGCCGATAGATACGGTGAGCATTCCGGTGATCCCGAACCCCTGGGCGTTGATAAAGTTATTCATGCCAAGGCTTATCATGACAAACAGGGTGCCGAGAAGATACAGCGTGATGTAAGATTCTGCATAGGGGTATGTGGCGGCGCTTGCCCCGAACAGGTATAACAGCGGCCTGCGGAATATGTAACAGGCGGCAGACAGGATGATTCCCGAAATAAGCAGCATGGAAAAGGAGTTGCCCATGATCTTTTCCGCCTTTTCCGGCTCATCCGCGCCTCTTGCAATAGAAAATAACGGCGCTCCGCCCATGCCGAACAGATTGGCAAAGGCCGTGATGACCGTAATGACCGGCAGCGCCAGGCCGACACCGGTGAGGGCATCTGTGGATGTGCCGGGGATATGGCCGATGTAGGCGCGGTCCACTACGTTGTAGAGTACATTGATCAACTGCGCCAGGGTCATGGGGATTGCCAGCCGCAGGATGTTTGCCGCGACGCTCCCTGTACCGAAATCTTTTTCTTCGCTTGAAAAATGTTTCATTGCTTTGTCATCACCATTTCTTTGAAAAATAAATACGAAAATTATTGTTGATAACAGTATAAAATGCCGGATGCATATTTTCAACCTGCCGGAGACAAACTGGTGAAATAAACAGATAGAGCGGGTCATATAATGGAGAATAGATTTTATGCGGAAATGAGGCGGTTATGTGAAAATGTTGCTGTACATCGCAGACCTTATCGTGCCGATGGTGATTTTCCTTATAGTGAGCTATGGCGTGCTGATGAAAGTGAATGTGTACGATTCCTTTATCAAGGGGGCAAAAAGCGGATTTTTCACCGTGATTAAGATCATGCCCACGCTGATCGGGCTTATGGTGGCAGTGGGGATATTGAGGGCGTCAGGATTTTTAGATTATCTGTCGGCGCTTATCGGAGGGGCAATGAAGTATGTCGGATTTCCCAGCGAGCTTGTGCCGCTTACAGTAGTAAAGATGTTCTCATCCTCAGCGGCGACAGGGCTGCTCCTTGATGCCTATAAAGAGTACGGAACGGATTCGTACATTGGGCTTGTGGCATCCATCAGCATGGCGTGCACGGAGACAATATTCTACACCATGAGCGTGTATTTTATGACGGCGAAGGTTACAAAGACAAGGTACACGCTGGCCGGGGCGATGCTCGCAACCTTCGCGGGACTTGTGGCAAGCGCGGTGCTGGCCGGGGCGATGTGAGGAGTGCAGGAGGCTATGGCGGAATTCATCCATAGCCTTTTTGCTGCTTGTGCCGGATGCTTTTCTTAAGCTTCGGGGTACTACATTTGTGCGCGAAGTATCTTAAACGGCGCAGGCCCTGTCTCTAATATGATCTTGTGGAAACGCTCTTGGGAGAAATCTTCTCCCCATATCTTCAGTGCATATTTCTTAAGCTCTAAGAACTCCAGATATCCGATGTAATATTTTAGGTAATTTGCCGGATCCGAAATAATGAGGTCGTATATGCCTCGGACAGTGTCGGCGTTGGAAATACCATAATCGCTGAAAAATTCAGTTGTATCGGCAAGCGTCCAGCCGTCGTAATGGATTCCCATGTCTGCAAGGGCGTAAAGCCCCAGAAGGATGGATGTGTTTTTCTGCATGACGGCAGCATTTTCTTTTGGTATCGGGGCAAAATAATAGGACATCATTTCGCTGTAAGTCGCCCAGCCTTCTGTATAGCCGCCATATCCTAACAGGCACCGGATAGGGTCGGGATCCTGGCTCATATAATAGACGTTCTGATAGAGATGTCCGGGGTAGCCTTCGTGCGCCAATGTCGTGAACAGGGACAGGTCGTCAGGGATGTGCCCTGCGTTGATGTAGATGACGTTGTCCTGCACGTTGTCTATGGCGGGTATCATGTAAAATGCAGGACTTAAATATTCCTCCAGAGATTTCTGAACGTATTTTATCTGTACGTCTGCCTCGGGAGGAGCGGGAAAGGAATCTTCCATCTTTTCTTCAAGGAGCGTAAGGATGGAAACCGGATTGGAGTCCTCTAAGATAACGCCCTGCGAAGAAAAAAGATCCGAGGATGAGGTGTCGGCGGACTTTGCATCCTTGGCGGGAACTCCTGTCTTGGAAAGCGCTGCCTGCATGTCGCCGAGGTCGGTGAGGATCTGGCGGCGGGTAAGTTCCTGAAGCTTCGGGATGCTGCGGGAAGAACCAGTCTCGCTGGCGGCAAGGGATTCATAGTAGCGCCGTCCGTCCGGCAGGGTGCAAAGGCCTCCGGCAGGGATTTTTCCGCTGCAGTCGCCGCGGAGTGAGTCAAGTCCTGCCGATAATTCATTATAAGCGGGAAAAACATATTTTTTTATGTATTTTAAATGTTTCTTTTTATATGTTTTTAAATTGATCTTTTCTCCGTCTTTCAGCTCTGCATTTAGAGACTCCAGCCTCTCGTTAAAAGAGGAGCAGAGATAGTTCTCGTCTCCGAGGCCGACGAAAGCCTGGCATTCTTCTATCAAACTGTCAAGAGCGCTTTCTGACATGAAGATGCCGCTGTCGGCACGGGCTTTTTCGAACGCCAGGATTGAGCGGAAATAGCCGGGAACTTTCTTTAGCAGTTTCAGGTATGTGTCGACATCGGAAATGCTGTGGAACTGATATTCCGACAAAATAACGGGGAGCTGAGACTGTGTGCCTGTGAGAGGGGAGAGCGGTTCTTCATATAAGGAATAGGGAGCCAGGTCAAAAGCTGAGGCATAGTAGTCACCCAGGACGTCATAAGTCAGCTGGTTTTCGGCCGACAGCTTGTTTCGGTTAAAAGAATGCAGAAGAGCAAGGGCATTTTCGATGGAGGCGCACATGGCGTCGGAATCAGACGTACAGGTGCCGAGAGATACGGGAACATTTTCGATGCCGTAATCGGCAGGATTTTTCAGAGTATAGTGAAGGGAAATCGTGTTGCCTGAGACTTCCTGGCAGAAGAGCTCGTGGGTGTACTGTTCAAAGCGCTTGTTTTCACTTTGGTTAAAATGCCGGATGCCAAAAACCGCAGTAAACAGGGCGGCGGCAAACAGGGCTGTGAGCAGAAGCGCCTTCAGGGTGCTGTCCAGAACAGCCGGCGCGGCAAAGCTCACCTGAATGTAGCCGTCCCGCTTCTCACGGACGTAGGTGCTGCAAAGCGCACGGCTCTGGGCGGCCAGATTGACCAGCTCGGCCTTCAAAGCCTCAATCCGCTGATCCGCCTGCTCGTAAGTGGAGAGGGCGGCGCGGGAGCTGCCGACCTGCCGGGAGGCATAGGTGTTGTGTTCGGTTTTCTCCACCAGCTCCGTGGCAGCTTCCAGATGCTCCTTCGCCTCGTCAGCGAAGTAGTCCACGCCCACCTTGGTCTTGGACATGTAAAATTCCTTGTCGGTGTCATAGGTGGGAATGAGCACAAAGCGGGTCATGTAGGCGTTATACATGTTGATGGCCTCGATCCGCACGTCGTGGGCGGCCATCTCCTTCCGCTTGGAGACGTCCAGCCGGCGGTTGGCGTACTGCATCCGGGACTGATAGGTGGTCCGGTTGCCGGCCAGGCCGTTCTCCAGGACGAAGGCCTCATACCGCTCCAGCTCGATGTCGATAAAGTTGCTGATCTTCTGGGAGAGAGAGGCAAAGGTCTCCTCATTCCCCTCGGCCCGGAAGCTGCTGCTCTCGGCGCTGTAGCCGGGCAGGTAGTTGCGCAGCTTGTTGGCCTGCATCTCCAGATAGTCCTTTGCGTCCAGATACTCCATGCCCTCCAGCTTGTCAAAGGACAGGTCCAGGATGCTGTCGTTCTCCGCGTAGTTCTGCACAAAATTTTCCCAATACACATCGGCCAGAAGGTTTAATACCGTCTTGGGGTCAGTGCGGTACAGGGACACCCGCTCAGCACAGCGGACATGGTACTCGGTGGAAATCTTCAGGTCCGACTCCTGGCTCACATCCAGCTTTTCCGCGTCCAGCGGGGTGGAGATGCTCAGGCAGCCAGACAGCTGCTCCGCGCTGAGCTCCAGGCCGCCCCGCTGAATGACCTGCTCTAAAATGCCCTCGGAGAGGATATTAGACTCGTTGAACCGGGTGACGTTGGGATTCTGTCCCCGGGCCGCCTCCTCGTAGTTGAACACCATCAGCATGCCGGGCGTATACAGACCCACGGCCATCTGGGCGGCAAAGCACACCAGGAAGAACAGCACCCCCAGAACCGCCAGCCGCCGCTTTCCCGCCAGCCGTCCCAGCCCGCCCCGGAGACCCAGCACCGGCAGCTTCGCCTTGACGGTAAAGAAGCGATAGACCAGCATGACGCACAAAACAGCCAGATACAGCGTCAAAAGCGGGATAATCGCACTTATTAAAAGCATCTCGCAGTTCCTCCTTTGTCCAATCTCAAGGCGAATCGGCCTCCTGCCGGCCGTTGATGTCGATGATGGCCAGCTCCGGCCGATTGTTGATTCTGGGAAGGCCATTGTGCCCGCCCATGCCCCGGGAAACGAAAAGGGTGCCCTTGGCCAGGCGGTACAGCCCGCCGCTGTACTTGGGGAACAGCCCCGTGTCCCCGTGGTACAGCCCGCCCAGCAGGGGCAGCCGAAACTGCCCGCCGTGGTAGTGGCCGCAGATACCCAAATCCACCGCGCCCTCTGCCAGGTCCCCGTAATAGAGGCCAGGATAGTGGGCAATCAGCAACTTGAAGGCGCCGCTTTTCTCATACTCCTGAAAGAACTCGGCCCCATACGTGGCATAATCCTCTGGGGAAGTGGGAATTCCGCCAATCAGGAGGGGGGTTCTATGTACCGTCGCCTCCTCTGCCCGGTTGATCAGGACGTGGACGCCCAGCTCCAAAAGCTGGCTCTCGATCGGGCTTCCCTGCTCATACATCAGGTTGCTCTCATGATTGCCCGGGCAGTAATAGACGGGAGCGATTTCCACCATCCTGCCACAGAGGTTCAAAATCACGTTGGGGTCTCCGTTCTTGGCGTTTACCATATCCCCCGCCACGGCGATGAGGTCCGGCTTCAGCGCCGTGATTTGCCGGAGCAAATCCTGATTGTCCGGGCCAAACTCCCGGTCATGCAGGTCCGAGAGAACCGCAACGCGAAGATTCTCCCCGCCTGCGATTTTCGGGGAGTACAGGTGGTGAAAGGTCACCTCCAGCTCCTCGGAGGCCAGCCCCCAGCCGCAAAACAGCAGCACGGCGGCTGCCAAAACGGCGCACAAAATACGCCGCTGCCGCCGTCCCAGCCGCTGCCAAACAGCGACCTTTGCCGTCTGACTCATTTCTTTTATTCGCCCTCGCATATCCAAATCTCCTTGCCGTTTGATGTTCAGGCTGCCTACTGGCCCTCCCTTCGAAGAACCGCTCTTCCTGTTTGAAAAATCAGCTTCCAATCCAACAGCCAGCTCTGCTCCCGTATGTAGCGCAAGTCCATCTCCACCCAGGCGTCAAAGCTGAGGCTGTTGCGGTCCGGGCTCACCTGCCAGAAACAGGTGAGTCCGGGTGTGACCGTCAGCCGTTGGCGCTGATACGGGGTGTATTCTTGGACCTCACGAAACAGGGGAGGACGAGGCCCCACAATGGACATATCCCCTCTCAAGATATTTATTAGCTGGGGCAGCTCATCCAGCCCTGTGGAGCGCAGAAACCGGCCCACGCGTGTAATTCGTGGATCATCCCGGATTTTGAATACCGGCCCATCCATCTCGTTGTAAGGCAGCAGCGCGGACAGGCGCTCCTCCGCCCCCACACACATGGAGCGGAATTTATAAAGCCGGAACGCCTCTCCGTTTTGTCCACAGCGAACCTGGGAAAACATTGGCCCGCCCTTTGGGTCGTCTATGATGACCGCCAGAGCAATCAGCAGCAGGATTGGCGAAAGCACCAACAGAGCCAGCGCGGACAATAGCACATCCTGCATGCGTTTGACCCGCAGATACACGCGCTTTCGCCAA
>OFGO01001201.1_pt1 | contig 20089 bp, 22 predicted proteins | sample 1521761 | NCBI WGS metagenome assembly OFGO01 (sample SAMEA3504128, study PRJEB24116) | mouse gut metagenome | biome: mouse gut; feature: mouse-associated habitat; material: faeces | place: Denmark | collected 2011
TCCATGACGGCGTTGACACGATAAGGGAGGACAACGACATCGCCCCATTCAAGAATATCGTCAACGAATGGCAGGCAAAGGAAACGAGCCGCAAGGTAAAAAATGCGATGAAAGCCAAGTTTAAAAATGGGGAATACATCGCCCCAGTCACGCCTTTAGGGTATAAGCTGCATCCGACGGAAAAGAACAGGCTCATTATTGATGAGGAAACGAAGTGGATTGTGGAGCGTATTTTTGAGCTTGCGGCACATGGGTATGGGGCAAAGAAAATCTGCCACGCCCTCGCCAAAGATAAAGTGCCAGTCCCAACATGGTGGCTTTATAAACGGAACGGGTATAAGGCGTCCATGTTTGAGGGGAAGCCTGAAGAAGTAAAATACCGCTGGTGCATACAGACCGTCAGCAATATCCTCGCCAACCAGATATACCTTGGGCATACCGTCCATTACAAGCTGACAAAGATGTCCTATAAATCCAAAAAGAATATCAAGCATAGCGAGGATGAGTGGTTCGTGGTGGAAAATACGCATGAGCCGATTGTCACGCAGGATTTGTGGGATTTGGTGCAGACGCATGTAAATTCAAGGCGACGGAGCCGTAAAGACGATGAGCCGCAGATATTCGCAGGGCTTATAAGGTGCGGGGAATGCGGATGGACGCTCGGCTCGGCAAACACAAAGGACAAGGGGCGTTTTTACCGCTGTACCCAGTATGCGGCGTATGGCAGGAACTTCTGCACGCTCCATTACACGCCTTACAAGATTTTGTATGCGTTTGTTCTCGGAAGGTTACAATACTGGCTGATGGCGGTAAAAGAGAATGAGGACGCCATTCTGGAACGGCTGCTGCAAGGCAGCGAGAAACAGCGGCAGTCCGAGAATGCCCGTGCCGAAAAAGAGCTGAAAAAGGCACAGAAACGCAGGCAGGAGCTGAACAGCCTTTTTGCGAAGATGTACGAGGACAGGGTAAAAGGGCTTCTTGACGAAGAAAATTATTCCATGCTCTCCGTCAAATACCGCACGGAGCAGCAACAGCTTGATGAAACGGTCAAGACCATCTCTGCAAGGCTTGAAGAAACGAAAGAGGAAACGGACGATGCAAAACGCTGGATTGACTTAATCCAGAAATACAGTGCCATTGACGAGCTTACCGCCCCGCTCTTGAATGAACTGATTGAGAAAATCGTAGTCCACCAGTCATGGAAAGACGGGAACGGTAGGACAGTGAGGGACATTGAGATTTACTATCGTTTTGTAGGAAAAATTGATTAAATAGGCATGGGGAATGTGCCGATTATGGCACTTCCCCGAAACACTGTCTTTAATTCATGTAAAGCGGGGATTATCTAATTCCATGTATAGCTTTACCCGCCGAAGAAGAACAGCCAATAGGCACATGGGGACGGCGGCATCTGGACTATCTGAAGCAGTACCACAAAGTTACATACACCAATCTTCTCACAAGCGGCAGGCTCAACGCTTACCTTGCCGACATCGACAGGCAGGCGCAGGAACGCTTTGAAAGGCTCATAGAGGGCATGAAACAGGCGCAGGGCATAACGGAACGCCTAAAGGAAGAAAAGGCCTTAGAATGGGTTGGACGGGTTAATAACATAAGGACTTGTGCAAGGGAGATTGTGAATAAGGAAATCATATATATATATAAATAATTGACGACAGAGTTTTTGAAAGCTCTGTCGTGTTTACTTTTAATCTTGACATCAATACGGATTCGTACTATAATTTCAATACGGATTCATATTTTATAAAGAAAGGGAGATGAAATGAACGATTATCGAAAAGAGGTATATCAGCTAATGCTTACAACCAACAGATGTATTGGCGTCTATTATGAAATTGCGAAAGAAATGGGGATAAAAGAAAACACATTGTTGTTATTAGATATACTAAGCGACCAAAAACAGCATTCTCAAAAACAGATATGTGAAGATTGGCATATACACAAGACAACACTGAACACAATTATAAAAGAGTGTGTCAGTGCGGGGTATATTATTCTTTTACCCCAAAAACAGTCAAAAGAAAAATTGATTTCACTTACGGATAGCGGACAGGTTTTTGCGGATAAAGTCACACGCAAAATGAAAAAGGCGGTGCAACACGCTATGGAAAAAATTCAGAATGAATTTTCAACAGATTTTATTGCCATTTTTGAAAAATATGTTGAATATTTAGAATATGAGTATAAAAAAAACGGATAATAGGAACGTAATATTGAATAAGCAAATATTCTTGAGGGAATTTTGTAAATTACTTTCATTGCCAACATTAGATTTGCGGTAAAAAGTACAAAATCAAAGAGGTACAGTATGGAGTTATATAAAAAAATAGATATTACAAAGACATTGGAAAAAAGTAGGGAGGAAAACACTCATTTGCAATCCCGCTTGTTGTTTCAGTTATACAAAATATTAAATAGTATTGAAAATTTCAAATATGATATTCTTGATGGAAATTTAATTATATGGGAAAAGATAGTCCCTACTTTTTCAGCATTTAATGAGCAGACGAAATTATTTTTTACTCTATATGTCAAGATGAAAGAGGGCTATCCTGCTTTTGATATGGAATATAAACAGACGCTAAAAAAATATGCAGGCTCAAATGTGATTGTTCCCCAAGAAATTTTACCTCAAAATGTATTTAATGTTTCATTTGTGCCGTGGCTGCATTTTGAACATTTTTCTTCAAATACAAGTAATGGAGATAATAAAATCATTAAAATGATTACTTTGGGAAAATATGCAGAAATGAATGGCAGATTTCTGCTCCCGCTTACGATACAGGTATCTCATGCCATTGTTGACGGTTATCATATATCGCTGTTTTTTAACAGATTGCAGGAAGAATTAAATATAGCCGAAGTTTAATTGCTGCACAGTATGAAAAGCTATAATACAACAACTAATAGGAGAAATGTTTATGAAGTCAATCGTCAGTTTTGATTTGGATATGACACTGCTAAATCCCAGGACACATCACATACCAGAAAGTGCTATGGAAGCTATTAGCAGGCTTCGTAAAAGCTGTTATATTGTTATTGCAACTGGACGGGATATGGATAATTATTTCAGCCGCCAATTTCGGGATATTATTCGTGCAGATGCGATTATACATAGTAATGGGGCGAAGATAACAATAGGAAATGAAGTAATCTATGAAACTTATATGTCGCCAAAACTGGTTGAAGCAATTTTGAGATTTGCAGAGGATGAGGACTTATCCGTAGGAGTTACTTTGGAAGATAACGACTATTTTACCCATATGGAACAGGTCATAGAACGTGATCGCAAAATTTGGGGCGAATTAAAAAGACAATATAAAGACCCATGGAAGTTGATAGATAAAAGGATTTGCACTATGTCTTATGTAGGAGAGCCAGCGGGCATAAAAAAATTGGAAACGGAATTCCCGGAATTGAAATGTCCATTATGTGACGACATAAAAGGGGCTGATATAGTAGAAAAGCGTAATTCCAAAGCCAAAGGATTGCAATTTTTGTGTGATTATTTAGAAACAGATATAAAAAACGCTTATGCTTTTGGCGACAGTATGAATGATTTTGAGGTTTTACAAGCTGCCGGTACTGGAATCGCTATGGGAAACGCTGTTTCGGAGTTAAAGGAAATAGCTGATTATGTGACGGCAGACATTGAAGAGGATGGTATCTTCAAAGCGTGTAGATATTTTCATTTGATTTAAGAACAAGGAGAACAGTTTATGAAAAAAGGGAAAGTATATCAAAAATTAAGTTATCAGATGTGCAAAAGGAAAAATTAAATGCTGAGATAAAGGCGTTCTATATTGCTGAACGTGGTGAAGAAATTGGCATGATTGAATTAATACAACTGTTGGATTTGTTTGAAGAAAAAATGGCGCCGATTATCTATAATAAAGCCCTTGATGACACAAAAAAATGGTTTACTCAAATGTTGGATAACATAGATTCTGATTATTATGCACTATATAAAAATGAAGATTAAGATAATGATTGATTAAAAAGGATTAGACTGATGGAAGTTAAATGGATTTTATGCCCTATATGCCAAAATAAAACAAGGCTTCAAATACGAAAAGATACAGAGTTAAAAAACTATCCTCTTTATTGTCCGAAATGCAGACATGAAACTTTAATTAAAGCAAAAAATTTTCAATTAACTGTAATAACAGAGCCAGACGCATAGACGCAGAGCCGATGAACAAGTGAGAATTATCGTTCGTTGACTCTATTTTATTTCATCACTCCGTTGATGGAAAAAGGGTACAAGTGTGTATTTGAGAGCCTTTCAAAAGAAAGACAGTCGATACTTATCGGACGAAAATCTGATTTCGCAGAGAGAGCAGGGATAGACCTGTAAAAGAATGTTTTTATAAAAGAAATGGATAAAGAAATGGAGGTTTTGGTTATTCCGAAAAATGTAAATTGAAGTGTTGTTTGGCAAAGTGTTATTGTTACATGGTTTCCTTTATTTGGAGAGATTGTTATTCATATTAATAAGAAATAAACAAAAATCCACTTTCTTTATGAAATCTTCAAAAATATTCTTTATGCTACTAATAGAATTAAATGAAAGGACATGATGATTATGGATATGATTTTGAAAACAACAAACCTCTGCAAAAATTTCAAAGGGCAGACAGCGGTAAACAATGTATCTCTGAACATTCAGAGAAATTCTGTCTACGGATTGCTGGGACCGAATGGAGCAGGCAAATCTACCATTCTTAAAATGCTCACTGGCATTTTGCGCCCTACATCGGGAGAAATTGAGTTTGACGGTCACGCATGGAACCGCAGCGATTTACAATCTATTGGCGCATTGATTGAAATGCCGCCCCTATACGAAAATCTGACTGCATACGAAAATCTGAAAGTGCGAACCCTTGCGCTCGGACTTCCCGATACCCGTATTGAGGAAGTCTTACGGATTGTTGATCTTACAGACACCCGAAAAAAGAAATCGGGACATTTTTCTTTGGGAATGAAACAGCGGCTTGGCATTGCGCTTGCGTTGTTATCATCACCTAAATTGTTGATTTTAGATGAACCGACAAACGGGTTAGACCCTATTGGTATTCAAGAATTACGGGAACTTATCTGTTCTTTTCCGGCGCATGGAATTACAGTAATTTTATCCAGCCACATTTTATCCGAAGTAGAACAGATTGCGGAACACATTGGAATTATTTCTGCCGGGAAGTTGGGCTATGAAAGCAAAATAAACAAAGGCACAAGTTTAGAAGAAATTTTTATGCGTGTTGTAGCTGCTAATAACGAAAGGGGGGAAAAATAATGTTTCATCTTATACATTCTGAATTATTAAAAGTACGTCATACGTTTGCATTAAAGCTATTTGTTGCGGCTCCTATCGTTACTTTGAGTTTAGGATACATCTTGAGTGGCAAATTTGTTCAGCTTACAGCCTATAATTGGTGGTATATTTTGATACTGCCGATTACGATTGCTATTTGGTGTGCCAGCTTTATCAGTTGTGAAAAACGCACACAGTATCAGAATATTCTCTGTTTATCTGTTGACATGAAGAAAATCTGGATTGGCAAGCTGTTTGCGGTTGCTGTGCTGCTTTTATTAACCAATTTTGTAATGTGGGGTGGCTGTACGCTCTTTGGTGTTTTTACCGTGATGAACATTGACCCGCTTAATGGTTTTTTGGGCTGTATGTTATTGTTTCTTGTTTACGTTTGGCAGCTTCCGCTTATTATGTTGCTTGCCAAAAAAACAAATTATCTTACCGCTGTACTAATTTCCTTTAGCTGCAACATTTTATCCACGATTGGAGCAGAAAGTGATTTGTTTTATCTCAATCCATTTGCCACTCCAGCACGCATTGTATGCCCCTTTTTCAAAATGCACCCTAACGGTATTCCTATTGAAAATGGTTCTTTTCTGCTAAATACTGGAACAATCATTCCTGCCGTTTTGCTTAGCTTGATTTTGGCGGTACTGTGTTTTTTGCTTACAGCATGGCTTTTCACTAAAGGAGACATAACACATGATTGAGTTATATCATTATCTAAAAAGCGATTTTTACAAGTTGCGCAATTCTTCGTTCTTTTGGATACATGTTTTATTCCCATTTCTGGGAGTGGCACTTGTTTTACTGTATGCGACGTTTGCGGCTGTAAACGATATAAACAAAATTGCGGTATTCTTTCAGCTTTTCGCAATCGCATATCCTTTTGTTATCAGTATCGTTTGTGAGATTATCGCGGGACAGGAAAACCGGGCGGGGCATTATCAGAATATTTTAGTGTTGCGTTCCAAAACGAAAGCCATTTTGTCTAAATTCCTGTTACTGATTGCCGCCGGATTGCTTGCGGTATTATTGAGCATATTTTTATTTACTTTGTTACTTCCGGCGACAGGAACAAAATTACTTTTGCCGACATCATCCCTTGTATTACCGGCTTTGACCTTGTGGAGCAGCAATATACTGCTATATGCTCTTTCTATTATTTTGGCATTTCGGTTTGGAAGAACGGTCTGCATAGGAATGGGAGCTATTGGCAGTTTATTAGCTGCATTGCTCCAAACGGGCTTAGGTACAGGCTTGTGGTTTGTGCTGCCATATGGCTTTGGAATACATCTTAGTGATTTCGCACTTCAATTTTCCTTGCAGGATTTAACTGCTGTTAGCGCAGAACTTAAATTCGGGATAAGCATGTGCGCGGGCATGACGGTTTTGTTTATTGTAATTTTGTTCGTATGGTTTTTGCGGTACGAGGGAAAGTGTACAAATGAGTGAGGAGATGATATAATATGGGTTGTTTGGGAAACGTGATATGGTTCCTGTGCGGAGGATTATGGCAGGGCTTGGCATGGACAATATCGGGCATTTTTTGGTGCATAACCATTATTGGAATACCGATTGGGCGGCAATGTTTCAAATTTACTGCTCTTACCTTTTTCCCTTTTGGAAAAGAAATTCAGTATGGCGGTAATGCAATTTCAACTTTGGCAAACCTTGTATGGCTTATAATCAGTGGTATTCCGCTTGCCATAACAGCGTGCATAAATGGAATACTGCTATGCTGTACAATTATCGGCATACCGTTTGGTATGCAATGCTTTAAGATTGCAAAACTCGCCCTTATGCCTTTTGGGGCGACCGTAAATGAAGTCTGACAGGAGGGATTGATATGGCGAATATATTAGTTGTTGATGATGAAAACGCAATGCTTCAACTGATAAAACGCATTCTCGAAAAAGACGCCCATACCGTAACACTTCAAGCAAATGCAAAAGCCGTTCTTGATATAGATTTCAGACGATATGATTTGATTTTGCTGGATATTATGATGCCGGATATGGATGGTTTTGAATTATGCGATCAAATCCGTTCCCTTGTGGATTGCCCTATTATTTTCTTGACTGCAAAAACACAGGAAAGTGATATTGTTCGTGGTTTGGGAATTGGCGGCGACGATTACATCACAAAGCCTTTTGGTACAAATGAATTGCTTGCCCGTGTAAATGCACATTTACGCAGAGATAACCGAGAAAAGAAATATGCCATATCCATTTCGGGCATTATCTTTCACATCAACGCAAAGGAAACGGAAGTCAATGGGAATAAACTCCCTCTAACCAAAAGTGAGTATGAAATATGTGAATATCTGGCTTTGCACCGGGGACAGGTTTTTTCAAAAGAGCAGATTTATGAAGCTGTTTTTGGTTTTGAGGGAGAAAGTGACGATAGTGTGATAGCCACTCATGTAAAAAATATCCGCAGTAAGTTAGCGGCTGTCAAATTATCCCCTATTGAAACGGTTTGGGGGGTGGGTTATAAATGGGAGTAAAAAAACTACGTTCTGTGTTCATGCGGTATATATTCACTGTTGCTGGAGGTATCCTTTTCATTATTGCCGTTAATGTTGGTCTATATATGCTCTTCATCAATACAGAAGTCATTATTCCTGCCATGAATATTGAGGATAGTATTGATGACGCAGCAGAAAAAATACAGGCAGATAAATTATTTGATACAGCCGACATTCCCAGCTTTTGCGATTATGGCGTTTATTCTCCCACAGGTGCGTTCCAGTACGGTTCTTTATCAGAAGATACCGCCAACACCTTTTGGGAGAAAGCTGTCATAAACGGAAAGAATGTAGTTCACCCATACCGTGTTCGGATTGTTGACCGTGAGAATGAAGTCATTCTTTTGCGATACCGTTTGACTTCACAATTCAGCAATCCAGCGCTTCGACGGATATGCCCGACATCCGACTTTTGCCTTATCGGGCTGATAATGATTGAGATTATCGTTTTGCTGCTCCTTGTTTCCCATTGGTTTGGGAAATATACGGGCAGGAAAATTGACAAACTGCTTATCGTAACCCAGAAAATTGAGAAGCAGGATTTGGATTTTAAGATTGAAAGTAGTGGCATATTTGAAGTAGACCGCGCCTTATCCGCATTGGAACACTTGAAACAGGCACTAAAAAATTCGCTTGCCGAGCAATGGCAAGCGGATAAATTAAGGCAGGAGCAGATTTCAGCTTTGGCACATGATTTGAAAACACCACTGACTATTATCCGTGGAAATACGGAGCTGCTGTATGACACGATACTTGCCGATAATCAGAAAGAATGTGCGGACTATATTGAGGGCAGTGTTGTTCAAATGCAGGACTATATTGAAACGCTAATTGACATGACAAAAGCAAAAGAGAATTTTCCTTTTCGCCGTAAAAATGTAAAATTATCTTCCTTATTGCAGGAAATCCGTACACAGGCAAAAGGTTTGTGCGCTGTAAAAAATATCTATTTGGAATGGAGGGAGAATGTTGATCGGGAATATATCTTTGCAGACAGTGAACAACTGATAAGAGTTTTTGCAAATGTTTTTTTAAATGCAATAGAATATACACCAGCAGGAAAAACCGTTTTCTTTGAAGTATATGAAAAAGATAATTCAATCCTATGCTCTGTCACTGATATGGGAAGTGGTTTTTCTCCCGAAGCGTTAAAACATGCAACCGAACAATTTTATATGGACGAACAAAGCAGACATTCCAAATCGCATTATGGAATAGGTCTTTATGTAGCAGACTCCATAATAGCCAAACATGGCGGACAGCTTATTTTAAGCAACTCTGAAAAGACTGGCGGCGCACAGGTTATAATCAAAATTCCATATTGACATTATGGACGGCTTGCGAGCCGTCCATAAATAAGCAATAGAAATACAATCTGCCACATGAAGGCAATAAAAAATACTTTTTATCTAAAATATAGCCATCTAAAATTGTCGCTTTTGCTTCACCCCCCTAAAGCGTAACAATCATTTTTTCTCTGCGTTCCCTACTAATCAGAATGGTTATACGCATTTTCTATTCCCATGTTTTACGCAAATCCTTGACTTTTCCACCATTTTTTTTAATCATCTGGCGCCATCCTAATTGTGCCGCCATTTTATATAAGCAACGCGGAAATGCAACGGACACATACTTATTTTTTTGTACTTCCTTCTTTAGGATAATATCCGCAAGTTCTGCTAATCCTTTCTCAATCGGCGCCCGGGGTCCATGTCCGGATTCTAGTTTGGGCATCATTGCCAGCCCCCCTCCGCCGCCGACACCAATACCACCACCCCAGATAAAGTCTGTTTTTAAACACCAATTCTGTAAAAGTTTTAATGCAAATTCAGCTTGTATGCCCTCATAAAAGCCACAATTCACAATACCATAAATGTGTAATTCAGGATTATGTATATGTGCTTCTTCTAATTGGATCAGACAAGATAGCAAGTGTCCTGGAATACTATCCACATAGAGAGGGCACAAAAATACCCATGCCTCTGTTTTCTCCAATTCTTCGACTACTTCTTTTGAAATAGTAGGTGAATGAAATCCAAAATCTACAATTTCTGCATTCTCTCCCAAGCATCCTGCTAAATCTTCTAAGAGCATACTACTGGCGCTGTTATTTACCTTTGGACTTCCATTGATTAACGAAATTCTCATAAAACAACATCCTCCAATTCTTCTAGAGATTTATAAAAGTAAACACCCTTTACCAAACTATCATAATTATCTGCATTTGCTTTCAACAGTTCTCTGGCTGTTTCTTTCTCTATATCTGTAATATTTTCGCCATAGAGGTGCAATGACAATGTAATAACATTTTTATATCTTCGTTTATGATGCATCTCTCCTTTTCGCATAACAAAATCTGGGTGAATGTAGGAAATCGCACGATCCTGCACCATTTTCACAAATGGACTTACACCGCCGTAACAGCAGCGACTGACTAAAATTAATTCCGTGCATTTACCCATGTCTCCTCCTGTTTCTTCGTAACCATCATGAAGTACACATCTGCCCGGCGTTTTTACCCAACATCCAAAACAACCAATACAATGGCGAATGCTTCCATTAGGCTTAATGACCTTATGTTCTCCTCTTACCGGAATATTAAAATTTTCAATATCTGTTATGATAAGTTTCATTATCATTTACTCCTTTAACTTCCTGAATTGTTTTCTTGATTATACCACTTCCATTTCTCATTTACTACTATATAATCAAAAGAGAATTATGAACAGCAGAATTTATACGCAAAAAATGATTTCGAAGCCCGTCCGGTCTATGTCAGACGAGAAGACCTTCTTCATGTATTCGTATCTCGCGAAGCAAACGCTCCGCTACATCTTCACATGTACATGGGGAAGCATATATATTTACTGTGAAACAAAACCTTCAGGGTAGCTAAAAAAGCGCAGACTGCCCCTATCAAGTTTTAAAAGGTTCTTTTTGAGCTTCGCTGTCAGGCTCAGGCGGCAACTACTGGAACTTCCCAGCCAAGCACTTTTAACTTTTTCAGGTACGCATTGATCTTGCGTTCCTTATTGAATTGATTATAGTAGTCAGCTCCAAGATCCTTGAAGACCACACCGTCCTTAAGGATGTGGTATATCGCTATAAGCATGGAATGGGCAACTGCAACATATGCGCGCTTTGATCCCCGATGGGCGCTGATCCTCATAAACTGTGCATAGAAATATGACTTTTTGTTCTTTACGGCAGCATGTGCACAGGTGATCAGTGTAGTTCGCAGAAGCACATTGCCTTTCCGGGTTTTGCCGGATTTCCGCTTTTTGGCACTTTCATTATCACCAGGGCATAGTCCTGCCCAGGAAGAAATGTGCCTGTCGGTAGGAAAACGGCCCATGTCTGTCCCGATAACGGAAATGATAGCTTGTGCGCTGGTATTGCCAATGCCTGTTACTTCCTGGATTGCGTTTGAAGCCTGCTTTTCCTCTGGTTTCATAAAATTGTCAATCTCATCATCCAGATTTCGGATATGTGCGTTGAGCTCGTCCAGATGGGCAAGGAGTTCTTTCATCATCCTGCGCTGGAGCGGGGTCATAACACCATTTAGATCATCAATAATCTGTTCCTTTGTAGCTTTAAGATTATGTGCGATGACTTTCTGCTCATACATTTCATCGTATTTTGCACTGTCGATGAATTCCCCGGTAAGCAGGTATTCCAGGATGCTCCTGGCACTTTTGCCATTGATGTCAGACACCGTACCGGACAGCTTGATATTGGCGCCCTCAAGCATTTTCTGGAGACGATTCAACTCCCGGGTGCGTTCGCCTACAAGGCTCTTGCGGTAACGGACCAGTTCCCTCAACTCACGTTGATCCTTATCCGGGATATAACTTGGCTGAAGCAGTCCGTGCTGAAGAAGGTCAGCAATCCATTCCGCATCCTTAACATCGGTTTTCCGGCCTGGAACCGCTTTCATATGGCGGGCATTGACTACCATGGCATTCAGGTCAGAAGATTCAAGGATGTTGTACAGAGGCTTCCAATAAGAGGCAGTGCTCTCCATGGCGGCCATCTTACAGCCACCAGTTTTGAGCCAGTCAGCCAGTTCAAGGAGTTCTCTGGTTGTTGCACCAAACTCACGTATTTCCTGCTTGTTGCCTTTTTTGAAGCAGGCTACTATGAGTTTTTTGTGTACATCAATACCACAACAATTGTCGTAAATTTTATCCATAATGGCACCTCCGTGGATGAATTTACGGCACGGTACTCTGTCTGTTGTCATTTTACTGTACGTCCTTCTGCCGCAAGCGGCTGGACAGATGGTGGTGCAAATGAGAGTACCTGAAATCAGTTTAGGAAGCGGGCTACAAGCCCAAAATAAACACGATCTTTGCCGTTAGCTATAGTATAGATAATGGCAAAAACAATTTCAACACCCTGCCATCTGCACAGTTTCATTTATGGTGGTGCCCAGCGGGCATGGAGGTTTAGGATCTGTTTTTGTGAAATACAAAAATTCCTTTCAAGACTTCTGTTTTTGTTTTACTTACATCAGTGAATTCCAAATCACATTTATCATATTGCAATAACTGATTTTTTTCTAAATGTATCAATTCGTAATTTCTTCTAATTCTGTCTGTATTCTCTATTATTGAATTTTTTATAGATGGCTTATCTATGTCTCCGGCATTACGAATGATATTTTCCAGTGTTCCAAATGTCCTTAAAAGAGAAGCTGCCGTTTTAATACCAATTTTTTCTGCTCCTTTTATATTGTCCGCAGTATCGCCTACTAAAGATTTAAAATACGCATACTGATTAGAATAAATGCCATATTTTTCAACAATATATTGAGCCGAACACACCATTGTTTTTTTCTCGATACCTTAATACTGAAATACGTTCACTGATCAACTGAAAGAAATCGCTATCAAGAGAGCATATAACAACATTGGCGCTATTGCAAAACGACAGTGCATAACTTGCCATCGGATCATCGGCTTCGCAATTGGTTGTTTCTATATAGTTTATTCCCACATAATCCAAGGCTTTATAAACATCCGACAACTGTGAGAACGGATTTTCTGTATCATTGACCATGCTGTAATCTATTCTATTCGCTTTATAATCTGCATCTATATCGCAACGGCTATTTTCATGTTCTCCATCAAATATAGCAAGAATATGTGTAGGCTCAACCTTTCTTATTATCTTTAACAATGCACCTACAAATCCCAGCGTTCCCTGTATTGCCTTTCCCTCACCATTTGTAATTCTCGCCGGCATACCAAAAAACATTTGAAAAAGTAAATTATTGCCATCCACTATTAACAGCTTATCCATATATTTTCTCATCTTTCCTTTGTATTATTTCTAAGTCAAATACACGGGGTAAGTTCTTCCGTTTTTCATTCTGTACAAATCCGGTCAGCAAGTTTCACCATAACTTAATCATCCAATCCTGCCTCATGTATTGTACCGCCTGCAGCTTCCATCTGTACCACGGAGTCCTTGCGCCGGGTCATATTTTCCTCAGAATCAAATACCACGCTGCAGGCAACGGGGTATCAAACTTGCAGCGCTGCAGAGCAGGTATTTGACCCTGGCGGCAGTCGCCAAATGTCTGCAGGCAGCCACTTGGCTCGTTGCTCGCGGGAATAAAGCGAATCTGCGGGCACTTCAAATGGTATGCGTTATTTATGGCTGAATCATTGGTGCTGAAAACTGATATCCATCTTTTGCAGCCCAAACCCATAGCTCATGATCATCAAATCCACACTTTCTATAAAACCCGACGGTTCCTCCAACACAGATATCATTTGATTTATCCTTGCACCGTTCAATTGTCTGTTCAATCAAAAAGCGCCCCACTCCTTTGCCATGATAATCTGGAGATACATAGATCCAGTCCAGATCTGTTTGCCTCACCTCTTCGTTATATTGAGATATACTTATGGCAACCAGTTCTCTGGATGCATTGTCTTGCAGGAAAAACCAGAGTGATCTGTCAAAAGCAGAATATTTAGTCATTCTTTTTATATTTCCGGCATTTAGCCAGCCATCACCCTGATTGATCAATTCTGCTGCTTTTTCATAATGTTCTTGTTTTGTAAAATCAAAATCTACTGTACGATACAGGGAGCTTCCATGACCCGGCGGCTGGTAGTCAAAATTATATCTAAGATTCCATCCACGCGATTCCCGAAATCCTACAAGCCGGCTCTCTAAAGTGTCGAAAACATATGCAGGCAGACTAATGGCATCCAGGCGATTTAACTCATCCATGCCGAGATGCATCAAATTATCCGGAGAATAATAAATCAACAGATGTTTATCACGAATCATATAATAACAATCATGTTCCGGTAAATAATAGGTCTCTCCACTTTCAACAAGGTGCTTCATTTTCCAATATGCCAATGCAGCAATATAAGGAGTTTTTGCCAGATATAATTCTGTGTATTTTTTCAAAAATACTTCTCTCGAAATCAGCATTCCATTTCTTTCCTTTCTCATAAAACAGCTTTGTTCATCATACAAATTGCTTACTGATTAGCTTATATCCCCACACGGAAGGTTTCACTTCATTCCCGGAAATTAGCTTGTGCGTTGTTTGTTGTTCTTCCCATCGCCTTTTGAAACTATCCCTGCCCACACAATACAATTCAATATGAATATTCTGATTAACACGAACCAAATACAGTTTTCCGTTTTTTTGCTCAATATGTATCTTACCGGGAAGATATGTTCCTGTATATTTCTCAAGTTCTTCCGGCCACAGAAAAATTTCCTCCGGCCGGTATGAAGCAGATGCCTGTTTATTATGCAGGATTGCTGCAATGCCATTCCCGAAACGATATTGATCTAATGATTCCGTGTTCGATATAATGATAATGCAAATGTCTTCATCAAAATAGTACTGGGTATAGGCAGATACGCCAAGCATATCTCCACCATGTGCATACTTAATCGTGTTATCTTCCTCATATCGCTCTAACCCACAGCAATAGTTGTTTTTGTTTTCTGACAAATAAATCCCGTAGGCATATTCCGATAAAATTTTCTTATTTTTAAGGCACTCATACCATTTTTGCAGGTCATTACAATTCGTAACCAACGCACCCGCGCCAATACTATATAAATTATTTGTATAAGGTACTCTGACCAGTTTTCCATAATCATGCATATAATTACTTGCTTTGTTTGGAATAATATTCTGCCCATTATCAAATATGGTATTGTGCATTCCTATCTTCGAAAAAATATTTTCCTGCAAAAATTCATTGTAAGTCTGCCCTGAAACATATTCAATAATCCATGCAAGCAAATTATAATTAGAATTATTATATTCGAATTCTTCCCCCGGCTTCTTTATAGGCCCCCTAATAATCCAGTTCCTAAAAAAATGTTCCTTATTATAAGGTTTTCTGTCCTCACCCACATAAAAATCATCTTCAAAATTATAATTATTATGCAGTCCCGATGTGTGTGATAAAAGATGATGAACTGTTATTTCCGAAGGAAGCTGCATGTCCGGAGGCAGATATCGATTTGCTTTTTCATCAAGTTGTAACAGTCCTCTGTCATGTAAAATCATAATCGCGAATGCTGTAAACTGTTTGGTAACAGAAGCAACCGTAAATTTTGTTTCCATTGTATTTTTAATACCAAACTCAATATTTGAATAGCCGCGGCAAGTCTCAAATATAATTCTTCCATTCTGTATAATTCTTACAACGCCGGAAAAATCCCAATAGTCCATTTCCGCGGTAATATAGCTATTCAGGCTTTTTTGAATTTCTGTCATAAATAATCTCCCTGAAGCGTGTTTGAAAATTCATTCCCGCAATTTTCAAACACGCTCTGGCATATTTTTAATGGATGTTGCAAAAGTATTGTACCACTTTCACAGTTCATTTTCCATCTAAAAATATAGGGCATGGCAACCACCCAATGTCATGCTCTATATTTTTGTGGTAAACGGAAATTGAAAGTGATATAATCAGAGAAACAAACTGGAAGTTGAAGGAGTAATTATATAATGGTTAAAGAGATTAAATGGTTATTCTTTGATGTCGGTTCAACAATAATGAATGAGAAAATTGCGTATGAACACAGAATGAGAGATATAGCTGATTCGTCAAATATACCTTTTGAAAAAATATATGAGATGGCTATGACATATTATAAACAGAATAAAAAAGGTGATTTGGAAGTAGCCAGGGAATTAGGAGTAACATTGCCCAAATGGCATACGGAAGATGAATTTTTATATGATGATGCAATCCAATGCTTTGAAACTTTAAGCAAAAAATATAAAATTGGTATAATTGCGAATCAATCAATGGGTACTGAAGAACGTCTAGGTCAACAAGGCATTTTAAAATATATCAGTATCATTATTGCTTCGGCAGAAGAAGGTGTTGCAAAACCAGATCCGAGAATATTCCAAATTGCATTAGAAAGAAGTAATTGTGAGCCTGCCAATGCAATCATGATTGGAGATAGAATAGACAATGATATTGTTCCTGCCAAACGAATGGGCATGAATACAATATGGATTAAACAGGGATTTGGACAATATTGGAATATTAGCCAAGAAACGGAAAAGCCGGATTTTGTTGTAAACAATCTGACAGAAATTTGCAGTCTTTTGTAAGGTGAGTAATGAGAAAGATGGTTATGTTGATAAATGGTCTTTCTTTATGCGTCATATCTCAAAAATTGGATTACCGTCGTGCGGCTCTTCAGTCCGGATACCTTTTCAATGACCAAGGCGGTCAACAAGAAACATACATGACATACGATAAATACCGTAAGCGGTTTCAGAAAGTTATGGACAGATTAAAGCTAAAGCACCGCCCTCACGAAACCAGGCATACTTTTATAACCAAGGCAAAGGCCTATAACATAGATGAATCTATCTTAAAACTAATTGTCGGACATTCTATCGAGGATATCACAGAAAAGATATATACTCATAGAACCATAGAGCAGCTCCGAAATGAAATCGAAAAAATAGCAAAATAATTCTGGACATGTAAAAAATGTCATGATATAGTACTTTTATGGGAAAGCCATAGAGCCAAGGCGGCTCCTACCCTCTTGTTTTTCGGAGGGTTAAAGTAGCCCTCCAGACGAAAGAAAGGAGGGTGATGCGGTGTATGTTACATATCAGGATTTAATCCAGATTGGAATATTCATTGTTGCCCTTGTGGGATTATGCTATTCAATCTTCAAGGGAAAAAAGAAATAGCCGCCACTACTCGCAATAGTGACGGCTGCCCGGCTTCTGGCTGGGGAGTTTAAACTTTTTGGAGGGTAGAGCCGCTTCTATGGCTTTCCCTATGCATATCATAGCACATTTGGCTACAGTCTTCAAGAATAAAATGAAAAATCCTCACGTTGAGAGTACACGGAATCGTACCATCCGAACAGTAAATTACCCATATCTCCGGAAGTTGCAACGTACACGGAAATTTGCGGCGGGGCAATGGGAAAAATCCCGCCACTGATTTATGTTGGGCAGACTGCCTAAGATGAACTTAGGTCGGCCATGCTATAAATTTTCTGCCATGCTATCCCGGGTGGCTTTTCCGCTTTTCGGAACGCCCTACAAGCCTCTATTTTTATTGTAACGGTATTTCTATTATCAAACAATGCAAGCTCAATATGGAGCGAATACAGCTTTTACAAGGTAATTCTGCTTCCAGCGTACTGACACCCATTTGGAAATCAGTATTGTTGTTAAATTTTTTTCAAAACATATTTCTCATGTCCATTCGTCAAAACATGATTCTCAATATCAAACTCCTCTGCACACTCTATTTCAAAAATGTCAGAAAACCTGATTTCTGAATTTTCGCAAATATTCCATATAAAAGAGAGCTCGACATCGTTTCCTTTCCGATTGATAACGTCTCCGAGCATATTCCGATTCACCCCGCATAATTCTGCAAAGCATGTAGCACTTCTCCCTGTTCTTTCCATTTCCCCTAAAATTAAATCCGCAAGCCTGTTCAGAATTCTCTCCATGTTTTTACTACACGAAAACGTACAAATTATGTACATTTCAGCACAATTCCGCGCTTTCCCCTTTCGTGTTTGTGATATTATATTTTGTCCTCAATTGAGGGCAATCGACTCCTGGTGGGGGAGGGTTTTCCGCAAATTTCCCTCCCTTGTTGTTATTGTATTTTATTAAAGAACAACAGTCAACCACATTTGGCTATTTATATTTAGAAAATTTCATAATTTTCAGCGGAATTTGGCAGACAACTCATTATATGGGCTGTCCTTTTATTTATACAACACATCATATAGTATTATTTTCACTATGTAATACAATATTTAGAGCCAAAATGGCCGTTACATAAAACCGTAATAAAAAGACCTCCACCCTCCTACTTTGAGTAACGGTCTATGTTTACGCTTTACGGGGGTTCAACAATCATCTAATGTCAGTATTCTATCCCTATTTTCTCATATTCGCCTTTGATAAATTTCTCAACATCTTCCAACGTCCAGAAGTGGCCATAGTTTGAATCATAGCAATCCCATACAAGAATATTTTGACTTAAATCCACAAATTATATCCTATACGTGGAACACCATTCCAATCCCGCCAAAGACCACCATTATGATAACACTGAAAACCTTTGCTTACTCGATATCCAATCTTGTAAGCCTTTTTCTGATTGTTTCTAAAGAATATTTACGCATTTCCTCCTCAATGCAAATTCTATTTCAAATTAACATTTCAGTAGGATATATGCTGTCTTGTACTAATAAGAGGCTGCAACTTAGCAGCCCCTTACGGTTACTTTTGATATATGATTTTCCGAACAGCATATACAGATAAGCAATATTTTTCAGATAGTCACTTCATAGAAATACCGTTCTGATATTCCGCTTTTATCTGCTGATTGCGTTGCTCCAGTTCTTCCCGATAGCCAGAAACTTCTCCCCAACGCTTTTGTTGCTTCTGTTCGACCGGAACATAGATATATTCTCCCTGAACATATGTTTGCAATTCTTTTACCAATGCGTCCGGAAGAATAACTTGTGCTGCAACCGTCGCAATTTACTGGCTTTGCATGGAGAAATACTTTGTTTCTTTTTGGTGTTGATACACATACAAATCACTTCTTTCCCTATGTCTGACACATTGAGTTGAGACCAATACAGTCTAACATATTCTCAGGCATATATCAATCTTGACTTTTAAAATTTTGGGCATTTACTACTTATTTTTCATAGCAGGAAGTAAAAAACTTTTTAAAAAATCCCGCTAAATCTTTGGCAAAATCGCCCTGTGCGGTGTAGAGCGTGTTTGAAAATTGCTCTAGCAGGCAGTGAAAGAAATTTCAGCGGACTTGGGATTCTTCCCAACAAACTATATTCAGGATATTTTCAATAGTCATGTCTTTATCTAATATATGCTCTGCAACATCTGCCATCATATCCTCCGCAAGATAAAATTCATTTTCTCCGGCCAAAAAAATTCTGACTGCCGGACGCGGAATCATCCCCTGGGGTCCCGCCCCCGTGATATAGTTAATGATGACAATAATATCATCTTTGCCATCATCGTCTATGTCCCGGAAAGCAACTGCACCGACACTGTCAAATACTCCAAAGTCTTTCAGGTTATGATAGGGAAACTGATATAATATCTGTTCATCCGCAACCAGGAAAAAGGATGCTTCTTCAGAAGAATACCAGGACAGTGGTCTGCAGGATACAAATGTAACTTCTCCCCAATCATCTAACGTAACATCAAACGACTGCTCCGGTATCATATACTCATTTATTTTTTGGATTGAGTCAATTTCATCATCCAGGTTTACATCATCCCCATCTATTTCCATATCTGACGACCAGACGAATAGACGTAGAGGAAAACGCCGAGAAAAACAGGGAAAATGCCCGATTATCTGTCAAAACTCCGACAAAAAATGTAGAAAAAGTGGCCTACTCTGGCACACACCACAAAAAAACCGAATATCGAAACCACAAGCCGCGCAGTAACTGACGAACAATCAGCTACTGTGCGGCTTTTTTGTTTATAGATAACTCTGCCTTGGTGACGTAGATCGCCGGGGCTTTTTTCATTTAGACAGTCCAGTGGTATGAAGTCAAGGGGTGATTGAAGGAAAAATTCAGAGGAAACCAGCGGAAATAGCGTAGAGACACAGGAAAAAGGCAATACCAAACCAAGCCCTGCCCCTGCAAAATTTTGAAACAGGGCCTGTTCGTCAGAGCAG
>OFGO01001202.1_pt1 | contig 20055 bp, 14 predicted proteins | sample 1521761 | NCBI WGS metagenome assembly OFGO01 (sample SAMEA3504128, study PRJEB24116) | mouse gut metagenome | biome: mouse gut; feature: mouse-associated habitat; material: faeces | place: Denmark | collected 2011
GGCATCCATAGATGCCCCGCCGCCTTCCAGCCTACCAATCCTGAAAGTCCATCGGACCGCGCTTTCTGCGCTGCCTGCGCTTCTTGCGTTCAACGATATTCTCCGCCTCACCCAGCAGCTTGTCGAGGGTAAGCATATTGGACTGTCCCTCAACCTCCACAATGCTGTATTTGAAATTACACTCATGGCAGAATACCCGGTCGTCATCCCGCTGGAAGGTAGCCAGAATCTCGTCCATCTTCCGCTCGATGAGGTGCTTCACATTCCCAGTGAGCACCAGGCAGAACTTGTCGTCCTGGATGCGGGCAAAGGTGTCGCCGCTGCGGAAGTTCTTCCGGACGATCTCCACAAAATTCTGGATATAGGCGTCCCCCACCTTCCGCCCGTAGGCGGTGTTGATGTCCGACACGCCCTCCAGATCCAGATAGCAAAGGGTGATATCCTGGCGTTCCCGCAGCACCTGCCCCATGAATTCATCCAAAAACAGACGGTTTCTGATACCGGTGTCGGCATCCTGATAGATCCCGTCGCTGAGGTGCCGGGCGTTCATCTTCTCTGCGGTGACATCCATGACGATGTGGATCCAGGAGGGCCGCTCCTTCCACTCAATGTGGAAGGAAATAATGCGGTAGCAGCCGCCCCGCCCCCCTTCCTCCTGTTCCCAGATGCGGTACCGCTCCGAGTCGTCCCACTCCAGCAACTTGGGCTGAATGGGGAGCCGGTGCTGGCAGCTGTCACAATACGAGCCGCCCTCCTCGCCGCCCCGGGTTCTCTTGTTGCAGTGGACGATCTCCCGGGTTTCCCGGTCCACCACCAGCATCCATTCATCCCGCTGGGCCAGCAGCTCCACCAGCATTTCCGCGTAGCTCTCAATGATCTCCGCCCGGCGCTGGGCCCGCTGGATTTCCCGCTTCAGCTGGTCCTCCCGCTCTTTGAGCTGCCGGGTCATGGTGTTAAAGGCCTCGGAGAACTCATCCAAGCGGGACGCCTCCTGGGCAGGCTGCCCTATTTGGTTGACTTCCTGATCCATGTGGTCACTCCCCTTCATTCATGCTGCGCTTCCGCTTGAAAACGGCACACCCAGCCGCCGTCCCCAGACCACGCAGTCCGGCAGCGTCAGCCCCCGCCCTCCGCAAAAGCAGCTGTTTTTCATCAGACACTCCTTAATAAAAGACACCCCCCATTGCCGTCCATTGTCAGCAACAGCGGGTTGCGGACTAAAGTTTCGGTACATTATACCATGTCCCCGGTTGAAGTTCAATACGCTTCCCGGCCTTTTTTCCGGGTGAGTTGGGTACAGGCACAGGCGGGGACGGGAAACGCCTGCCGGAGTGTTCCGGCAGGCGTTTTTCTTCCAATTCCCCTCCCCAGCTTCCGCCGGATATGGTATACTGTCCGTGTCAATCTTTCAAGGGAGGTACATATTATGAAAGTCCTTATGCTCAACGGAAGCCCGCGCCCCGGCGGCAATACCGCCGCCGCCCTCCACGAGATGGAGCGGATATTCCAGGCCGAAGGGGTGGAGACCGAGCTGATCCAGGTGGGCGCACAGCAGGTCCGCGGGTGCGTGGCCTGCGGCGGCTGCGCCAAGCTGGGCAGGTGCGTGTTTGATGACGCCGTCAACGAGCTGGCCCCCAAATTTGAGGCCTGCGACGGCCTGGTGGTGGGGAGCCCGGTGTACTACGCCTCGGCCAACGCCACCCTGGTGGCGCTGCTCACCCGGCTTTTTTACAGCACGCCCTTCGACAAAACCATGAAGGTGGGGGCCAGCGTGGTGGCCGCCCGGCGGGGCGGGCTGTCCGCCACCTTCGACGAGCTGAACAAATTCTTCACCATCTCCGGGATGCCGGTGGCCTCCAGCCAGTATTGGAACAGTGTCCATGGCCGCCTGCCGGGAGAGGCAGCCCAGGATGCCGAGGGCCTCCAGACCATGCGCGCCCTGGCCCGGAACATGACGTTTTTGATGAAGAGCATCGCCCTGGGCAGGGAAGCCTTCGGCCTGCCGGAAAAGGAGCCCCGCCAGGCCACCAACTTCATCCGCTGAGGGCGGCCGCCCTCTCAGTCCCGGGGCCTTTGCCGCGCTTGGGCGGCCAGGGCCCCGGTCTCCCGTTCCAGCGCCTGGAAAAACGCCCCGATGTGGGCGCCGTCCACCAGCGCGTGGTTACACAGCACCGTCACCGGCATGGACGCCCGGCCCCCCTGCTCCCAAAACCGGCCCCAGGTGAGGCGGGGGTTGCTGTCCGCGGGGGTGGGGACCGGCTGGCGGATGGCGGTGTAGCGCACCCAGGGGAGGGTGGAGACAAAAAACAGGCTGGCCGCATCCTCCCCGTCGTCCAGCCCGCCCCGCTCCCTGGCCTGCTCCTGGAGGGCCTGGGCGGCGGGCAGGTATTGTTCAAAGGGCTGCATACAGTCCAGGCGGCAGTAGCTGTACGTGCCGTCCTCCCGCAGCACCGTATGGGAGGTGTCGCAGCGGGCAAACTCCACCGGCGCGCCGTCCACAATGCGCTGGCGCAGCTGTGGCACGGCGTTGCCCGCCCGCCCGGCGCAGTAGAGGAAGCTGAGGAAAAAGGGCAGGCCCGCCCCCCGGATCGCGGACAGGAAATCGGTAATATCCGCCTCCGCCGTCACCCCCACGTAGGGGTCGGCCATGGCGCTGAAGTAGGCGAAGTGCTCCCGGCGGGGCCAGCGCTCCAGGTCGATGGCCCGGTACTCCATACTCATTGCCCCCCCTCCGGCTCCAGCGCCTCGCCGCCGATAGCCCCCAGCAGGCGGCGGGCATAGGGCAGCTCCAAAATGGCGGCGCACAGCACATGCCACTCCTCCAGCTTGTGGTTCCGGCGGGCATAGTAGATGTTGGCCAGCACCTCGTAATTCAGGGTGACGGTGCGCAGCTGGTTGTAGCTGGCGGGGAGCAGCTGGATCAGATCGTACCAGTCCGCCCGGTTTCCGTCCGCCACAAAGCGCTGCCGCACCGTCTCCAGATAGGCAATATACCGTCTGAACTCCGCCATGGAGGCGGGGGTGAGGTGGTCGGTGGAGAAATCGCCCGGCTCCAGGGGACGGGCGTGGAGCTTGTGCATGGTGGAGGTGGAGTTGGCCACGGTGCCGATTTTATAGGTGTCGAACTCCTTCCACCAGTACAGCGGGGCGGTGATGTCCATGGATACGAAGATCTGCCGGATGAACTTTCGGTGGTCGCTGCCCGAGGCGCACAGCCGCGCGGCCAGATCCAAATCGTTCTCCCCTAGCACGTACTCCCCCTGCCCGTTGTACCCGCTGTCCGACCGGGCCCAGCTGTTCATGGGGTTGCGGGCCCCCCGCATGGCGTTTTCCAGATTCATGACGCTGACGCGCTCCACATTCAGCATGGCAATCCCTCCAAAAATCAGGAGCGCCGCCCTCCGGGGCGGCGCTCCGCTGTTGTCAGTCGGTGGAAATATAGTCGCCCAGAACGTAGCCGTACATGGTGGCGCCCCCTGCGCCGCTGTAGCTGATCTGGTACCAGCCGTTTTCCGACGCCGCGATCACCTGCACAGGGTTTCCGTTGACCAGGCTGCCCAGAATCTCATAGGAAGTGCCCGGGCCGGAGCGCACCCGCAGCCCGCCCTCGGCGTTGACAATGGTGCCCGAACGGCCCACGGTAACGCCGCCGGACGTCTGGTTCCCGCCCGGCTCCTGGGAGGCCGGGGGCTGGGAATCGGAGGGCGGCGGGGCGGAATGGACGGGAGTGTCCCCCGCCAGCGCCCGGACAATGCACTGCACGGACACGCCGTCCGCCTCTGCGGTGATGTACACATTATGGAACGCGCCGCTGTTATTCACATTGGTCACGTATCCGGTATTGCTCACGGTGATATACTCCGGGTTGGTGGAGCTCCAGGTCACCTGGCCCGTCCAGCCGGCGGGGGTGAACTCGGCGGTGAGCTGGGCGCTGCTGCCCACGCGCAGGGTAATATCGGTAACCTGCATCCCATCGGAATTTTTCAGCACAATGGCGGACAAGGCGGGCACGACAGGGTCGGGCTCTACAGTGGGCGGCACAGGGTCTGCGGAGACGGCGGGCTGGCTCGCGCCCGGGGTGGGATCAACCTCCGGCCCCTGGCTCACGGGGGGCAGGGACGGGGATTCCTCCGGCTTGGGCTCCTGCTTGCCGTGGAGCTGCGGGTAGATAAACGTGAATACGATGACCAGCGCCGCCACGATGATGACCAGCGAGCACAGGAAGGTGATGAGCCTGGGCCAGTTGACGGGGGGCAGGTCGAAGCCGCCGCCCTGCTTGGGGGCCAGCCGCTTGCCGCCCTTGGGCCGGGGGGCGTAATACTCCTCCTCCGGCGCATCGTCAAAGGCGTCCTGCCCGCTGAAGACGAAGCCGTCGTCCGGCTCCTCTTCCTCCCTGCCCCGGGCGGGGGGCGGCGGCGCTTCGCCGCGGACGGGGGCGCGCCGGGGGTCGTTGCGCTCTCCACAGAAGGGGCAGCGCCGGTAGGTGGCGCTGTAATCCTCGCCGCAGGCGGCGCAGTGGATCAGGGTGTCGCGGGAAGGCTTGGACGGCATATTGGGATTCCTCCTTGGACGGGAAACTCGAAACTTGTCGGTTACTATATATTTTACACGTTTTCCGCCCGTTCGTCAATCCTTTTATTATGTAACCCTGCTGTGTTTTGCCCTTGCGGCCCGGGCTGAAATGGAGTATAATCGGGTCAGCAGATCCAAACCCCGGCCCAGCCGGGGCACATATAGAGAAGGAGCGTGCCGCCATGTCTCAGCCCATGACCCCCGCCGCCGTCCACAAACAGTACGATGAAGGGATGACCGCCTTCCGCCGCCAGATCGCCGACCCCGCCGCCCGGGTGGCCTTCGGCCGGGAGGCCGACGGCTTCATGCGCCAGTGCGCCTGCGGCGTGTGGCACGCCGACCAGGGGCTCACCCCCCTCCACGTGGAGTATTACAACGCCCTGTATTCCAAGGGGAACCCGGTGCCCACCGCCCTGTATTGGGAGCTGGCCTCCGCCGTGGCGGACTTCCCCGGCTTTGCGCTGCCCAATTTCTTCCGCCGTCTGGTCCAGGCGGACCTGGAGGGGGGACGCAGCCAGAGCCGCCGGTTTGTGGACACCTTCACCTTGATGGCGCTGCTGTTCGCCGCGGTGGACGGCAAGGTGAGCGAGGCGGAGGCGGGTTTTGTCAATTCCTGCGCCGACTCCCTGTCCGCCTACTGCGACCACGCGGGGGTTCGGGGCGGCAAGTCAGGGCTGGACGTGAATGAGTTTGTGGCCCGCCGCACCGACGGCGCTCCGGTCAAAACAGGCCGCCCGGAGGACGAGGCGGTGTCCCCCGCCCCTCCCAGGGGTGAGGCGGAAAAGGAGGAGCCCCCTGTGAAAAAGGAGCCCTCCCTGGAGGAACTGCTGGTCGAACTGGACGGGCTGTGCGGCCTTGCCAAGGTGAAGGAGGACGTAAAGGGCCTCATCAACCTGGTCAAGGTGCGCAAGCTGCGCCAGGAAGCGGGGCTGCCGGTGCCCCCCATGTCGCTGCACCTGGTGTTTATGGGCAATCCCGGCACCGGAAAAACCACGGTGGCCCGGCTGCTGTCCAAAATCTACCACACCGTGGGGGTGCTGTCCAAAGGACAGCTGGTGGAGGTGGACCGGTCCGGGCTGGTGGCGGGCTTTGTGGGGCAGACAGCCCTCAAGACCCAGGAGGCCATCGACAAGGCCCTGGGCGGGGTGCTGTTCATCGACGAGGCGTACGCCCTGGCCAACCAGGACAACGCCAATGACTTCGGCCGGGAGGCCATTGAGGTGCTGCTCAAGGGGATGGAGGATCACCGGGACGACCTGATCGTCATTGTGGCGGGATACACAGATTTGATGGCGAACTTCATCCACGCCAACCCAGGGCTGGAGAGCCGCTTCAATAAATATTTCTACTTTGAGGACTACGACGGCGGGCAGCTGGCGGAAATTTTCCGTTCTATGTGCGAAAAAAACGGCTATGAGCTGGACGAGGCGGCGGACAAGGCGGCTGCCGAGGCATTCCAGGTGCTCTATGAGCGCCGGGACGAAAATTTCGGCAACGCCCGGGACGTGCGCAACGTGTTTGAGGCTGCGGTAGCCTGCCAGGCCAACCGTGTGGCTTCCATGGAAGCTCCGGAAAAAAAGGACCTGATGGCCCTCACTGTAGCCGATCTGGATCTGGAGGACGGAGAAGAAAATTCGGAAAAAGAAGGCGGTTGACCCTTGCGTTCCCGGGCAAAACGTGGTATGATTCCCTTGCACCTGCCGGTGTGATGGAATTGGTAGACGTAGCGGATTCAAAATCCGCCGGGCTAATACCCCGTGTGGGTTCGAGTCCCACCACCGGCACCATGGCGAGTGTTCTTATAGCATTTGAAAGATGCTGTAAGAACACTCGCCTTTTTTATATCAAAAGCGAGTAACAAGCAGACCGGGGATAAAATTTTCTCCGGTGCAGATAAGGTGAACACCACATTCTTTCAGTGTTTCCATAAGCCCGCAGGCGTCCAGGGGATTCCTGGTCAGACGCCCCAGCTTTCTCACCACCAGGGCGTCCATCCGCTTTTCTCGGGCGGCCTGCATAACTGCGGAAAAGCCGGGACGGTCTGGACGGATGCCGCTACCTGTTTCGGCGGTTTTACCCACAATGGCATAGCCATGTTCTGCCGCCCAATGCCGCAGGAGATCCATTTGAGCTACTAATGTGATCCCATCATCATGGGCAACCCGGCCATAGAGCCACGCCCGTTTCTGTTCTGCCATGCCCCCTACCCCACTTTCGTGTCAGGCTGATAGCTGACGTACACGCCCTTGCGGGTGTTCACGGTGATCTCCGGCATGGGGAGGGTCAGTTCTTCAGGGATGGTGATGGCTCCGATGCAGTTGTAGTGAATGGTGAGGCGCTGCACCCATGTCCCATCAATCTTTTCCGCCTGATGGACTTCGATGTACTGTACCAACTCATCCAGCATCCGCCGCGTGAGCTTTTTGGCCCGCGTGTACTTGCGGACAGCCGACATAAAAATATCCGCCGTCACAGCCTTGCTCCTGGTGCGCTCAATGCCCTCCTGCAAGGCTTTGATCTTGCTCCGCAGTTCCTTCTGCTCGTCCTCGTACTTGGCAGACATCCGGGCGAACCGTTCCTCCGTCAGCCGTCCCGCCACCATGTCCTCGTAGATACGCTCGAATAAGGAATCAAGCTCCCTGTCGCGGGCGGTGGCGGCGTCCAGCTCCTTTTGGATCACCCGGCGCTCGTCCTCCGCCGCCTGCTGGGTGAAGCCCATCATCATGGCGGCGAACTCCTTCTCATAGCGGCACACAAAGCGAGTTAGCCGCCTGATCTCGGCCAGCATCACCTGCTCCAAAAAGTCGGCCCGGATATAGTGGGTAGAAGGACACGTCCCCCGGTTGCCCTTGTAGTTGGAACAGTTGAAATACTCGATCTCCGGGTTGCCCTGGTTGAAATGGAAGTGGAGGTTGTTTCCACAGTCCGCGCAGACCAGCAGGCCGGAGAACATATTCCGCTCCCCCTCGTGGGTGCGGCGCTTGCGGATCTTCCCTCGCTTTTCCTGGATCTTCTCCCAGGTGGCCCGGTCAATGATCGGCTCATGCACATCCTTGAAGATGGCCCAGTTCTCCCGGTCATTCTCAATGCGGCGCTTGTTTTTGTAGGACTTGGAGTAAGTCTTGAAGTTGAGTACATCACCACAATATTCCTGCTGTCCCAAAATTTTGGTAACAGTAGAACCGCACCAATGACAGGGACCATATTTAGACGGTTTTCCAGCCTTCTGGACGCCCTTGGCCTGCCAGTAAAAACGCGGGGTCAGGATGTTCTCTTTACTGAGGGTGTCGGCAATCTGCACCACACCCATCCCGTCCAGGCTCATGCGGTATATCCGCCTCACAACGGCGGCGGCGGTTTCTTCAATGATCCACCGCTTGGGGTTATCCGGGTCCTTCTCGTACCCATAAGGCGGTGGACCCATCGGCTCACCGGCGTTCCCCTTGATCTTGTTGCTGATGCGCCGCTTCTTGGAAATATCCCGGGCATACCACTCGTTGAACAGGTTTTTGATCGGGGCCAGCTCGTTCTCACCCTCGTCGGTGTCGATGGCGTCAGACACCGCCACCAGCCGGATATCGTGTTCCGGGAAAAATTCCTCGGTCAGACGGCCCACCTCAATGTAGTTCCGCCCCAGGCGGGAGAGGTCTTTGACGAACACCGCCGCAGCCTTGCCCTTCTCGATCTCCTGGAGCATGGACTGGAACCCAGGGCGATCCATCGTGACGCCGGAAATCCCATCGTCAAAAAAATGGACAAGGTTGGTGTAGCCTTTCTCCTTGGCAACCTTGGTGAGCAGCTTCTTTTGAGAAGAGATTTGTCAAGGGTAAATTCTGCGAAGTGTTCAAAACTAATAAATAGTTTCACCTTCTACAAACAATAGGGGCTACTGTTAAACACGGTAGCCCTCTCAATCTGTCAAGATACTCGGTTCATAGATCAATCATGGACTGGGTTTCTGGCATATAACGGTCAGATAAGGATAATATGATCAATACCCATCATCGGTACTTTCAACTATAATTTTGTAAGGACCAATGCTGTACTCCTGCGGCCCTTGCTTTACATTTGCATCAAATGGAGAACTTTTCTGAAGTATATTGTACAGATCTGCAATTGTAAAATCCTTCGGCATAATTAAACGGCACTGAAGCAACTGAAACCATTGTGCCCATACAGTTTTTTCACTTGTTAATTTTTCCCCTGGATAATTTCCATGGTTCCGTCCAAGGACAAAGAGAAAAATTTTAGATTTATCAATATTTTTTCTTTTGATACCATTTCCCAAATGTTCAGCAATTTCAGCCTCAGAAGTGCATTCAATCCAGTGCTTAACGGATTTAACCCAGTACATTGTTTCTTTAGTATAATTCTGGGCCTTGCTATGCAATGAGCGAATAGAATCTACAGTTTGATTTTGCCATTTAAGTTGAAACAATGCTATCTCGCCGTTAATTTTATCTACCACTACCGCATCGATATCCGTGACAGCCTCACTGCCGTGTTTGATAACAATATTATGATTGATGCAAGTAAAACTATCGCCTACTATTTCATACAGTTGCTTTCTAAATATCGCCTCTCTGGAGTTAGCATTCCGTGAAAAGTCATTGGGAAACTTCTGCTGCAGTGAACTCAGCAAAAAAGAGAATGGATGAAATAGTGATCCAGCTACTGAGTGCAGATATTGATTCCTGGATATTTTAATTAGAGGTGCACAATTTACTTGTCCACGCGTGTATAACTCGCTATTGTCAGAGGACAATGACATGCACGATAATATTGCGTAAGCATCCTGCTCAGAACACTCCCGATTTTCCCGAATTAACCTAAGCGCTTCATCTTCCATTCTAACATCATAGAAAAGATTTTCTGCAAGTAGTTCTGGATGGGATGATTGTAGAAGTTCAGCAAAACGGAGGTGTTTTACTGCATAACCATATGAATCAATGATCGCATCAGTAAAGTTGACGTAAGCAACTCCATTAAATTTACTTTGCTCTGGGAAATAGTCCCACTCTGTGTTATGAACGCTATCATAATAGGCAACATCATTGAAATAATTTTCTATGTTCATAGTTGAGCCGTAGCCCATAAATTCTTTCAGCCAGACAAAGCACAGTGGTCGCATCTCCTCCTGGATAGTTGGCCACTGTGCTTGCAGTGTCGTAATGCGCTCATCTCTCTCCATCAATGAAAATACCAAATTTTCATAAAAATCCGTCCAGCTTGAATCGAAATGTTCAATCCACCAATTCTTCTGGATATGTTTGATTGTGCAGACGTCATCCTTAGAGCTGACGGATACATATCCGTATTTTTCCATGTCAAGTATGTATTCGGTTTGCCCTACGATCTTACAGCTACACAGAAAGACTTTACATTGATATATCTCATCTGAGTCTGCACGAGCTAACGGTGTTGCGATAAGCGTTTCAAAATCTTTTGTCCATAGATATTTAATTAGCACCGGATAGGCATACTTTAAGATATCAAAGAATAATGTTGCACTCTGGTCGCTTTTGGTCATTATATAATCGTAGTATGATTTATCAATCACTTTAATACAGTTGACAAAGAAAATTTGACGTTCAACCAAAGACATCCCGCTAACTCTTTCTTCAATATATTCTATACCATCATCGTGCAACGAACTAATAATATTTTCCATATTTCTCAACCCCCTAACATGCCTTCAAGAGGTGATTTCGCTACAAAGCTTTGTTAGGCGTTTTTCCCGCACGTTCTTTTTCAGTTCGCATTCCCAAATAATCAGCACTTTCCAGCCCATGTCTATGAGCTTTCTGTAGTTCTCCTTGTCACGTTCCACATTTCGATTTATTTTGGGTATCCAATATTCGATATTAGAAGATGGCCACACAAACCGGTCGCAGTCGTGTTTGTGCCAAAAGCAACCATTTACAAAAATCACTCTATGATACTTAGGCAAAACAATATCAGGGCACCCCGGCAAGGCCCGAACATTTTTTCTATATCGAAATCCTTTAGAAAACAGATACTTCCTAACAATCTCTTCCGGCTTTGAATTCGTGCTCCGAATATGTGACATATTTTTGCTGCGAACTTCTTTTGAATGATTATCAGCCATTTTCTTGTTCTGCCTCACGAAGTTTTTTTCCTAAAGTGGCCGCAAGCTGTTTAGCAATCGCCTTTGCCATAATTGGAGGTACGGCATTTCCAACCTGCTGGTATTGTTTATCTTTAGAGCCGCAAAACACAAAGCTATCAGGAAATGTCTGCAGCCTGGCTGCTTCTCGGATACTAATTGCCCGATCCAGAGTAGGATGAATCCACATGGACTTTCGAACATTAATCACCGTTCCGCTTGGTTCATCATAGTTCAACCGCAAATAAATTGTATTTTGAGTCCGTTTTACATCGGTATAGGTATTGGTTTTGAGCGAGTCTTCTAAACTATGAAAATTTTCTCCTTGATGCAGAGCTTTGAATCTTGCCATTGCTACATCAGTCGTTTTAGTAATAATGTGGTTCTTCAGAATATCCGAATCCCTCAGTTGCTGTGCCACTGAACTCAACTGATCTTTATGCTTCAGCGGAATTCCTTCCTTATCGTCTGCTAAATCATATACAGGAGTGACATCTTCCAAATCAAAAATTGCATCGTGAACAGTTTTATAATGTCCGTCTTTAATCTTTCTGGAAGGCAGAAATACCACAGTGGAAATACTTTTCTTAATTCCCATAACGACAAAGCGTTCCCTTTTCTGGGGCGCTCCAAAATCTGCGGCACACAAAACACCACTATTAATCACATATCCATCTTCTCCAGATGTCAGAATACTTTTTAAATAATCAAAAACTGCAAATGATCGAATATTTGCCAGGAGACCGTCTTTTTCTGTACATTCATATGAATCCACATGGATGTGGTTATCAAAGATTTCCTTAGCTTTACTTAGCATGCGTTGAATCATAATAGCTGGCTCAATCAAGGTGTGAATCCTATCCACTTCAAGAATGCCATCGAAATAATCCATGACTGCTTGGAATGCTTCTCTGGATTTCTGCGCAATGTAGCTGTTTGTATCGTCTCCAATATAGGTTTGAGCGATTTTGGTAAGCTTGCTCCGGTGTTTTTCCAAGGATTTTTTCATCTTATCAGCGTTTTTTTCACCTTTGTAGATGATATTCAGTTGCCGATAGTGTTTTTCAGGCCAAAGTCTCTGCTGGAGCAAATCCAAGTTTTGGACTATCTCCAATGCACCATCAAACACAAATCCTGCGTTCAGCAAATGCAGCGGCGTGTTTTTATTCGGGATCTGATACTCCTCCACAATGTCCAGATCTGCTTCCTCCATATAGAACCGGTGAACGTCAGATCGAAGCATACTGACATTTTCCATGACAAACGCCTTGGGCTGCAGCTCTCTAATCGCTCGAATATACTGCTTTACCAGCATATTATTCTGGCTGATTGCATGGTTCTTCTGCCGATTTGCATTTGAAAACCCTTGGCAGGGAGGACCACCAATGACAACATCAATGGTTCCGTATCTCCTCTGTATATCTGCATAATCTGCGCCGCAGACATCTCCCTGCAGCTCGACATTCGGATGGTTGCGATGGTAAGTCGCCTGCATGTGCGGTTCCCTCTCAAAAGCAACTTTTATATCATATTTTCCTGTCTGCATGAAGCCCAAACTCAATCCACCAGCTCCTGCAAACAGATCCACTACTGAATATGGCATTTTTCTCAATTCTCCCGCTTTTCCATTTTTGCTTCATAACGGCTCTGAAGCAGCTCCCAGCAATCTTCCTTTTTGCACCACTGTCCAATATTCACGCCAGGAACTGTAGGATTCTGAAAATGTTCCCACACAAAATAGGCCAATTCTTCTATGACCCTTGCCGTCTCCGCATTGATTGTCTGGTTATTCCAGATTTCCTGCGGGTTGATTAAATCCGAATAATATTTCCCAATCAGTGCCACGGTGTAATAGTCCTGCTGAGCTTTAAAACCACCAAATTTCAAATTCTTGATGATTTCATCACAGCTATTGAACAGTATCACCTTGGAAATCATGTCAATGTAGCTCTGTTCAGATGGCTCAGGGAATTCACCCTTGGAGAGCATATCCGAGAAATAGACAAAACTGGTTTCCAGACCTTTACTGACAATATACGGATAGCCCTGATAGGACATCACACATTTTGCCGCTACAGTTTTAGAAATGCAGCGATTCTTCGGGCAGCGGCTCTTAAATTCCTTTTTAGCTGCTGCGGTTGGCTGCCGATTCAATTCAACCAAATACTGCCCTCTGGCTCTCTCATAGAACCAATAGTCTATCGATTTTCCCTTCACAACAGGGATTGGTGTTGCCCTGGATAGGCGTTCCATCTTTACATGGTATGCATCATTGGCATTGAAGTCAGACATATTGATTTTATTTTGGCTGTTTGCATACTTGGAAATGTTATGAATAATATCTTCCGCTTGGTCTTTTTTCTTAATAACAGACAGCTTAATCTGTACATTCACCTGATCCAGAGGGAATTTTGACTTATAGGCATTGTAAATCGATGCTGTAGTTTGACCGCCATTCACAATCTGCCAGCCGGTGATTTCTGTAATGGTCACAACATCTCCGCTGCTCTGACTTTCATCAATGTCAATATTATCCGCAACAGTTGAAATACCGTTGTTGTAGGCCATAAACATTTGCGGTTCACTGGCTAACGATGCCTTGATTCCTTTGTTGACCTTACCAGTTGCCTGCAGAAACGAACGGACATTCTTTTGAATCAGATCTTGCCCCTCAACTTCGTAGATCCGTGCTAGAAGCTCACCGGAGATGACACCAATATAGCAGTCATAGATTTCATTATCGCCTCTGACCTTAATTAGAGGCAAAGATGCACCATACTTTTTCTTCAGCTTTACAACAAGCTGGCGTTCCACAGCAGCACCACCAAGGACACTTTGATACAGTCGTTCAATATCCCAAACATCGAAGCGAATAGTTACCTTTCCATGACGAGTATCTTCCGGAATATATTGGATCGTTTCATCATTGGTCAGTAAAATGATATTAACTGTTTCAATGTCCTCTTTATGCGCTCTGATAAACTCATACGCTTGATAACCATCACTGGATTCCTCTAAAGCCTCAAACGAGTCAGTGCCGCAAGTCTTATAGAACTTCAGAGCTTTTTTCAGAAGCCTGTCGATTTCAGTTTTCTTCACCTTTTCCGGCTGCGGCTTAGCCTGATATTTACTCACAAGCAGGGTAAGAGAATGGAAATACTCACTGAACGCATAGCCGTCCAGTTTCATATTCTCGCCATCTTTTTTGAAGTCCACCAGCGTACAGTCCGAAACAAGAGTTTCTCCCGCTTCCGTTAGGTAGGACAGGAACAAAGTTTTGAAAGCCGTATTTGTAGAAATAGGGCCGTTCTCTTTCGCATACCCAAGAACTTCATCTCGAAATTCTTCGTAGAATTCAAGAATTTTCTCATTTACCACATTAGGCCCCTCCTTTCAAAACTTTAAATACGGATTTTATATCTTGGGCATACGGCATACAAAGCATGATGCTGACTCGGTATGTAAGATCCGCAACACCCAGCGGTACTGCTTCTTTTGTGATTTTAGGAAAACCGTTATCTACTGCAAAGCAATAAAGATCTCGCTGATAGTAGCCAACGGTATAACTATCTGCAGCTTCATCAAAATAGCCGTACTCCTTTAACTTTTCATCAAACTTCTGCAAAACTGATACATCTTCACACAATCTGCCGCGGATGGCAGCAATTCGCTCCGGCAGTTTTTCACCCCCGCTGTGACTTCTGCGAAGTGCATAGAAACGCAGGAACAATTTCCCCGGAATATCACTATCATCCAGCTGGTATTCACTGCTGATACAGGCAAAATAGGGAGCCTGTGCAGAGGTAGTTTTCACTTCAACTGCATGAGGGCCAAAGTAGAAATCATGGGTTTCATCTTCACTGCCAGCCCAGTGCAGAACTGCTTCCAATCCCTGTGAATCCAAGCACTCACTTAAAAACAGCAGCTCACCATAAAGACCCTGCTGACGCTCTTCAGACATCAGCAGCTCTTTATCAGCAGCAAAAAACTCCTTCCACTTTGTTAGAACTCTGATGATGACAGATAAGGACTCCTCGGTGTTCTCTGCTACTTCCAGCTGGCTTCTCAGGTCTTCAACAACAATTTCAAAAATGTCACTGGCGCTATTCGGCAGTTGAGAGAGGCCGACAAAAGGCGTATCAATTCCATACGCTGGCAGCGTAGCTGTTTCAATTTCAACGCCTTTCCAGTGTGGAAATCTGCTCTTAGGAGCTTCTGAAGTCACAGATAAAAACGCTGAGCGCATTCTTGTAGCAATGTTGACTGCAAACGCAATCATAATACCATTGTCAAACTTCACCAGACGCATCGCAAAGGGGAAAGTCTGGCTTGACCCTGCAGATATGTCGGACAATATTCCGCTGTAAATATCAGCCGTAAAACTCATCGCTGTCTTTCTCCAATGCAATATCATTCATCCGATAAGATTTGAGGTTACCCTTTCCCTTTCGATCAGGGAATACCGCCGCAAATCCAAAGGGAGGCTTATGATCTCCCTGATTAACAGTTAGGTCCCCCGCATCTCCAATTGGGTACAGGATTAACAGGCCATTTGAAAATGGTCTTGTTTCTCTCCGTATTATTTCATTGATTTTTGTTTTGGAAGGATCGTTTTTATACTTTTCCTTCAGCTCCTGGACTTTGTCATATGAGTCCTTATTATAATCCAAATACTCATGATCAGCAGATGTCATCGTGTGGATGGAACAGGTAGTCTCGTAGGAATCTACACCAGAACCTTCTTTTCTGTAAATACCTCCGCCTACATCTCTGAGATCTGCAATATCAAAAGCTTTGCCATGACCGCTGACATTGATCAGACAGACCGTCCATGATTTAACGCCGCCGATTCCATCCGCATTCATGGTACGGATATAATCTGCCATATATTTGCTGTTTGCTCTGGTCGCAGTTTTGGATGTTTCATAACTTTCAAAGAAGTTGGCAACATCATGGGCAGACACATTTTGATAGAAGAAATGCTCACCGGGAGCTTTCCTTCCAAGTATCTGCTGATATTGCTCTGCTGTTATGCGGCAACCCTTGATCGCATACAGAAGGTCTTCGACAGCTTCAAAGTTTCTGTCGTATTGCTCACCATCAATATCAAAAACACGAGTCTGGCTCAGCTTGCAGCTGAAATCCCGCTTAAACTCCTGACCAGTTCTCCTCTTATTCCGACTGGTAATTTCCAACGTCGGATGAGATGCTACACGCAGACCAAAGTCCTTTGGAGTCTGAACTACACTGTTCATAAAGTCAAATTGCGCCGCAAGGTCTTCGGTAGCCATAGAAATATGAGAAAAGCTTGCATGAAGAGTGGGCGTGGTAAATAATCTGCAGGCATCCAGGTAGCCAGGACGGAAACCGAACCATCGGCCCATTTGCATCAGCGTATCGTATGTATTGGAACTGCGAGTGAAATAGCTTACTGTCAGTCCTTCCAGTGTCAAGCCTCTGGAGAGTTTGTCGCCGCCAATGACAATGACATTGAATGGCTTTCCCTCATGGTTCTTATAGAGAAGGACATCATCACTCTTACCATTAACACTATATACACTGATTTCCTTGTCAGCGATCAGGCGTTTAGCTTCAGACCAGATGCAGTTCCAGCTGACATCATCGCATCCAGACATATATTTGCTGAACTGTACCCTCATTTTTCCGGTCGTAGGAACATAGTCTTCTTCCCAAATCGACTTAAGCTCACTTTCAATGATGGAATCACCATAACGGATATGGTTCTCAATCTCTTCTTTAAAATATTTCAGGACTTTTTGTTTAACCTTATTTTGCTGGCCAACGAAGCGGACAATATGGATTAACATCGTATTGGGTTTGTTCCTTTGTCCTCTGCAGTTCCTAAGTGCGGTAGACAGAAAGAAGTATTTCACGGCCAGTTTAAGCTCCTTGGGAAGTTCACCGACCGGATCAGCGGATTTGGTACCTTTACCGAGATAGGATGCTCCATCCACGATTTTCCGGTAAAGCGGCATCGCAGGAACATCCTCGTTGCTGCCCAATCCAAAGAACTCTCTTGCACCAATATACTGATCTGCTCTTGGAGATCTGTATATAAAATCTCTGGGGAAAAGGTCTGTTCCGTATTTTTCATCGTCGATGTGGGGAGGAATGAAAATATTCGCAAAAGGTGTAGCAGTATAGCCGATATAGGAACGGCATTCAAATACACCAAGCAACTCTCGAATCAATCCATTGATAGTCGTAGGGTTATAATCATCCAGAACATTTCCTTGATCGTCATAGCTTTCTTTCGTATTGATAGAAGCCTGATCCGCCTCATCATCAATAATGAGTGCGGGATATTTTGCTGGAATTTTCTTCTTTCCACCTATAATCTCTGCACAATGATTTTTACGGAAAAACCGTAGAATCTTGCGCAGAACAGAGGCATTCTTTTTTGTAACAATCATGAACGGAGGCATCATAGATACGCCTTCCGTCTTTTTATTGACATCGCCTTTTTCGTCTCGTGTCGTAATCGACTGGACAACAGTTTCAACCTGGTTGTGAGGACCTACTCCAACACCGATCACATTGCGCTCCCGGGTCATATCCCCGATACTTTCCAGGCTTGTTTCATATCCCAAAACTTCTTCATCAATACGGGACTGAGTCTGGCTGCGAAGGCTGTTATGAATACCGGACAGCACAATCACAATGCGATATCCCGCATCATAGGCCTTATTGATCATCCCGATATAATGTGCCGTTTTACCAGATTGAACATAGCCGAACACCATGCCCATTCGTTCACCAGCTACGCCCTTTCTGGGATTAGTCAAAGCATTCATAATCTCATCTGTAGATGAATTGATATCTTCCACTGCTGTAATGCTCCAAGAGGGTTTCTTCAGCAGATAGTCATAGTAACGGCTCCAATATTCCGGTTTAAATTTCGGATCTTGTTTGAGCTCATCCCACCAAGTCTTATCTTCCAGATTTGGGTCACACACGCCAATAGAAGGTTCTGTGTAGGCGGTCACTTCGCTGAGCAGGAACTTCTTAAAACATTCCATGTCAGAAATCATATTTAAGCCGCCAAATTTCGCTGCGGTCTTTTCGACTGCTACTGCAATAGTTATATGTTCTTCTTTTACAAGCTTCTCACAAAACCCATATCCGCTCTTATATAAACCGACTTCAATATCACTTAAGTCTTTCGGCGTATTAATCATTGTGCTTCCTCCACTAGCCTGATAATGTCCTCTCGGAGATGTCTATAATTAGCCATGTCCAGCAACGTAGATTGTGTTTCTTCTTTAGTAAATCCCTGCGACAAGAAGATCGAAATCATATCTGTCAATTCTTTAATTTGTACCTGATATTCCAAAGAGGTCTTATCAGGCTCTGCACTAACTTTTCCTTTCTGCAGAGAATCTGTCATTCCGGACTGCATAAACGGTGCAAAATTCTCAACCAGAGTGAGATATGCTGACAAGGTCGATTTACCCTGGTCGTCCAACTGCTTCTTGAGATTATTCAGCAGAGAATGCTTTCTGTTAATATGGAAAGAATATCGACCATTCTTTTTTCGCTGCTCCCATACATAATCCAAATTGGGAGCACTGACATTGGACTTCGAGTAACTGCCACGGGAATTGTATACACGAGCAGAAGTTTCAGTACAAAGGTCAATCTCTCTTTCAACTGATTCCCTGACATAACTGGGCAGAGAAGCTGTTGACTTCTTTATGTCGATTTTCCAGTCCTCATCGCTGGCCGGTGTAATGTCAATCTTAATACGGGCCAGATTGTATGCTGGTTCCTTCTTTATGTAGTCAAACCATGTCCCGCAAATAATAAGTCTTCTGTTTCTATAAACATAGATGCCCTGGTGATAGTTCCATCCTTTGGACCCGCCCGCTGCCTGATAGTCATCATCAGATACAAATTTCGTTTTATGCGGCAGAACATAAGGCTGAATAATCACCTCTGCACTGCCATCATCTGAGAAAATCGATTCTTCCGGCAGTTCCTGAGTTGCACTATTCTCCAAAATGAATGGATTCCATGCCTTAATTAGAGTGCCATTCAGTTCCAGAATGAGATTATCTTCTTCAATAAATCGATGAAATGTAAGTGCCAAATGTTTTTCCGTTTTACTTGCAATCCTATAAAATTTATTCTTGGCTTTCTTTTCGTCGTCGATATCGATCACACGATCCAGATTTTCAATGACAACAATCGTTCCCTGCGCACCCATCTGAGATGAAAACTCAGAGATTTCACTTTCTTCTCGGATAATCAAGTTCCACCCGATCTCCGGAATCTGGTCCAGATCCCAAGATGCATTGCTCACAGCAAATTCTGATTTTGTTACAACTGTTAGCTTTTTTCCAAGAGAGAATGCTGCTGTCTTCATGCCCATGCCAAACCGCCCCAAATCATCTTCGGCTCGGATTTTACTGGGATCAGAAGATCCTATACGCATATTCTCAATCAGATCCTTTTCACTCATACCGAAGCCATCATCAGAAATCACAATTCGTTTCTTTTCCCAGTCAAATTGGATTTTGATTTCATGGGCTTGAGCTGAAATACAGTTATCTATAATATCTGCAATCGCAGTTTCCTCGTTATACCCTACGGAACGCAGGGAGGCCAGCAGCAATCTTGCTTCTGGAATGGATTGAATTTTCTTTGCCACACCGTACCTCCTCTGTCAATTGGGCCATGTACCGCTTTTATATACTTTCCAGATTTCACTCTGGCATCTTTGGGTTTTTCAGCATCCGCAGAAATCGGCAATGAATATCCTATTTTAATAGCATCAGGAATACACTTCCAGCACAAAGCGCCTGTATCCAGCGAACAGAAATTCCCCCTTTCCGGGAAATCTGTCGGATTGAACAGTACTCCATCGTAAGGCCTCCTATAGCAATCTTTAAAATTGCCGCCAGTGGGCCGCTGAGGGCGGCGGCCCCTACCCATTTCTTAGAATCTGTATTCACAACCGTTGAACGCCGCCTGTGCGGTCTTTTTCCCGCCATACTGCGTCGATTTTCCTTGTTTGACGAGAAAAATCCTCGCCCATCCGGCATCCCCCGGTTATGAATACAGGTTCTTATAGAGGTCGGCCCCTGGGCGACCCGCTTGTCAGGAATTTTGATGTTTGCTATAGATATGCTCTGGAACTCCCACAAAAGCTGTTGTCTAGACAAAATTATACAAAATATTTTGTAAGAACCGGCAAAACCTTGTGAAACAGCGCATTACGCCGCATTTCCTGACAACAGACCACCCCAATTACTACGAATTTACTACCAAGGGATGAGCTTTGATACGACGAAACACCGGGAAATGCGGACATACGGTTTTGCGCCGCCCTTTGA
>OFGO01001212.1_pt1 | contig 19961 bp, 21 predicted proteins | sample 1521761 | NCBI WGS metagenome assembly OFGO01 (sample SAMEA3504128, study PRJEB24116) | mouse gut metagenome | biome: mouse gut; feature: mouse-associated habitat; material: faeces | place: Denmark | collected 2011
CCGCAAGGCGGCCGCTCTAAAACGCATCTGTGGACGCTGCGCTCCGCAGAATGCAACGAGACTATTTATTATGTCGCGATTTATGTATTTCAACACTATATATTGGTTTATTATATTTTGTTTTATGGGCATTTTCGATTGTTGCTTTTGACTATAGAATTGTAATATTATTGATAGTTGAATTGATTGCTACAAATTTTGCCATGCGAGGTAAACAGAAAAGATTTGCTTATAATGTAATAGCCATGGATATACACACACCAGAAGAGAATCACGAATAACAAACATATATAATCTATTTCTCTAGCCCTCCCCTCTGCCGGGGAGGGTTATCATATTTATCCTGTTATCTCTTGTATCTCGCCGACAAAGTTATAGACAATCTTGATTTCCTGGCATTTCTGACCATCCACTTTTTTAACTTCACCCACCAGAATTTTACTGATAAGCCGGTTCAGCACAGCTTCATCCAGTTCTTGAATTGCAGCATATTTGCGGATTTCCTGCATAAATGTCCGAACGTCGCTTTCCTGCTCGTCTGTACGGCGCATCACCAGCATCAAATCCTGAAGCCGTTTCCGATTGGCTTCCTGTTCCTGCTCCAGTGAGGCAGTCAGCTTCAGAAAACGCTGTTCCGTCAGGATGCCTTTCGCCTTATCTGTATAAAGGCTCATAAACATGCTGTCTATCTCCTGATTCCTTGCTTCCAGCCGGTCACATTCTTTCTGCATTTCCGAAGCATCCGCCATATACCGCCGTTCCATGCGGCTGGACAGCCGCTGATAAAATACATCCGCATCTTTCAAAGCCATCGCCGCCAGATCCTGTATATCTTTCAGCACAAGATTATACAAATCCCTTGCTTCGATCTTGTGGCTTGTGCAGGCGTTCTTACCCAGCCGGTTATATGTCTGGCAGATATAGTATGCCTTGTCTATCGGCTCCCGTTCTTTCCCGGTAAACCGGTTCTTCCCGGTTCTCCCGACTTTCTCATAACGCACCTGCATGGATTTCCCACAGGTAGCGCAATAGATAATTCCATGGAAGATGTTATAAAAAGGACAGGCATTCCCTTTCATAATTGTTGGCCTGCGGTCAATGATCTCCTGTACCTGTTCCCATTCTGCCGGTGTGACGATTGCTTCGTGGCAGTTCTCTATCACTTCCCAATTCTCACGGGGGATGATGTCGTAAGTGTTGGAACGGATACCTTTCTGGTGCGTCCGGCAGACCAGATGTGCGCCCTTATAAAAAGGATTCCGTAGGATATGGCTGATCCTTGCGCTGCCCCAGGAATAATAGTTCACATCACATTCCGTATTGGCTTTCACCCTTGTAATCGGCACTTTGTCATCCATCAGCTGCTTTGCAATCCGCATACAGCCCCAGCCATCCAGCGCAAGTTCAAAAATTCGGCGGATTACCGGCGCAGTTTCAGGATCTGTAATCAGATGCCCTTTTTCATCCGGGTCACGCATCAGTCCAAGCGGCGGCTGCCCTCCGCAGAATTTCCCCTGCCTGGAACGGGTCATGCGCCCTGCCAATACCTTTTTGGAAATGTCACGGCTGTACATGTCATTCAGGATATTTTTGAACGGCGTAATATCCATTTCCTGCCTTGTCAGGCTGTCCACCCCGTCCGTGACTGCAATGTATCTTACATTATGCTTTGGGAAAAAGATTTCGATATAACTGCCTGCTTCAATGTAATTTCTCCCCAGCCTGGATAAATCTTTGGTGATCACGCAGCCAACTTTCCCCGCTTCAATGTCGGCAATCATGCGCTGAAAAGAGGGACGGTTGAAATTTCGCCCCGTATAACCGTCGTCCACATAGTATTCATATTGGAACATGCCGTTTTTCTCGGCATAATCTTTGAGCATAAGCTTCTGGTTGCTGATGCTCATGCTTTCATTCTCCCGGCTGTCTTCAAGGGAAAGCCTGCAATAGAGGGCAGTTATCTTCTGGTTGATTTGATTTTTCCTGTTCATAGTCATTCTCCTTCTCTATGAACAGGGACACGATACAATTATAATACCATGCCCCCGCTCGTCCTGCAACCGTTTTTTAGCCTGCCTTCCGCCCCAGCCATTCCTCAAACTGCCCACAGGCCTGCCGCTCAATAAGCTGTTCAAAGGCTTCCTGCATGGTCTGGCTGCCGGAGAACTCCCGTGTCACGATAAACTGCACTTTTTTCCAACTCTCCTGTCTCTCTTTCTTCTTTTCTGAATCTCTCTGCATAAGCATTTGCCTCCATAAATGAAATAGCCAGACAAAGGAACACGGCAACGAAGTCCAACAACGGACAGCGTAAAACCTGTAATCTAATATCCGGCCTGTTATTATTGTTTTTTAAATTTTTCCTGAATTTCTCGTTGCTTTCGTTGTCATAAAAATAGACAATAATAAAATTCTCTTAAAATAAGCGGTTTTCTGAACAACAGGGCAGCATATTCACCGGCAACGAACCCGGCAACAGAACAACAACCTGCCCGGCAACCAGCACACAAAATCACTCCAGCCACTCCTTCGGAAGCTCCAACTGCCGGGCTTCTTCCTCTGTCAGTTTCAAAAAACCGGCTTCGTTGCCGGACAGTTCGTTGCCGGAATCCGGTATGCGTTCCCAGCCTTTCTGCCTGCCGTATCCGGCAAATGCCCTGGGATTGGAAAAGTACCGCCAGCCGGTGACAACAGAGTTCATAATCTCATTGATGTCGTGGATCTGCCAGCGTTTCGGCTCGTCATATTCATGATGCAGGGCTTCCCGGTAAAGCTGTTTGGAGCATACCTGATTCCCCTGATAGGTTTCCAGAAAACCGACAATCATTCCGGCTTCGGTATCCTCCGGCATAAAATCCTTTTGAACCTCCGCTAATTTCTTCTGTATGGACTTGCTGAATTTCATGGAGTAATTCCCGCCCTGGTAAATCTCCATAGCTTCCGCCCACACCTGCAAAAGATAGGCTCTGGAACCGTCCTCGTCCTCCAAAATGTGTACTTCCGCATCTTCCGGGCAGACCATCACCGGCAGGAACCGTCGGTTCCCGGCACGGTCAAGGGGCAGGAAGTCCAGCCGGTTTGATGTGCCGCCGAACACGCACTGCCGGAGCCGGTCTTTCGGCTGTGATTCATAGGGTGTCCGGTAGGTTTCCTTCTGCCTGCTGATAAAAGAGCGGATCTCCTCAATGCTCTTTGCGTTGCTGGTGGCAAGCATCTCCGACATTTCAATAATCCAGTGCCCCTGCAGCTTCGTAAATACTTTATCGTCATCCAGCTTCTTTAAGTCATCGCTGAACCATTCGTCTTTTATTGCCAGTAAGCGGAAAAAAGTGGATTTCCCTGCTCCCTGTCCGCCTACCAGACAAAGCATTTCCTCATATTTTGAACCGGGCATGAACACACGCCGGATTGCCCCTAACAGGAAGTGCTTCAGCATCTCCTCCACATAATCATCCGCGTCAGCCCCCAGGAAATGACGCAGGCAGAAACGGATGCGCGGCGTTTTGTCCCAGACAAGCCCATTCAGACAGTCCTTTATAGGGTGGTAGCAGTTTTCATCCGCCACGATTGCCAGGGCATTCTGAATCTTCTTTTCACTGGTCAGCCCATAGTTTTCCTCAAAATAAAGGAGCAGGTATTTAATATCCGTATCCGTAAGTGCGCTGGTGTTCCTGCGCCACCCCACATCCCGTACAATATCGATCCGCTCTGTCAGTAAATTCAGCCGAATTGCCCCCTTTAAAAGCGGGTCACGCAGGAATACGGTCTTGCAGTTCCCGATTGTGTTCGCTGTCTGCCCCTTTTGTGTAATGGAAAGGCTCTCCCTTACCTCATCGACCGTCAGTGCCGGTAGGAGCAGGCCTGCTGCGTTCATCACGGCCTGCCTTGTGGCGGGCGGCAAGTCCTGAAATCCGTTCCCCAATCCGCATCACTTCCTTTCCATGCTCTTTTATTACGGCGGCTTTTTCTTCTGCCGTACCGGTCAGCAGAGTATCCAGCAGATATTCTGTATAAGACTGTTTCTGTAAAGACTCCACAAACAGGGGATTCCATTCTTCTTCCGGAGTGTTTGGCGCATACTCTGTTCTCCATTTTTCTAACAAATGGTTATAATCCGATAAAATCCGGCAGCACTGTAACTCTGCCTGCTTTAGCCTCAGTTCTTCAGATATTTTTTTCTTTACCGGGAGTGGGGAAGCCCGCCCTTTGTTGTCGTAACTGATTCCAAAATCAGAAGCCAGCTTCACAGCCGCCCCGAGGTTATTCAGCCCATACAGCCTTGCCGCAAGGTCAATCACGTCGCCGTCTGCCTGGCAGCCGAAACAGTGGAAACGTTTATCCACCTTCATGCTTGGATGCCTGTCATCATGGAACGGGCAGCACGCCATGCCGTTCCGATTCACCCGGATACCATACATCTCAGCCGCCTGCCTTGCCGTCACATTTTCCTTTACTGCTTCAAATACATTCATACCGTCCCTTTCCGAAATAAAAAAGCATCTGCCATCTCCGCAAAGAAAAGCAAATGCTTCAAATTTCCATATCTTTTTTTGTTACCGGTCTTATCCCATCCCTGCGCTCCATGCGTTCACGGTTCGCCCGGTCTGCTTCTGTTTTCCCCCTTGCAAGCCTGTCCCTGATAGATTCCCTTGCTTTCTCCTTAATCTGTTCCTTATTCACACGGCTTACCTCCGGCTTTTGGAGCGCCGACTGGACTTTCCTCAGCACATTTTGCGCCGCATTTTTTATCTGCTCCTGGACTGTGTTCAGGCACTTCACGGCAAAATCCCTTTTCTCCTTCGGGGCTTTCCGCTCCGGCGAAGCCAGCCACTTTTTATAATCTTCAACTGCCCGGATGTCCTCTTTCTGTGTCTCCGCCCGGACAGTATCCGATACAACCTCACAGGCTTTCTCATAAGCAGTGTCCGCCACTTCCTCTACCAGCGATTCTATGTCTGCGATCTTCATGGTGACAGTTGCAAGGGCCGCCTGCTTTTCTGAAAGTTCCTGCTTCTTTTCCTCAATCAATCCTTCCTGTTTTTCCAGTTCTTTTTCCTTCTCTAAAACAGCCTTTGCCGCTTTATCAAATTTATTTTCCTGTTCCGCTATGGCCATGGTATTTTGCCTTAAAATTTCTCCCTGTGCGGAGAGTTTTTCTTTCTGCTTTTCAATGATGAAATCCTGCTTTTCCAGATATCCCCTGCCGCCGTAGCTTGGTTCTGTCTGCAAATGCAGACTGTGTTTCGCACAGATACGGAAAAGCATTTTCCGGCACTCCGCATCAAAGGTCTGCTTACGGTTGTTGTTCCTGCCTTTTTTCTTTTCAGGATCAGGGAGTGGCACCCCCAGTTCTTCCAACGCTTTCTCCTGCTGCGGACATAATTCGCCGTATTTATTTTCACAGTCAAAAACGTGTCTTTCATGGATATGCGGGGTGCCTTCGTCAAGGTGCAGCGCCCAGTCCAATATGTGGACATGGGAGCCGAATTTTTCCTCCATCTCCGCAAAAAATTCCACAGCAATCTTTGCCAGCAGTTCCCCCGGAACAGATTCCTCTACTGTCCCGATCTGGTAAATGCTTTCTTCCGGGCAGGTCTTGTTGTTAGTGAGCAAGTCATCCACCGTCCGGTTGCGCTCTGTGTGCCTGTTCTTTTCGTTCCGCTCATTCTGCGCCTGTACATGGTCTGCATAATGCTCATAATAATAAATCCGTTCAATCTTCTCAAAAGAATAATCGTTTTCCCCGCCCCTCTCCCTTGTCAGGGCTGAAGATAAGCCGGTATAACAATCCCAGTAAATATTCTGCCTTGTCCGTTCCATGTCGATATGTTCACTGTTCGCCACATCAAATCTCCGGTCATTGTGTTTGGGATTGTAAGCGCTGTTTTTCCCGGCTCTGCCGTTGTGTCTGGTCAGTTTCATTCTGTCCTCCTTCTTTTCAATTTTCTCTCTGCGGGAAGGGCAGCTTTGCTGCCGAATCTGCCGGTTCCTGCGTCAGATAATACCCAGTATGAATTGGCGCAGGCGCCAACTCTAGCTGGGCAAGGCGTTTCCCCCTTGACCCGATAAGGACTGCCGCCCTTAACCCGCCAAAGGGCTTTGCCCCTTGACCCCAACAGGGCGCTTCGCCCCTGTACCCAGAGCAGAGGGATTGCATCCTCTGCACTCCTGCACAAAGGAAGTTACCTATTGCATTTCTAAAAATTTTCAAAAATAAAAGTCACTTACTGGACAGCTTTTTTATAAAAACAATCCGACAAGTGACTTTATTACCGATTCCTATATTCAATTTTTTATCTCTTCACATAATCGTTGCAACCGTTCTTCGGCCACACGCTTTTTTAATTCACATTCCCAAACTACAATTACTTTCCAACCTGTATCTTCAAGTTTTCTGATATTGTCCTGATCCCTCTGTGCATTACGTTTAATCTTCGGCTCCCAATATTCCTGATTTGACCGAGGCAATCTTGCCCTGGAACATCCATGCATGTGCCAAAAACAACCATTCACAAATATCACCGTATGATACTTCGGAAGTACAATATCTGGCTTTCCAGGATAGCGTTTATCATTTTTTCTATACCGAAACCCATGTGTAAATAAATATTTTCTTACAAGTTCCTCTGGCTTTGTATTTGTACTCCGTATATGCGACATATTTTTGCTGCGTTCTTCCGGTGTCTTTGTATCAGCCATACTATCACATCCCACATTTATTTTATGCATTTTCTCCGCTGTAATAAGCATAATCTCCTGGCAGCTTAATATTGGGAATCCAAAGTTCTTCTCCATCCCATCCCTTTGAAATATTCCCGGTAATTTTATAAACAGTAAGTACTACTTCCTCTGTATATTCATCACCTAATTTTCTGTCAGCGGGAGAAAGTAATGTTCCTGTTCCTTTTCCTATATCTCTATTACGGCGAACAATAAGTTTTCCTTGTGTTGCAGGATCTGCCGCCAAAAACGTATTGATAAATCCTATAAATACTTTCGCATTCCAGTCATCAACTTCGGAATCCATATGTTCAATAAGTTTTACTATCAGTTTTAAACTTACCGTATACAAGTCATTATCAAAACATTCCAATATTTTATCTATATCCGAAACTGTTCTATTCACTGGATAGAATGGAAAATAATTTACTCCGCCTGAATAAACGCCAACGGCCTTTTTATCCAAAACATTTTTTCTTGTCGGTTTCAAACCCGTCGGGTAAAATATTTTAACATTGCACCCATTGCTTGAATTTTCAATTTGCCGGATGATACTATTATTAGTCCTGTTAATATCTGAAAACAGTTTGAATAGCTTCGGCGGCATAAAGACACGCATTAAATCTGGATCTCTATCATACCCAAACATCCTTGCATGCTGCCACATAGTATCTGCCTGCGGACTTTTTGCCACACGGCAGTAATATATTGTCTGAAGCTGCGGAAACGTAACTCCCCGCCCTAAGCTATTGCCGCCAACAATAATATTAATGCCTGTATCATATTGCGTATTTTCATCGTATGACACGATTGAGTTCAACATTAAAATATTCACTTTATCATCCAGCATTTGGGCAATTATATAACCATAAATTTTATCCAACGGAAAAATATCTCTTTTAGTATCTTTTAGTGATTTATAAGCAGCTTCAAACGCTTCATATGTTTCCTTTTCGTCATATGAATGGCAAATTTCATTCAAGTAATTCCCTATCTTATTTGCAAAACTTGAATGCTGGCTTGTTTTTACACTTGGATGAATCAAAAAATTGCAAACGGTTCCCCCTGCCAGCATAATATGTCCGGCTGCGATCAAATGCATGATAAGTGCGCTTTTTAAACCGTTTTCAGGAAATTCGTCATCATTTAATAATTCTTCTGCCTCGTCATTATCTGTCAAAATAATTTGCTTTGGTTTGTCCTCTGTAAAAAAGAAATTTCCTCCCAGATACTTTTCACCTGGTTTAAAATAATAAATGAAATATGGCTTCCAGCCGCTTTTGGACGTTTGAAGCAAAATCGACTGCGGAGTACCGGTCACTTCCATATAGACACTGCTGGAAGTTGTTCTTTTTATTTCATCCAGATGCTTATTGATTGTACTCTGCTTGTTTTTGTTTACCTGTGTATTTAAACTTGCTGCGTCCGCCTCATCATCTACAATAAAAAGTGGATTTCCAGTACAAAAGTTTGTTGATATGAAATTATTTTTCCATTGTCTTAAAACGGATGCATTTTTCTTCAAAACAATCACCGCTGGTTTACGGAGATTATTTTGGAAAAATTTCAGGTAATCATTTTCATCGCATACACAAAAATCACACAAATCTCTTTCTGCACGCTTAAATGTTTGTTGTTGTAAAAGAATGTTATCTGTCGTAAGCAATACAAAATTCATGAAACTTTCATCAGCAGCTGCACACATAAGCCCAAACATATGGCTTGTCTTTCCGCTTTGAACATCCCCCACCAGCAAACTTACAACATGATCTGTAAAGGAAAAATTCGATATGTACTGAGGAATAATATTAGACACCGTTTTTTCTATTGCAGCAGATAAGCCAATATTTCCACATTGCTTTATCCGTTCTAAATATTTGTCCAAATAATTCATTTCTTCACCTCAAAATCAAGAAACCAGATTCCCGGCGTTATCGTTTTGGTAAGCGTAAATGTATCCCGACCGTAATCTTTCAATGTTTTTGCTGTCACTGGTTCTCCAACTTTTAATACTCCTGCATTTTCTAAGCGTCCTTTAAGCCACTTCCCAAGAATTTTTAAATCTCCCTCTGAGCGGAAGTTTTTACTATAATCTCCGCTAACCTTGCACTTAAAAGACCATCCGTCATCCGTAATAACTGTGAAAACTGCATTCTCTGTTTTACTTTGAGGATATCCTTCCTGACTTGTGACATTTTTAGGAACAATCAATTCAACCTCATACCAATGCCGCGGTTTTACAAGCCCGTTTTTCGATTCTCGTCCTTTCCCAAAGAAAACATTCAGATTGCTTTGTGGCGATATCTCATACGGCTTAATTGGAATTTCGAATGATGTTTTTGTCTTTGCATACATTGCAAGTGCTATATCATGCGGAGAAAGTCTTTTTACAAATTCATGTCCTTCAAGCAAAGGATTCTCCTGATTAAACTCATTTATATCAAGTTCTGCAATATTTTTAGTGGCTGTCTGCGCAAGCTGCGAGATAAACCCGCTCATTTCCTTTGTAGCATTTTGTTCCTGTAGGAGTACAGAATTTTCATAAACCCTTACACCGCCATCTATTATGCTGCTAAGATTATTAGAGCCTATAATACACGCAAACGGGCCTTTATCATTGCTATATGAATATAGCTTTCCATGGTAGCGGAAAGCAGTGACCAGCCTGACGCCGCCCATGTTATTTTCTGTGAGAAATTCATTCAAATGCATTGCTGCGTTGTATTGAACCTTTGTGAATTTGTCAAAATAGTGCATCCCCACAATTAAATTTAGTGCCTGTATGTTACAATTCAACTCAATCGTTTTTTGTAATTCTATCAGAGCATCAGAAGAAACATATCCCACAGCAATATCTAATTTAGATGTCTGCGGAATAAGACCGTAAAATGTATCTGCAAATGTTTTGCACCCTGTTTTTAATGGAGGGTAATTAGAAACCAAAAATTCCATACTCTGTCCTCCCTTAGTTCATTTGTGCTGTCACATATTCAAGACGCTGTTTTATCGTCATAGTTTTCATCTTTTCATATTCCGGCATTAAATCAATAGGTTTATAATCACCTGTAAATAACGGGCGCAGGCGTTTTGCTACTTCCCGGACACCCACAGGCGGGACAGCGTTTCCAATCTGCCTGCGAACCTCTGTGACGTTCCCTTCAAAAATAAAGTTATCCGGAAAAGATTGCAGTCTTGCCCTTTCCCGATTGGTCAAAGGACGAGGCTCCGGATAATGATATCCCCATGTGCCTCCACCTCCGGCAGCGATAATTGTTTTTGCCGGTTCATCCCGTTTAATCCGTCTATAAACATGGCTGATCATGCCTTTAACATACAGCGGATTATCTTTCGGGATATCAGTAAAATTACCGCCTTCCGGTATGAGTTCCAACATCTTCTTTGTTTTTTCTTTAATATTGATCAATTCATTGTTAGTTGAAACCTGCTCTACACCAACAAGTGCCTCTCCAGCGGTAACATACGGCAAATCCCCATTTGGCCCATGTGTCGGCTTCGGATGAACAAAATCAAACCCTGTGTCTATTCTTATCCCGACAAACAAAACCCGCTCCCTAAACTGAGGGACTCCATATTCCGCAAAATTATATAAATGAGGTTTAACAACATATCCCGGTGCAATACTCTCGAAATCTTTTACAATAGTGTCAATAGCTTTCCCTCCATTTGCAGTCAGCAAACCCTTTACATTCTCCGCCACAAAGGCCTTTGGCTTTTTGCCGTCAACAAATTCTGCGAAATGTCTAAACAGCCCTCCTCTTGTTCCATTCAGTCCTGGTTGTTTCCAAATAATCGAAAAATCCTGGCATGGAAAACCACCCAGAACTAAATCACATTCTGGTATGGTTTTATCTTTATATGGATTTATCTGTGTTATATCCTTATAGCGGATAACATCTCCAAAATTTGCCGCAAACGATTTACAAGCCCATTCCGCAAAATCATTTGCCCATACAGTTTCGTATCCCTCCATATGAAAGCCAAAATCAAGTCCTCCGCATCCCGAAAAAATTGACACGATTTTCGGCTTATATGTAAAATCCTTTGTATTATCCATTTACAAGTACCTCCATAAAGTCTGTAAATATCCATCCGGCACTTGCCGTAAACTGAAAATTGTTTCCTTACTTGGAGGTAAAATGGGAACGAGACTTGCGTACACCAGTTCTTTTGCAAGATTGTGTACGTTTTGGCCACTCAAAAAAATGGGCTTAAAAATATGGATTTTCAGTGGAAAACCGTGTGTTTTTGTAGTATTATAGAATGGGTAAAATTGAAGCGGGCATTTACAGGAACGTACACATTTCTGTAAAAATGCCCGCTTACAATAACTTGGCTTTTTGGTAAATTTCTGCCCGGTAACGGAATGTAGACAGTGGCATACCGCATAGTTCCGCCGCTGCCGTTCCAGTAACTTTCCCGGATTTCCATAGCTGGTAGACTTCATGATAGTTCTCCGGCAGGGGGCTTGGAGGCCTTCCGAAGCGCACACCTCTGGCTTTCGCCGCTGCGATCCCTTCCGCCTGCCGCTGCCGAATGTTTGTCCGTTCATTCTCCGCCACAAAAGACAGCACCTGTAATACAATGTCGCTTAAGAACGTTCCCATCAGGTCTTTGCCCCGCCGGGTATCCAGAAGTGGCATATCCAGCACCACAATGTCAATCCCATTCTCCTTAGTAAGAATCCGCCACTGTTCCAGTATCTCCGCATAATTGCGTCCCAGCCGGTCTATGCTTTTAATATAAAGCAGGTCATCCTTTTTCATCCGCCGTACCATTCTCTTATAAGCCGGACGGTCAAAATCCTTGCCGGACTGCTTATCTATAAAAACATTCTTTGTCGGGATAGCCAGTTCCTGGAATGCCAGCCTCTGCCTGTCCTCATTCTGGTCACGGCTGCTGACTCGGATATATCCATATATGTTCGCCATAGTTCCCTCCTTCCTGCCGTACCGGAAGAGCAGTTCCGGGATCTGGCAATATTTCTTTTCAACATTTCCATGATACTTTATGCCCCTGCCATACCAAACAGCTAAAACAGTGGCTCTGCACCCGATAGTTTGGACACAGGCCGCCTGATATTCAACACCATTTTGTGGCAGCATATAGCACTGGTAACAGAGTGGTGGCGGACAAAATGTCCGCCACCACTTTACAGGGATTATCAGATACAAAATCTGGACTGCCATTTTTTCAACGTGAACGACAAAATGTCGCTCACGTTCTCTGCCTATAATAATGAAACAGGCCTTTCTACATTTGTCCTCATGCAATATCCTGTATGGCCTTAACCGGCTGGAACCCATGCTCTTTTGCATAAGCCCTTGCCGCTGCCCGGCGTTCTTCGCTGTAGGGTGGCACAAGCCGGATAGACAGCCGGGATTTATCCAATACATAGGTCACGCTGCCTTCCGGCGTGGTTCTCTCCAATCGGCACAATAGCGGATACTTACGGCTGAACTCCGCCAGCCTGCGCTTCAAATCCGCATTAAACGTATAAACACTGGCCTCAGATTCCCCCTCATTGAAGTTCACGATTGTTTCTCTCTCATATTTAGACAGCTTCTTCATACATATCCTCCTCACGATTTGTGCTTGACTCCACAGCCTTCATAAATTTCTTTGCCCTGAAATATCCTCCCATCTCCATGCGGAGATGATGATAGAAGCAGGAATGCCAATCTTTGGAGCCTTCCGTTTCCATTTTCCGGGCAAGTGCCAGCAGCCAGCGCTTCGCTTCCTGATCCACGGTCAATGAAACCAGCCACTTCAGCCTTGTAACCGTATTGTAGTAATCCGGGCATCCATATACATACAGCACTTTCTTTTCTCTTATATCCAGCTTCATAAATACCTCCGTTTCTGCCGTCCTTGCGGCATTTTCCATTCTCTTACTCATTTACTGCTCCTGCACATTCCCGGTGCCTTTTGCCATCCAGTCAAAAAATGCTTTCTTACTGACTTTAATCAGCCTGCCGCTCCTGAATGCCGGGAATCCCGGCGTGTGAACCAGCTCATAGGCGCTCGCTCTTGAAATTCCCATAATGCGCCGGATGTCCGATACATCCAGAACCAGAGGGAGATCATCATAGTTTTTTAATTTTTTGTTGTCGCTCATTTCCTTGCTCCTCCTTATATTTGAATTGATAAAACCTTGTTCTTCATTTGAATGTTTCCTGTCGCCGTTCTGCCTACCAGCCGTTATCCTCAAAGCCCCATTCCTGCGGCGTATCCCGTATTGGCACGCTCCCCGGTTTCCCGGCTCCCGGCGCTGCTTCCCCTCACGGTCATATCACTGTCAGACGGTCATTCACTTGTCAATGTACTGCATGGTACGAAATTACCATGTGCAATCATCATATCGGTTTTTCCTTGACGAACGCAATACTTATACGGTATCATGAGTGTAACGGATATAACTAAATTATAAAATTACCATAAACATTAGGGAGATTAGAAAAATGGAAATGGAATTCTTGCGGCATGAACCGTGCTATGACCGTATCCTGCTTGTCCTTTCACTGGACAGGCAGAAAAAGAAAGAGCGCATCCTGATCGGCGAGGAACTGCAGATCCGCTTCCGCCTGCGGGGAAACACGGATACCGATGTCCTGTGCGATGTGACACGCCCTCTGGGGACTTTCCTTGCGGAGTTTGAGCATGATCCAGACGGGGAATGGAGCCGCCTTGGGCTGGCACCGCTCCGGGAAGCCCTGCACTCCAACCGCTGGAAGCAGCCTGCACTGGAACAGTCCGCCGGGGAGTTTCTGTCAAAAAAATATCTCACCGGCGACCCGGTGAGGATGTATGCGGCATTCCGTATCTGGAACGATTATCTGCTTGCGAGAGAACCGAGGGAGAGGGCGAAGGCCTGTGACCGTTTTATGGATAAAATGAGCCGCTTCACGCAAATGTTCCAGGAAAGAAGCCCGCTCCGGTTTGACCCCGACACCGGAAAACCGGAGCGTTTTCAAATCTCCAGCCGGGTGTTCGGCACTGTACCGGCGGAAGAAACACGGCTTGACCTATGGTATCCGGACAATAAACGCAATACGGAGTGCGTTGCAGCCTATGCATCCCTTTATCCGATAGTCACCTATTACCTGAACCGGCTGAATGACTGGGGGCTGCATTTCCGGAAATGCAAGATATGCGGACGGCTTTTCCTTGCTGAAAGCCTGCGTTATGAATTGTGCAGTGACAAATGCCGGAAAGCACAGGCACTCCAGAATAAGCGAGAATTCGACGAAAGAGCCAGGGATAACAATTATGATCTGGTCTATAAAAACGAGTGCCAGCACTGGCGCAACATTATTAACAAGGCAAAAAAGAAGCCCGGCCTACCGGCTGACCGGCTGGAAAAAATGCAGGCTGCCTTTGAAGCGTTTAAGAAAGAAGCCCTTCAAAGGAAAAAGGCAATCAAGACAGAAAAAGCCAGCCCGAAAAATTTCACGGACTGGCTGTACCAGCAGAGCAGCATCCTGACTGATCTGCTGGAAGAATCCTGACCGGGCAGCTTCTGAAAACGGTATTGTACCATTTTCGGGAAACTGCCCGCCGGGAAACAGCAAAAATTATTCATTTACACATAGATCAGTTCTGCACGGACGATTTCTTCCGCACGGCTTCGGATAGAATTGCAGCGGCGCACCCATTCAAGCTGGTCATCCGCTTTCAATTCCTCTGTCACACCCTCAGCGACCTGCATCTGCTCTGCAATTCTGTCCAGCCGTTCCTGTGCCTGTTCGTCCAGGTCAGCAAGATATGTCCATAATTTTCCAGTAAGAAGCAAGCTGCTGTAATATCCGGGGCGGTTTTCTTTTAAATACTTCTGGTGCATCCGCCCCCAACGACCGATAGGGCGATTTTCCTCCGGCAGTGTCAGCATGGGGATATAGTAATCCCCGACAAGAACATAGTCAATGCCGTTCTCATGTGTGTATTTCGGCAATTTCTCCATTATCGACCTCCTGTATTCAATTATTCAGAATCCAGCTGATCGTGTCCCTGTCCATGTGAAATTCAAGGCAACTGAACTCTTCACCAACAAGTATGTCATATCTTTGCCCAATTTCTGATAGTTGAGAGAGTGGGAGGTTTCCCGCCCCCGGCTCTCCCCGGTGTTGTAGGTGTCAATGGTTTCTTTTCCCAGGGCGGCGGCTAACTCCTTTAAGGTGGTGGGTTCTTTGCCGCCCAGAAAGATGGAAGTGTCCATATTTCCGATGATGGTGTCGGCGTTGTCCTTGTAGATGGCCTTTAACTGGGACTGCGCCTGCAATACCAGACAGGCGGAAATCTCCCGGCTTCGGATGGTGGCTACCAGCTTTTCCAGCTTTGGAATCTGCCCGATGTTGGCGCACTCGTCAATCAGGCAGCGCACATGGACCGGGAGCCTGCCGCCGTACACATCGTCCGCTTTCTCGCACAGGAGGTTAAACAGCTGGGTATAGCACATGGAAATCAGGAAGTTAAAGCTGTCATCGGTATCGCTCATAATGAGAAATAAGGCGGTTTTTTTGTCCCCCAGGGTGTCCAGTTCCAGCTCATCATAGGCTGTGACCTCCCGTAGCTCGGCAATATCGAATACCGCCAGCCGCGCGCCGCAGGAAATCAGTATAGATTTTGCGGTTTTGCCAGTGACGTTTTGTAAAGGACTTTTTAATCAAATTCATAGAAAATTTACATTTCAGGGCAAAAAATAAGGCCGGGAACCTGTTTTTAGATTCCCGGCCTACGGTTTTGTTTTATGCTGTCCGCTCTGCTTTCAGTTTTTTTACTTCGTCAAGAGGAAGTCCTGCATATTCCGCAATTTTTTCAAGTGTCAATATTCCATCTGTCAGCATTCTTTTAGCAGTATTTATTGCCCCTTCTTTTATGCCCTCTTGTAAAGATTCTTTTCTCATATCCTCCATGACTTTGCACATGATTAAAATGCCCTCCTTACTTTCCTTGAAAAAACGAACTCTGTCTGCCAGTGTCGTATAATACATATCTGCCGCATTCGTACATGAAAAATCATGCATGAGTTTTCCGATTGGTGTATCTCCACGATAAGCGCCGTTTACATACAGTATATGTGAACCGTCCTCAAATCTTTCTCCGGTTCCTAAAAAGCAGCGCTCAACCGGATAGAGCGGCAGCCCTTTTCCTATCACATCATTTTCCGTGATAAACACTACCCATGTTTCTGGAAGATTGTCAAAATCATCACCTTTCTTCAAAAGAGTTGCGTCCAGCATACTGGAATTATACCTTGCTCTTTTTCTTCCGGCTCCTTTGTCGGCCCGTTGGATTTCAACATTTATTTTAGCACCGGTACTGTCAGTCGCAAGTACATCAAACCTTACGGAACGATTTAACAAGTTTTCCACAAATACCTGTGTGCGGACGTCCAGCACCTTTAAGTCCGGATTTTCCAATACAATCTGCAATACCAGTTCTATGCTTGCCATATCTCCCTCAAAACACTTTGTAAGGAAATCATCATCAAGCAGGCGAAAACCTCTCAGCCTCTGTAAATCTTCCTGATGTTTCTGGTCTATCTGTTCCGTCATTGTCAAACTTCCCACCTACTTTCGTCCTCAATTTTATCATGTATATTTATATTTTACAATCTTATAAATTATTTTTCAAAATTGTAAATGTAGGATTACAATACATGAATGAAACCAGATAAGGAGAAAACTCAAAATTGTGTTTAAGACAGCAGACACAACAAAGTGGAGTGAATATCTTATTTGGAGGAATTGCAAAATGGCTAAATCATTGTTTGAACAGTTAGGCTACACATATCACGAAGAAAATGGGTATCTTATCCCTGATTTGAGATTACCAGACGAAGAAGAACAGAACATAGGCTTATTCGGACAGCGGCACTTGCGCTATCCGAAGGAGTACCGCAGAGGTACATATATCAATCTTCTCACAAGCGGCAGGTTGAATATCTACCTTGCGGAGATTGATAAACAGGCGCAGGAGCGCTTTGAACGGCTCATAGAGGAGATGAAGCAGGCGCAGAGTATCACGGCTCAGTTGAAGGCAGAAAATGCCTTGGAATGGGTGCAAAAGCTCAATAACATACGGGCGTGTGCAAGAGAGATTGTGGAGAAAGCATTACCGTTATTTTTCGGATAGTGGTATGAATAAGGTTTCTGATAAAACGATGCGAAACTCCTCAATATAGAACATTAAATTTATTAGCTATAAACGGTTGCAAATTTACATGGTGTATTGTTGAAACGCGCTGCAGGGTGTGCTATAATATATTTTGTAATTTTAGGTGCTTAGGTGCTTTTTAAGGCGTTTCGGACGAAAACATAAATGCGCAAGGCGGCAGGTATTAGCACGAACATACTTGCAAAAATGGAAAAAGACGAACCCGTGGTAATGGACAGTTTGGCGAAAATCACTACTGCTCTGCAATGCGGGTTTGATGATATTGTAGAAATACAGGACGAAAGGAAGGGTTAATGAAATGGGTATAAATCTTGATAAACCGCATCTGTGGAAACAGGATATTATTCAATCTGTGGATTTATACAACACATGGTTTATGGATTTTGCACCTAAAGCGTTTAGAGAAACTCGCATTTCAACTGCTAAGAGTGTTGAACAAGCGTTGAAAGAAACAAATCACTTGAATAATGTTTCCCCTGCTATTCTACAAAAGCATCCCGAAGTTTTGCCCATATTAAGAATGTCTACCTGTCCGCCTATTGCCAGAGATAGATTAGTAGGACTTGCGGGAGTTTCCAAAAGCCTTGTGCAGAACATGGAAGATTCTGAAAATCCCCATATCTCACCGAGAATGCAAAGAATAAGGTTAATTACAGAATTGCAACGCATTTCTGAGATTATTATAAAAATGGCTGACCCTGATATATTCACATGGCTACCGGAAAAGCGCAATCCGAATGAAACGGAAATAATGCGTTCATCTACTATCATAGCAGATAGATTGTGCGGAGCCGTTGCAGACCCTATTATTCGTAACGCACAGGAAAAGCGACAGCTTGCAGCTATTGCGAAATTACTAAAAAGCAAAGGTTATTCATTGGTAGAAAATGGAGTACGCTATGATGAAATGAACCCTGGTTCATTTTCATTTCACACCAACGTCCCTGTGTATGTCGCAGGTAAAAAAGGAGATACAGTCAATATTCCGGTAGACGTTGCTATCATGTCGCTTTCAGCGCAAGCGGGCGATATGCCTTTACTGTTAGAGGCAAAGTCCGCAGGGGATTTTACAAATGTAAACAAGCGGCGAAAAGAGGAAGCTGTCAAAATGCAGCAATTAAGAAACACCTATGGCGGCAACGTTTCTTATTCATTGTTTTTATGCGGATATTTTGATTCCGGGTATTTGGGATATGAAGCGGCAGAAGGGATAGACTGGATATGGGAACACAGAATAAGCGATATAGAACAATTGGGAATTTAAATTCAATAGAACACTCCCGCCGTCAGATGCAGGAAATGATAGACAAAGGAAAGGACATTGAAGAACGCCGGAAATACGGACAGTTTTCAACGCCCCTTGATTTAGCGAAAGAAATCGTTACATACGGATTAAGCATTTTATCCGAAAGTGATATAGCATTTTTAGAACCATGTATGGGAAGTGGAGCGTTTTATTCCGCCTTATTAAGTGCAGTAAACGAGAACTATTGCATTCAGGCAGCTACGGGTATAGAGATTGACCCGGTGTATTATGATTGCGCAAATGCGCTTTGGGGAGATTCAGGTATAAACCTTGTCAACGATGATTTTACAAAAATTGCCCCAAAACATAAATACAATTTTGTAATTACTAATCCGCCCTATGTTCGTCACCACTATCTAACACAGGAGACCAAGTCATATTTAATTGAACGCGGAAAAGAAGAAACCGAAATAGTTTTGTCGGGTTTAGCTGGGCTATACTGTTACTTTATTTTGTTAGCGCACAAATGGCTTGCCCCCGGTGCTATTTGCGGATGGCTTATACCAAGTGAGTTTATGGATGTTAATTATGGAGTTGCAATTAAAGAATACTTATTACAGAACGTTCATTTACTAAGAATACACCGATACGACCCGGAAAACTCAATGTTTTCTGACGCATTAGTTTCATCATGCGTTGTATGGTTCAGAAACGAAAAAATCAATGACGATTATGATATTGAGTTTTCTTTTGGTTGTACGCATGATAACCCCAAACAGAACAAGTGTATTAAAAAATCTGATTTGATTAAAGAACGCAAATGGACACGCTTTCCCAGAAAAGAGATCCGTTGTGATGAAATTGCGGGAAGAACGTTAGGCGATTATTTTGAGGTAAAACGCGGACTTGCTACTGGAGATAATAATTTCTTTATAATGAGCCGGGAGAGAATAATGGAATTAGGAATGGATATGTCTTTTTTTAAGCCTATTCTTCCAAGTCCAAGATATTTGAAAACCGACCTTGTAGACACTGATACCGACGGAATACCCCAAATTGAACCACAATACTTTTTGCTGGACTGTGAACTAACAGAGCAAGAAATAATGGAACAATCCCCTGCTATATGGGATTATTTACAAAGCGGAATTGACAAAACAAGTAAAAAGTATTTGTGCAAGAACAGAAAAAAATGGTACTGGCAAGAGCAGAGGGACGCAACCTATTTTTTGTGTTCTTACATGGGGAGAGGAAAAGACGACGGTTCACCCATACGCTTTATACTTAATCTGTCTGAAGCGATTGTTACCAATTCGTATTTAATGCTTTATCCTAAAGAGCATTTACAAAAAGCTATCTCAGATAATCCAAACTCTGTATATAGAATATGGGAACTGCTAAAGGGTATTAGTGGAAATGACATTGAAGAAGAAGGGCGCATTTATGGTGGTGGTCTAAAAAAAATAGAGCCGAGTGAACTTGCAAAAGTTCCTTGCGGGGATCTGATGAAACTATGTTACGTTTAGTAAGGAAATTGCCCCGATTGTCAAGCTGACAACGGGAGCGATATACGCAAGGTTAGACCACTTGCGGAAAAAGCTGCGGAAAATTTTATAAACATCTAATATTTTCTGTTTTCTTATGGACTATTGGGTGAGGGATAAAATTCCCTTGCCCAATTTTCAAAATAGGTGAATAAAATTCCTGTCCACAGGGAATACGTAACAGTTCAGCCTTCTGGCTTCACTGTTACTCATATATGCACCTCTTTATCTCAAACCTATTCAGACAGTTTCCTCTC
>OFGO01001215.1_pt1 | contig 19944 bp, 18 predicted proteins | sample 1521761 | NCBI WGS metagenome assembly OFGO01 (sample SAMEA3504128, study PRJEB24116) | mouse gut metagenome | biome: mouse gut; feature: mouse-associated habitat; material: faeces | place: Denmark | collected 2011
GGCCACTGGATGGCGGGAAAGGGAAGAAGGCGGCTGCCGGAAGGAGCGTGAGGCTGCCGGCGGAGGTGTATGAGAGGTATTTTGGGAGTGTGAAGCCTGCGGATGTGGCGGGTATCGTGGAGGACGCGCTGGCGGCGTGGTTCGGGAAAGGGGGAGTGGCTGATGTTCCGGGCGGAAGAGATCGGGAGGCTGGATAGGTCTTATTTTAACATTATTCTGGCGGAGGAATATGATGTGACGCTCCAGTCGAAGAATACGGGGCATATCTGGTATATCCATAATCCAGAGTATCCGGGGGAGGGGGAGTGTATTATTTTCCATAAGCACAGGGTTTCACAGCCTTACCATCAGCATGGGAGGGCAAGGAGTCTGGGGCAGGCGGTACGGAGCATTATGGGGCATGATGTGTTCCAGATGAATGGGCGGAGGCGTAAGCCAATTATAGGAAATAGTTCTATTTAAATTATGACGTAGTAGAGAAAAAAGGAGTTCATCGAAAATATTTGATGGACTTCTTGTTTATTTGCGAATTGAAGAAAAAAAGGCTTTGTGGTAAAATATATCTTGGAGTTTTATATTTAGGTGGAAAGTGTACATTTCAAGAATGATAGTTAGGCCCTTAAAGATGGTTTCTATAAATATTTGGTTCTGATTTATCAGGGATAGGATATTACATATGAATGAAGCAACTTTGGAACAAAGAATCGTATTAGAGATAGGAAAATATTTTCCGTTTCTGAACAAAGAGGATATTGTACTTCAAAAAACTTTCAGTATTAAACTTGGGCACAAAAAATATGAAATTGATAATATGATTAAGGGAAGAGCAGATATAATGATACAGCATAATGGGAAACCCTTAGCAATCTTTGAACTCAAGGCTCCGGAAATCGAATTAACAACGGATGATTATGGACAATGCGTATCCTACGCCAGGCTTACAGAACCCATAACGCCTCTTTCAATTATTAGTAATGGGAAAGAAACGGTGGTTTTGAATACATATACAAAAGAAACAGTTGATGCTTACTATACAAACAAAGAAGATTTTAATAAACTAATAAAGAATATGGGTTCTATTGCTGAATCACAGTTAGATTCCGCTATAAGCATTCTGCTTGGAAATAGTAAAGAAGTTTGGAATAAAATCATACATGAGATTAATGAGTCGGAGTTTTCAAACATTATTAGTAGTAGTTTGGATTTAGAATCTCCCATTTGTGAAGAGTTTCAAATAGAACGGGAGATCGTCAATGAGTTGTTAAATCAAATATATTTGGATTCACTACTGATATTGACGGGAGAACCATCTTCTGGAAAAACAAATGTTATTTATCAACTATGCCAATTGGCTAAGAAAAAAGATGGATGTATACCAATCTATATTAATTTGGAGGAGCCTAAAAGTATTTTTCAGTATTTAGCTAATAAATTTTCAGGAATATTATATACGCCTGTTTCAAAAGATGAGTTTAGATATTGGCTGATTAACAGTTTACACATGAATACAGGGCATAGAGTTGTTTTTATATTAGACAACATTAGTTCCTCTATTGAAACTGACTGGGAAGAGATATATGAATTGATAAATATTTGTAAAGATAATTTTTCTGTATTATTGGTAATGAACAAACAGATATATGATGATATAAAAAAGATAAAAGGGAAAAACAGATTAAATACAATTGGAAAAGCAAAACATTATACATTGTCTTTTTTATCAGATGACGAATTTTACAGGGCATGTCAAATGCTTTATGATGATTATAAACTTTGTATTTCCCATGGAGGGGAATATAATCCGGAATACCGTAAACCGGATGTGCTCAAAATGCAGGTAGCCTATGTCAAGGATACGCATTTAGATGACAGCTCTATCATATGTATATCTGGTATATTGAATAGTGACATTCTCTTATCTGTTTGGACAAATATTGATGATAATATACGAATGGGATATCGGAAATTAGCTAAATATATTATTAATCAAGGAGATAAGGATAAAAGTATAGAAAAAAATTTTTGGACATATAATAGTGGGATTTTATTTTGTGACAGCAGTGATTTGAAAGATAAAGACATACAGATTTTATTGGAAAAAGGCTATATTAAAAGAAAATATTTGAATAATGGAGAGAGTTTTGTTTATCCTGCATTACTAAATGTAATGCCAGTCGCAGCAGCTTATGAGATTATGGATATAGTGTTGGAACAGTCGGATGGTGACGAAATATATGATTCTCTTATTCGCTATAGTCAGTTATTTCCCTATCCTGATTTGACAGCGGCTTTGATGATTTTATTTATGTCGAAAAGGGATGAATTTTTTATAAGCAGTATCATAAATAGATTATATTATGATGAACCTACAATTGATTATTCCACTCCTAAGCATATATTGATAAAAACGAAAAAAGGAATTTTGAACGTGGACTATTCAAAACTTCCTTGTATTGAAAATGAAGAAGATGAAGGAGTTCTTTTGGGAAATACTTTACCATGGCTAATACTATCAAATCTGTTGGCTATACCATTTGCTACAGAAGATGGGGATTTGAATCTATGGATTGAGATGATTAAAAAGGTAGGATCATTTAAAAATGTTCTATTACGAATTGCTAACATCCCATTTGATAAAATCAGAGGATATCATGTCCATTCTTTTCCTAATAGAATACAGGTAGTCTGTGGAAAGATGGGGATTATAGAACCAATAACTTATGCTATGCAGATGGGATTTTTGAAAGTACCAGAATATATGATAGAAATAGTTAGATGGGCCATTGGAAAAGGAAATATACCCCTAATAATGAGGTTGAGTACTTCACTTGATATATTTAGGGAAGTAGATAATGAGTATATTAAAGAAGCAAGGGAATTATTGAAAAGGAACAATATTGATTAAGGAAAATATGCACTGTAGATTTAGACGATTGAATATAGAAATCAACAAAATACGGAGGTAGATATGGCGACGGGAACCACTAATATTGGATTTGAAGAGAAGTTATGGCAGGCGGCAGATAAATTGCGTTCTAATATGGATGCAGCAGAATATAAGCATGTGGTCTTGGGGCTAATATTTTTGAAATATGTATCGGATTCTTTTGAAGAAAGGTATCAGGTTTTGCTAGAGGAAGGATATGGTGATGAGGAAGACAGAGATGAGTATTTAGCGGATAATATCTTCTGGGTTCCAAAGGAGGCAAGGTGGTCAGAGATTCAGAAGCATGCTACCAGTGCGGATATAGGCAGTGTAATTGACCATGCAATGGAAACGATAGAGAATGAAAATAACTCATTAAAAGGCGTTTTGACAAAGAATTATTCAAGAGCAGAACTTGATAAAACACGCTTGGGAGAACTGGTAACTTTGTTTACCAATATAGAGGTTGGTTCAACAGCAGCGCAGGAAAGAGATGTTTTGGGACGTGTATATGAATATTTTTTGAGTAAGTTTGCAAGTGCGGAGGGCAAATTGGGGGGAGAGTTTTATACACCATCCTGCATTGTAAGGACTTTGGTAGAGATGATTGAGCCGTTTGAAGGGCAGATTTTTGATCCGGCATGTGGGAGCGGGGGTATGTTTTGTCAGTCCGCCCGATTTGTAAGAGAGCATCAGGGGAATGTCAGAGACATTTCTATTTTTGGCCAAGAGAGTAATCCAACAACATGGAAACTGGCCAAGATGAATTTGGCGATTCGGCAATTGGAGGCAAATCTTGGAAAACATAACGCAGATTCATTTCACGATGACCAGCACAAGACTTTAAAGGCGAATTATATTTTGGCTAATCCACCATTTAATGTATCGGATTGGGGAGGGGAAAGGCTGCAGGATGATATCCGGTGGAAATATGGAATCCCACCAGTTGGTAATGCCAACTTTGCATGGTTGCAGCATATGATTCATCATTTGAGTCCGGTAGGCGGAGTATGTGGTACAGTATTAGCAAATGGTTCCTTAAGTTCTAATACATCCAATGAGGGAAATATCAGGAAAAACATGATTATAGGTGATGTTGTCGAATGTATTGTGGCAATGCCAAATCAATTGTTTTATTCCACGGGGATTCCAGTATCTCTTTGGATTTTGCGGAAAGGAAAAACAGAGCAATCTCAAAATAAGGTGCTTTTCATAGATGCAAGAAAATTAGGTCATATGATGGACCGAAAAGTTCGAGAATTATCAGAAGATGATATTAGAAAAATTGCAGATACATATCAGAATTGGAGACAGGGAAAAGAATATGAGGATATTCAGGGATTCTGTAAGGCAACGACTTTGGAAGAAATAAGTGAACAAGATTATATACTTACACCTGGTCGATATGTAGGAATTGAAGAACAGGAGAGTGACGATGAACCTTTTAATGATAAAATAGAAAGACTGTCATTGGAACTATGTAAATTGTTTGAAGAATCACATAGTCTTGAAAATAATATACTTAAAAATTTGGAAATTCTAGGATATGGTCGGTGAAAGATGATGTTACAAATTTAGAATCAGAAAGTATAGGTGATTATTATGGGTGTTGTCGGCGACTATTTTAGCTTTCAAAATGGATATGCCTTTAAGTCAAAAGATTTTGTTAAAAATGGGAAATATGCGATTATCAGGATTAAAGAATTAAAAGACGGCAGTGTAAAATTTTTTACGGATACAGCTAGAGTAAATCCAGAAGATGGTTTTAATGTTAATAAATATATAGTAAAAAAAGGGGATGTTCTTTTCGCATTGACAGGTGACCCTGTGAATAAACCTAACCCGCTTAGTTGGGTTGGCCGTATTTCATATTATAATTATGACACTCCTGCACTGCTTAATCAACGTGTATGTAAAGCAATTCCTAAAAATAAAGTAAGCAATGAATTTTTGTACTATTTTTTTAGACAGAATGAAGAATTCTATAACCTTGCATCTAGGGCAACAGGAAGTGCGAGCCAAGCAAATATTTCAACGAAAACTATTGAACAACATATTATGGAAATTCCTAATGAGGATATTAGGAAAAAAATAGTATTCATACTTTTGAATATAGATAAGAAGATAGATGTGAATAATCGGATAAACGATAATTTAGAGCAGCAGGCACATGCTTTTTTTCAGGAAATATTCGTCGATAATGCCAATCCAGAATGGGTAAGTGGTACTATCAGTGATCTTGGGGTAGTCGTTGGAGGTGGCACCCCTTCAAAATCCAAATCAGAATACTATACAGACTCTGGGATTGCATGGATAACGCCGAAGGATTTGTCTGTCAACAAGTCAAAGTTCATCGTTCATGGCGAAAATGACATCACCGGGCTTGGCCTGAAAAATAGTAGTGCGACCATCATGCCAAAAGGGACGGTTCTGTTCTCATCTCGTGCGCCCATAGGCTATATTGCCATTGCTGCAGATGAAGTAAGTACCAATCAAGGCTTTAAGTCCGTTGTCCCCAAAGCTGAGATCGGAACAGCTTTTGTGTATTTCTTTCTAAAGCATAATCTTCCGATTATTGAAAGTATGGCATCTGGCTCTACTTTCAAGGAAATCTCCAGTAGCACGATGAAAAATATCCCTGCGGTCATCCCTGACACTGAAACTCTTGCAAGATTTAGAGATTTTTGTACTCCTCTCTTTGTGCAACAACAGATTTTGGAAAAGCAAAACCAATCTCTTGCATTGCTGAGGGATAATTTGTTGCCCAAGCTGATGTCCGGCGAAGTCGATGTATCGGACATTCAATCCTAAGCCGCTAAATTATCGTTTTTCATAGAAGGAGTGTTATGAAACTTACTTTAAATCCAGAACTAAATAGGCGCTTGCGAGAAAAGATAAATGAATGGGATAACTTTACTTGTGAAAAAACGTCAAATTTTAAGTCCCCTGAAAAAAGGGGGAAATGCATAAATACGCAAGCATACAATTGTATCTGTGCTTGTCTGGATCGTATTGATGAACTGGTTGAGCATTGCAATGCTTTGGAACTTAAATCGCTATTTGGATTGTATGATATTTTTAATTATGGACAGACATTAATTGACTGCATAAGCATGATTTCAAAAATTTATAATGTTCCGTATGAAGCAGAGAATGATATATCGTGTTTTAACCAAAAGGGCAACGATGGTAGTGGTAATGATGAGAAGTATTTCAAATATCTCCGTTCGCTTTGTTCTGTACATCCGGTTGAAACAAGCCAGCATAAGATATATCAGGGGGATGAACCAGAATGGTGCCCTTATATATCAGGTTCCGGTGTAGTAATGCGAATGCTTGAGAATATAAATCCCGAATTAAAAGATGCAGATTATTATGCGGTAGTGTATAGAAATGATATGGAGTTCAATAAATATGTTCCAATTAGAGTGTCACAAATAATACAGTATTTGAATAAACGGTACGAACATATTAAGAAAATTGTACAGGCCATTGATAGATATAATGATGCCAAAATTGCAGATTTAATTGAAAAGCATATTCCCCTACCAGAAGAATCTGATACATATATTAGTTATTTGTTGGGATTGAAGGAGGCGTTTGCAGAGAGATGTGGCGATAAGGAATGCTATCAAATTAAAGAATGGATTGGTATCATGAAGGCGCATTTTGCTGATGAAAAGATGCAATCTGAGTTGCAGGAATTTCAGGAGACAATGAAAGAGGGAATAAAGGAAATACACAATAAATTGCAGAATATGGATATACATGACTGTTTTAATGAAAATCCAGTTCGATATCGCACAAATTTTATCCCTAATGGATATGCATTGGAAAAACTGCATTATCTCGAAGATATATTTATGGGTATGCCAGATGAAGAAGCCTATAAATTGATTGAAAAAGGTGGAGAGCCTTTTATAAATGATAGGTTAAATTCAATGCTTTCAATTATTTTCCAAGCTCAGGCTTCTGATTTATCGGAAGAAGAAATGATGGATGTTGCAAGGGAAATTGACTATAGATTTAAGGTCACTAATTCGGAATGGGCGAGGGTGCTACTGAAAATAATAGAGCCATATTTTGCAAATACTGTGGAGTTTGATTATTTGTTAGACGATTGGTATCTGCATTTGCAGATAAAGATTGGTTTTTGGCGCATGTCTAAGAAAAGATAAAAGGAAGATGTGATTTTATGCCTATTAATGAAAATACGTTAGAGCAGGTAATTATAACAGAATTACGGAAAAATGGATACGAATATTTCTATGGGCCGGATATCAATAGAGATTATCATGAGGTGATACTTAGAGATTCTTTTGAAGCTGATATGTTTGAGATAAATCAGGGAATTAAGGCCGACATGGTGGAAGAAACCTACAAATCTATTAAAAACCTTGGTTTGCTTAAGTTGGAGGATATGAATGCGGCTTTTCATAAATATCTGATTGAGGGTGTTCCTGTCAATTATCGTGTGAATGGGGAGTTGCGTACTTATACGGTAAAGCTAATTGATTTTACAGACCCGGAGAGGAATGAATTTCATGTTGTCAATCAATATACCGTGATTGAGTATAAGAATAAGAGGCCGGATGTTCTGGTATTTGTGAATGGCATTCCGTTGGTATTGTTTGAACTGAAAAATATTACAAATGAAGAGGCTACGATTGAAAACGCATATAAGCAGGTGAAAAACTACCAAATGGATATTCCGTCTTTGTTTTATTATAATGCTTTCAATGTAATCAGCGACGGCCTGGACACCCGCATGGGGACAATCACGTCTGATTTTACCCGGTATATGATGTGGAAATCGGAAAATGGAGAAAAACCGGAAGAGGGAGGACTTAACTATTTTTCGGTTCTTTTGAATGGTGTATTTCCAAAAGCAAGGCTTTTGGATTTGATACGGAATTTTATTGTTTTCCAGAATAGCAAGGGCAGGACAATCAAAATTATTGCCGGGTATCATCAATATTTTGCGGTGAGAAAAGCAGTGGAGCGTACAAGAAATGCCCTGGAGGAACACAGTAGGAAGGTCGGGGTAGTGTGGCATACGCAGGGCAGTGGGAAGAGTTTGTCCATGGTGTTCTATACAGGCTGTATTGTCAGCAATCCGGAATTTAATAATCCTACTATTGTAGTGTTGACAGATAGGAATGATCTGGATAACCAGCTTTTTGACACGTTTTGCTCCAGTTCCAAGCTGTTGTTGCGGCAGACATCGAAGCAGGCAAGAAGCCGGGAGCATCTGAAAGAGTTGTTACGGGTAAAGGCTGGGGGAATTATTTTTACCACGATTCAGAAATTTGAGGAAAGCAGTGAAGTTTTGAGTGAGCGGAGCAATATCATATTCATGGCAGATGAGGCGCACCGTTCTCAATATGGCCTGGATGGGAAACTTGATAGGGAAACAGGCGAGTGGAAATATGGGATGGCAAAGTATATGAGGGATTCTTTGCCGAACGCCACATTTATCGGATTTACCGGGACACCCATTGATTTTGATGACAGGTCAACGGTGGAGGTCTTTGGGGAATATATTGATATTTATGATATGACGCAGGCGGTAGAGGATGGGGCAACGGTTCCGATTTATTATGAAAACCGTACTGCGAAGATAAAGCTGAATGAAGAGCTGCTGAAAAAGATCGATGCGGAATATGAAAAAATGGCAGGTGAGGCGTCAGAGACGGCGATTGAAAAATCAAAGTCAGACTTGTCTACCATTGAAGCTATCATAGGTTCTAAGGAAAGGTTGTCTCTTTTGGCGGATGATATGATTGCCCATTATGAAGACAGACAATATGTGCTTACGGGCAAGGCTATGATTGTGTGTATGAGCCGGCGGATTGCCATCAATCTTTATCGGATTATTCTGGAAAAGCGGCCGGAATGGAAACAGAAAGTGAAGGTGGTTTTGACATCCAGCAATCAGGATGATGAGGACTGGCATGATATTATTGGGAACAAAGCGTACCGGGATGGTCTTATGCTGGAATTTAAGGATGATACCAGTGAGTTTAAAATTGCAATTGTGGTGGATATGTGGCTGACGGGCTTTGATGTTCCATCTATGGCGACTATGTATATTGATAAGCCGATGAAGGGGCATAATCTGATGCAGGCAATTGCCCGTGTCAACCGTGTATATAGGGATAAAGAGGCAGGATTGATTGTTGATTACATAGGTATGGCGGCAGAGTTGAAAAGTGCGTTAAGCCAGTATACCAAGCGTGACCAGGACAAAATCCCGGATTTGGGACAGGCATTGTCCATAGCGATAGAGAAGCTGGAAATTATGCGTGATATGTTCTACGGATTTGATTATTCTGATTTCTTTGGACAGGATGATTCAGTACGTCTTGTTACAATAGCAAACGGGGTTAATTTTGCTCTTGGGATGGAGGAAGATGAGCAGAAAAGTTTTATCCGGGAGGCTACAGCCCTTAGTCAGGCGGAAACGCTTTGCCGGAGTATGCTTGATGCCAGGATAAAGCAGGAAATAGAATTTTTTAAATGCGTGAAGGCTGGAATCTGCAAGACTGCGGGACGTATGGGGATTACGACAAATGAGATAAACGCAAGGATTATGAAATTGCTGGAGCAGGCGATTGAGCAGGATGGCGTTTATAATATCTTTGCAGAGGCGGGGAAAAAGAATCCGGAGATTTCGATTTTGTCAGAGGAATATATGGAGAAAATCCGCAGGATGAAGCACAAGAATATTGCCGCGGAGATGCTGCGGAAACTGCTGGAGGATAATATCCGTGTATTTGCAAGGACCGGGGTTGTGAAATCACTGCTTTTTTCGGAGAAGATGCAGAAATTATTAAAGATGTACAATAACAGACTGATTACCAGTGCGGAGGTGATTGAGGAATTATTGAATCTGTCAAAAGAGATGACAGAGGCCTATAAAGCCGGGGATGAAAAGGGATTGTCTGTGGAGGAACTGGCTTTTTATGATGCGTTGGTGGCAGATCCGGAAGTTCTTAGAAAGATGCAGGATAAGGTTTTGATTGAAATGGCACAGGAATTGACGGAATTAATTCGTAGGAGCAGGACGGTTGACTGGGATAAGAAGGAGTCGGCCCGTGCTTATATGAGGACGCAGGTGAAGCATCTTTTGAGGAAATATAAGTATCCGCCGGAGAAGGCCAAAGGTGCTGTTGATATTGTGATAAAACAGGCGGAATTGATGAGCGGCAATATAAAACCGAGAGCTACGGTTTATGATTTTCAGCCAAGAACAGAGCTTTCTATGGTGGCGGAAGATTCAGTGCCATATGGTGAGAAACCAAAAACGTGAGCTGTGTTAAAGGGGGAGATAAGAAGAATATAGGGATGTTGGGGAGGAGCAGTCAGGTTATTCTGGCTGTTTTTCTTTGGACCGTTTTATGTTCATGATTATGAGTTGTTTTTTGGGGAAGACTTTATATACATGGTAGATTATGGAAAGTGGGATTGCGTCGTAGAAGACAGGTCCAGGGCAGATTGCATTAGTACATGAAAAGTCATGAATACGAGCGGTGCTGCCAGGAAGGAGAGACGATGCCTGACCCTTTGCTTTCATCATCCGGAAAAGGGCTGGTGAGCATACGAATAATCGCCAATGAAAAAAGCAGTGTTGTGTTTTTGAAGTTTTGTTTTGAATGTCACAGTATAGTTAAGAATCGAATAATGTTTCCGCCGGGGTGTTACCCGTGCGGAGAGATGTGTTTTGAAGACTGTAAGAGGCTGGATTCCGGCTTTTTGCGGTCTTTTTTTGTGTTTGAAGGAGTGGCAGCCGGTTTTTCCTGGCTTTACCGCGGGGTAAAGGAAGGGAAACCGTATGTCAAAACGGAGAATCAAGATTCAGTCAGGAAAGGAAGAGATATGGATGGAGGTCACGGAGGAAGAGTACCAGCGGTATTTCCGCCCGTGGTGGAGGCAGAAGAAGAGGGAGCAGAGGAACCGGGAGGCGATGGAGGAAAAGGGGTATACGGAGGAGTCTTATGAGGCGTGGAGGGACGCTGCGGCGGAGGATATGGGGGTTGCGGATACGGGGCAGCCGGACATGGATGAGCTTTTGGAGAAGGAGATGCTGCTGGGGGTATTGGAGGAAGCACTGGATTCCCTGATGCCGGAAGAGCGGGAGCTGGCCTTGAAGGTGTTCGGGGAGCAGGTGCCGGTGAGCGAGTTTGCGAAGGAGCGGGGGGAGCTCAGGACAACGGTGTCTTCCCGGAAGGTGTCGGTGTTGGGGAAGCTGCGGGCGTATTTCCGGGGGAAGGGGCTTGATGTGTGATTGTGCATGGACGGTTCGACAAAAGAGGCGCCGGTTTGTCGAATGGTTTTTTAAAAAGTTTTGAAAATCGTTCGTCACATTTAAAAAAAGTGTCATTACGAGAAGTAGAGGGGTAAGTTTTACTGCCTCTCAAATTATGGAGGAAGGAGGCCGGGATTTATGGAAAATTCGCAGGAGTTGATTGGGGTTTTGCAGGCGATCAGCATTGTGGCTAAGAGCCTGGCGGTGAAGCTGATGAAGATTGACCGGGAGATCCGTGTGTATGAGTCCGCCAGGGAAGGGACCTGGGGCAGAAGGAGAATGAAGAAAGGAAAGTGACGGTATGGCTGAAAGGAAAAAGGTGTTTATCTGCAGCCCTTTCCGTGGGGACATGGAGGGGAATGCAAGGAAGGCGGCCGGGTACTGCCGGGCGGCTTGTGAGAGAGGGTTCCTGCCGGTTGCGCCGCATCTTCTGTTCCCGCAGTTTCTGAATGAGGGGATTGAGGCGGAGCGGCAGGCGGGGCTTGCCATGGGGCTGGAGCTGCTCCTGTGCTGTGATGAGGTGTGGGTGTTCGGGGAGGCCACGGAAGGGATGGCTTCGGAGATCGCTTTTGCAGTAGAGCATGGGGTTGAGGTGAGGTTCATGGAGCCGGAAGATACGGAAGGAGGGAGCGGGCATGGAGATGGTGCTGGTTTTGACGCATCTGACGGGGAGTGAGGAGCTGGACCGGCAGAGGGCGGAGGAATACTGCCGGTATGCGGCCCATAAGGGGAAGATCCCGGTGAGCCCGTTCCTTTGTTTCCACGGGATTTTCAAGGATGAGCTTGGGAGCGCTGTGGAGGGGATTCTGGTGTCCAGGCTGATGGAGAAGGCGGACGGGATCTGGGTGTTCGGCTTTGAGCGGGGCGAGCGGCGCAGGCTGATGGAGGCGGAGGTACAAAAGAGGTACGGGGAGAAGGCGCAGTATTTCAGCCGCCCGGAGATCGGGAAGGAGATGCTGGTGTGTGCCATGTACTCCGAGGAACTGATGGAACGATTGGAAGATATGGAGGGATTACAAGATGGGAAGTGAATTGTTGAGGATCGCGGACGGGTTTTCCATGGTGGCGGACGGGCTTAGGGGGCTTGCCGGTATGGAGTGGAACGGTGCTGTGGGTACGGCGGAGAAGGATGCGGCTGTGACGGAGGCTGATACTGTTGTGGATACTGCCGGGAAAGCGGGAGAGGCCGGGGATGCCGTGGAGACCGGTGCTGCGGAGACCGGGGATTCCGGTTCCGGGAAGGGGCAGAAGGCCGGGGAAGCGGATAAGAAGGTGGATAAGAAAGCGGCGGATTCTAAGAAGGCTGTGGCGATTGAGGATGTGCGGGCGGTGATGGCGCAGAAGACCCAGGAGGGGAAGTCGCAGGGGATTAAGGAGCTGCTGCAGAAGTACGGGGCGGTGAAGCTGTCCGGGGTGGCCCCGGAGCATTACCCGGCACTTTTGAAGGAAGCGAAGGTGCTTTGATATGGGGAGACATGCGTTGTTGTCGGCGTCTTCTTCCAGGCGGTGGCTGAACTGTACGCCGTCCGCGCGGCTGGAAGAGGGGTTTTCCGAGGAAACGGGAAACAGTGTGTATGCGGAGGAAGGGACTGCCGCCCATGCCCTTGCGGAGCATAAGCTGAAACAGTGCCTGAAACGAAGGTCTAAGCGTCCGGTGTCGGATTACCAGTGTGACGAGATGGAGGAATGCACGGACGGGTATGTGGCTTTTGCCATGGAGCAGGTGGAGCTTGCCAGGCAGGAGTGTAAGGACCCGGTGGTGCTGATTGAGCAGCGGCTGGATTATTCGGCTTATGTGCCGGAGGGGTTCGGCACAGGGGATCTGTTGATCGTGGCGGACCGGGTGCTGACGGTGGTTGATTTGAAGTACGGGAAGGGCGTTGCGGTGGATGCGGAGTGGAACCCGCAGATGATGCTGTATGGGCTGGGCGCTCTGGAGCTGTTCGGGGCGATCTATGATATTGAGACGGTGCGTATGGCTATTTATCAGCCGCGGCTGGAATCGGTGAGTACCTGGGAGATTTCCGTATCTGACCTGATGGAGTGGGTGGATAAAGAATTGAAGCCCAGGGCGGCCCTTGCCATTGCGGGCGAGGGGGAGTTTCGGAGCGGTTCCTGGTGCCGGTTCTGTAAGGCGAAGAATACCTGCAGAGCCAGGGCGGAGGAGTTTTTGAGGCTGGCGCAGATGGAGTTTAGGACTCCGGCGCTTTTGACGGATGATGAGGTGGCGGAGGTCTTGAAGGTGGCGGACGAGCTGGCCAGGTGGTCTGCGGATGTGTATGCCTATGCCCAGGACGAGGCTGTGTCCAAGGGGAAGAAGTGGACCGGGTTCAAGCTGGTGGAGGGCCGGAGCTGCCGGAAGTATACGGACGAGGAAGAGGCGGCGGAGGCGGCTGTGGCTGCCGGGTATGCGGATATTTATAAGAGGTCGCTGATCGGGATTACGGAGATGGAGAAGCTGATGGGTAAGAAGAGGTTTGCGGAGGTCCTGGGGAAGCTGGTGTATAAGCCCCAGGGGAAGATTACGCTGGTGCCGGAGTCGGATAAGAGGCAGGAAGTGTTGGCGGCGACGGCGGAGGCGGATTTTAAGGAGGAATGAATTTATGAGTAATGAGAATGTGAATTTGACAAAAGTGATCGTACCTTGCAGGTTTTCTTATCTGCACTGCTGGGAGCCTAATGCGGTGAATGACGGGGACCCGAAGTATTCGGTGTCGGCTATCATTCCGAAGTCGGACACAGAGACTATCGGGAAGATTCAGAGGGCGATTGAGCAGGCGAAGAAGGATTCGGTTTCCAAGTGGGGCGGGAAGGTCCCGGCGAATTTGAAGCTGCCGCTGCGGGACGGGGATATTGACCGGCCGGAGGATGAGGCTTATGCGGACAGTTGTTTCTTTAATGCCAACAGTAAGCAGGCGCCGCAGGTGGTGGATAAGAATGTGCAGCCGATCCTGGACCAGTCGGAGGTGTATTCCGGGTGTTATGGGCGGATCAGTGTGAATTTTTATGGGTTCAACAGCAACGGGAACCGTGGGATCGCGGCGGGGCTGGGGAATATCCAGAAGCTGCGGGACGGGGAATCTCTGGGCGGGAGGACGAACGCCGAGGATGATTTTGACGCGGTGGAAGTGGATGACGAGGAAGATTTCCTGGGATAGATTTGTGGGGGCGGCTGCCGCCCGTTTCCCGCTGGGGAGAAACTTACAGGAGGAAGGGAGCCGTGGCGTTATGGGACGGATTTTAGGGATTGATATTGAGACGTTCAGTGATGTGGATTTGATTAAGTGCGGGGTTTACGCTTATTCGGACAGCCCTGCTTTTGAAGTCCTGCTGTTTGCCTATTGTTTTGACGGTGGGGAGACCAGGGTGATAGATCTGGCGCAGGGGGAGGAACTGCCGGGGGAAGTTGCGGAGGCGGTTTTTGACGGTTCTGTGGTGAAGACGGCGTTCAATGCGAATTTTGAGCGGACGTGCCTTTCTAAGTATTTCGGGAGGTATCTTCCGCCGGAGTCCTGGCACTGCAGCGCGGTCCAGGCGGCGGTGCTGGCGCTTCCCCGGTCTTTGGAGGACGTGGGCGCGGTGCTGGGGCTGGACGAGCGGAAGATGAAAGAGGGGAAGGAGCTGATCCGGTATTTCTGCGTGCCTTGTAAGCCGACGAAGGCCAACGGCGGCAGGAGGCGGAACCTGCCCTGCCATGCGCCGGAGAAGTGGGAGATGTTTAAGAGTTATTGTGTTCGGGACGTGGATGTGGAGAAGGCCATACGGAGGAAGCTGTGTAAGTTCCCGATACCGGAGGGCGAGATGGAGCTGTACCGGCTGGATCAGAGGATCAATGACCGGGGCGTGCCGGTGGATATGGGGCTGGTGCGGCAGGCGGTTGTCTGTGAGCGTCTGCATAAGGAGGTTGTGACGAGGCGGGCGTATGAGCTTACCGGGCTTGAAAATCCCAATTCCGTGGCGCAGTTGAAGGGCTGGCTGGGGGAGAACGGGGTGGAGGCGGAGAGCCTGTCCAGGAAAGCGGTGGCGGAGCTGATTGAGGAATCAGACGGGGAGGTGAAGGAACTTCTGCGGCTCCGGCTTTTGATGGCGAAGACTTCCGTGAAGAAGTATGAGGCTATGGAGCGGTCTGTCTGTTCGGACGGGCGGGTGCATGGTTTATTGCAGTTTTATGGGGCGAACCGGACCGGGAGATGGGCGGGGAGGCTGGTGCAGGTGCAGAATCTCCCGCAGAACCATATTGAGGATTTGGAGCTGGCGAGAAGGCTTGTGAGGGAGGGCAGGTTTGAGGACGTGGAGATGCTTTATGATTCCACGCCAAACGTGCTTTCGGAGCTGATTCGGACGGCGTTTGTGGCGGAGCCGGGGTGCAGGTTTGTGGTGGCGGATTTTTCTGCCATTGAGGCAAGGGTGCTGGCGTGGCTTGCCGGGGAGCGGTGGAGGCTGGAGGTGTTTTCTTCCCATGGGAAGATTTATGAGGCTTCTGCGTCTGCTATGTTCCATGTGCCGATTGAGGAAGTGACGAAGGGTTCCCCTCTGCGGCAGAAAGGGAAGATCGCGGAGCTTGGCCTGGGATATGGCGGGGCTGCGGGGGCGCTGGTTTCCATGGGCGCGCTGGAGATGGGGCTTTCGGAGGATGAGCTGCCGTCTCTGGTGGCCGCATGGCGCAGGGCGAACCCGCATATCACGCAGTTCTGGTGGGATGTGGATAAGGCGGCTGTGGAGGCTGTGACGAAGAGGACGGGGACACGGGCAGGGAGGATCACGTTTGAGTATCGGAGCGGGATTCTGTTTGTCATGCTGCCGTCCGGCAGGAAGCTGGCATATGTGAAGCCCAGGCTGGCGGTGAATAAGTTCGGGCGGGAGGGCCTGACTTATGAAGGGATTTCTGAAAATAAGAAGTGGGGCCGGATTGAGACCTACGGGCCGAAGCTGGTGGAGAATATCGTGCAGGGGACGGCCAGGGACCTGCTGGCGGAAGCCATGCTGCGGGTGGAGAGGAAGGGCTATCCCATTGTGATGCACTGCCATGATGAGATCATTGCGGAGGTGCCGGAGGGCATGGGTTCCGTGGAAGAGATGTGTGAGGTGATGGCGGTGCGGCCTTCCTGGGCGGAGGGACTGCCGCTGCGGGCGGACGGGTATGAGTGCCCGTTTTATCAGAAACAGTAGGAGGACGTTTTCATGGGGTACAGTGATGCAGGAAGAGGGACAGGGGGTATGTGTATATGAAGGTTTATGTTTCTGCGGGCAATTCAAGGATGGAGAAGCGGTGGAACGGCGGGGAGATGGAGCTGGAGGATTTTGTCCGGCGGATATCCCGGACGATACGGACGGCGGAGACGGTGGAGCAGTACCGGAAGCTGTCCAAGGCGAGGCAGGATTCCATCAAGGACGTGGGCGGCTTTGTGATGGGGAAGTTAAAGGGCGGCAGGCGGAAGAAGGACTGCGTGGTGTTCCGGTCCGCCCTGACGCTGGACATGGACCATGCCGGGGCGGATATCCCGGAGCGGATGGAGATGTTCTTTGATTTCCGGTGCCTGATCTATTCCACGCATAAGCATACGCCGGAGGGTCCCAGGTTCCGGCTGGTGATCCCGCTGTCCAGGAATGTGTCGCCGGACGAGTACGCGGCGTTGGCGCGGAAGGTGGCGGAGGACATCGGCATGGAGATGTTTGACGATACCACTTATGAGCCGTCCCGCCTGATGTACTGGCCGTCCACGTCTTCGGACGGGGAGTTTGTGTTCCGGGATATCGAGGGGGAGATATTGAACCCGGACACTGTGCTCTCCAGGTATAAGGACTGGCGGGATTCTTCGGAGTGGCCGGTGAGCGGGCGGCAGCAGGCGGTGGTCTTGAGGGAGATGAAGAAGCAGGCGGACCCGCTAGGAAAGGAAGGCGTGGTGGGGGCGTTCTGCCGGACGTACAGCATTGAGGAAGCGGCGGAGGTGTTCCTGGCGGACGTGTACAGGCCGAGCGCCATGCAGGGGCGGTATGATTATATTCCGGCGGATTCCCAGGCGGGGGTGGTGGTCTATGAGGGGAAGTTTGCCTATTCCCACCATGCCACGGACCCGGCCTGCGGGAAGCTGATGAACGCTTTTGACATGGTGCGTATCCATAAGTTTGGGGAGCTGGACGTGAGGGCTTCGGAGGATACGGAGGCTTCTAAGCTGCCGTCTTTTAAGGCGATGAGTGAGTTTGCGGTCAGTGACGAAAAGGTGAAGCTGACGCTGGCGGAGGAGAGGGCGCAGTCTGCCCGTAAAGAGTTTTCTTCGGGAGATGACTGGCGCAAGGGGCTGGAACTGGACCGGCAGGGGAAGGTGAAGGACACGCTGGACAATCTGGTGCTGGCAATCCGGCATGATGAGGGTCTGCAGTCCATCGCTTTTAATCTGCACCGGGACGGGATTGATGCCGGGGAGAGCCTGCCCTGGAAGCAGATCAAGCCGGGGTGGAATGATTCGGATTTTGCGTCGCTTAAGGTTTATCTGAATAAAGGGTACGGGGTATATGCGCCCACGAAGACGAAGGATGCCCTTCTGGCTGTGGCTTCGGAGCGGGCATACCATCCGGTGAAGGAGTATCTGGATGCCCTGCCGGAGTGGGACGGGGTGAAGCGGGTTGACACGCTGCTGACGGACTATCTGGGGGCGGAGGATTCCGCATATACGAGGGCGGTCATCCAGAAGACGCTGGCGGCGGCCGTGGCTAGGATTTACCAGCCGGGGACGAAGTTTGACAGCGTGCTTATCCTGAACGGGCCGCAGGGGATTGGGAAGTCCACGCTGTTTGCGAGGCTTGCGGGGGCGTGGTTTTCGGACAGCCTGACGCTTACGGACATGCGGGATAAGTCCGGGCCGGAGAAGCTGCAGGGGTACTGGATTCTGGAGCTGGGGGAGCTTGCCGGGATGAAGAAGACGGACGTGGAGACGGTGAAGTCTTTTCTTTCCAGGGTGGATGACAAGTACCGGGCCAGCTATGGTCTGAACGTGGAGAGCCACCCAAGGCAGTGCGTGATTGTGGGGAGCACGAATACGGAGAGCGGCTTCCTGCGTGACATTACCGGGAACCGGCGTTTCTGGCCGGTGCGGGTAAACGGTGAGAGTGTGAGGAAGCCGTGGCAGATTTCCGGGGAGGACGTGCTGCAGATATGGGCGGAGGCGAAGGCCGTCTATGAGAGCGGGGAGCGGCTGTATCTGGAAGGGGACGTTGCGGCCATGGCAACGTCCGAGCAGGCGGAGGCTATGGAGACGGATGACAGGGAGGGGCTGGTGCGGACGTACCTTGACACGCTCCTGCCGGAGAACTGGGATTCCATGAGTTTATATGACCGGAGGAATTTTTTGAGCGGCAGCGAGTTTGGGGAGGAACGGCAGACGGGTTCGGTGCGCCGGATGGTGGTGTGCAACATGGAGATCTGGTGCGAATGTTTCGGGAGGGAGTCCTCTGCGCTGAAAAAGATAGATTCCTATGAGATCAGCGGCATCATGCGGAAGATTGAAGGCTGGGGGAAATATACGGAGACGAAGAACGGGATGTCCGGCTTTTCAATCTATGGGAAACAGCGGGCATATGTGCGGGAACAAGACAGGAAATAGACGGAACAAGTCTGCCTGTATGGGAACAAGCCGGAACGGAACGAGCGGAACAAGAGGGAGTTTGTTCTGACGGTAGTTCCCGTACAGGGGATTCCGTAAAATCAAGGGTTGCGGGGCGGTCTGGAACAAGGGAACAAGAATCTCTTAGTGGGGTATGGGTAATAAGAAAAAGAAGCATATAGGTACGTGTTATATACACGTATAAGGTATAAGGGATTTTTTGTATCCATGTTCCCGGCTTTGTTCCGTGACGGGACGGAGGTGTCTGGATGAGGGAGAGTGAGATTGAACGGCGGCTGGCTGTATCGGTGAAAAAGATGGGAGGCATGGCGGTGAAGTTCGTTTCCCCCGGCTTGGATGGGGTGCCGGACCGGATTATTTTGCTGCCGGGAAGGAAGATTGCGTTTGTGGAATTGAAGGCTCCTGGAAAGAAGCCAAGGCCCCTGCAGGAGAAGCGGAAGCGGCAGTTGGAGGGGCTGGGCTTTCCGGTTTATGTGGTAGACAGCCTGGAGCAGATTGGAGGTGTGCTGGATGAGATATGTTCCCCATGAGTATCAGGAGTATGCGAAGGAGTTCATCATCAGGGAGAGGGTGGGCGCGCTGTTTTTGGACTGCGGGCTTGGGAAGACGGTGATCACGCTGACGGCGGTGTGGGAGCTTCTGTTTGACTATTTTGATATCCGGAAGGTGCTTGTGGTTGCGCCCCTGCGGGTGGCGAGGGATACCTGGGGCGGCGAGCTGGAGAAGTGGGAGCATCTGTCCGGAATCGGGCTGTCAAAGGTGCTGGGTCCGGAGAAGGAGCGGCTGGCGGCTTTGGGGCGGGAGGCGCAGGTGTATGTCATCAACCGGGAAAATGTGGAGTGGCTGGTGGAAAATTATAAATGGGATTTTGATATGGTGGTGATTGATGAGCTGTCTTCTTTCAAGTCCCACAGGGCGAAGCGGTTTAAGGCGTTGAAGAAGGTGCGCCCGAAGGTGAGGCGGATTGTGGGGCTGACCGGGACGCCGGCGCCGAACGGGCTGATTGATTTATGGGCGGAGATCGGGCTGCTGGACATGGGGCAGAGGCTTGGGCGGTTCATCGGCGGATACCGGGAGCGGTTCTTCCT
>OFGO01001226.1_pt1 | contig 19809 bp, 17 predicted proteins | sample 1521761 | NCBI WGS metagenome assembly OFGO01 (sample SAMEA3504128, study PRJEB24116) | mouse gut metagenome | biome: mouse gut; feature: mouse-associated habitat; material: faeces | place: Denmark | collected 2011
ATTTGTTACAGCGTTTAAACAGAACGAAGATCTCCGTAATGGCATCTGCAACCCGCAGCTCATCCATCTTTTTCTCCACTCTGTTGTAAGTGTCAGCCACTACACGGAACAGATCCGCATCCACATCCTCCGTACCTTCATCGACACCTATCTTCTTGTTGGACACCAGTCCGCCAAAATATTTGTTGCTCATGGAGATCGTTCTATTTACCAGGTTGCCCAGTGTATTGGCAAGATCCGAATTCATACGCTCTACCATCAGATCCCACGTGATCACACCATCATTTTCAAAGGGCATCTCATGCAGAACAAAATACCGCACTGCATCCACACCAAAGAAATCGATCAGATCATCTGCATAGATTACGTTACCCTTGGATTTACTCATCTTACCATCTCCCTGCAACAGCCAGGGGTGTCCAAATACCTGTTTGGGCAGTGGCTCACCCAACGCCATCAGGAAGATCGGCCAGTAGATCGTATGAAAACGGATGATGTCCTTACCGATCAGATGCAGATCCGCCGGCCATAATGTGCTGTATTGCTCCGTGCTTCCACCGTCCGTATCAAAACCAATACCCGTAATATAGTTTGACAGCGCATCCATCCACACATAGATCACGTGCTTATCGTCGAAGTCTACCGGAATGCCCCATTTGTAGGAAGTCCTGGACACACACAGATCCTGCAGTCCCGGCAAAAGAAAGTTATTCATCATCTCATTCTTGCGGGATACCGGCTGGATAAATTCCGGATGTGCATTAATGTGTTCGATCAGCTTATCCGCATATTTGCTCATCTTAAAGAAATATGCTTCCTCCCTGGCAGGCTTCACCTCCCTGCCGCAGTCAGGGCACTTGCCGTCTACCAGCTGTGACTCCGTCCAGAAAGACTCGCAGGGTGTACAATACATCCCCTCATAGTATCCCTTATAGATATCTCCCTGATCATATAATTTCCGGAAAATCTTCTGTACCTGCTTCTCATGATCCTCATCCGTCGTACGGATAAACTTATCATAAGACGTATTCAGAGAGTCACAGATCCTGCGGATCTCCCCGGCCACATGATCTACGAATTGTTTCGGAGACACGCCCTGCTCCTGCGCCTTAAGTTCGATCTTCTGGCCATGCTCATCGGTTCCCGTCTGAAAGAACACATCATATCCGTCTTTCCTCTTGAAACGGGCAATGCTGTCCGCCAGCACGATCTCATAGCTGTTTCCGATATGCGGTGTGCCGGAAGTATAAGCAATCGCCGTCGTAATATAATACTTTCCCTTATTCATGATATCCCTCTTTTCTGTAAATATTATTGTGCAAATACTGTTCTTCTACTATAGAAGCTGACGGAAACAGGACTGTGCACTACTGTGCCGTCCGTGAACGCGCACTTCATAAGCAAGTGTCCCATGATACAAAAACCGTCTTCCCATATTCACCATGTCACAAACATAATGAAAATAAGAAGACGGATGTATACCGTGTTACCACTTCTCTTCGCCGGCTTCTCACAAAGCCAGCCTCAGCGAGTACTACCATACTCTGCCGCTGTAACAGGCGGAACCTGTTGTACCCTAACCCCTGTCGGCTCAGGCACACTGCTCGGAAGCCATATTCAGTAGATTCATCTCTTCATTCCTCTCAGCGCACGGAATGTTCTCTGGAAAGGATTCCTCTACCTACTCTCTTCGTCGTCGCTTTCACTGTTCGTTTACAGTCACCCCATATATCTGCAACCCCATACCGGAATCACATTCCGCTCAGATTACATCTGCCAAGTTACGGGTTGTTACAGATACTATATGAGGGTAGAGTATCACAAAAAAACTCTCTTGTCAATTCCCGAGTACCACACCTGAAACTCTGACTGTCACACTTATCTCCTTATTATCTATATCCTCATTTGACACATTTATACTGCACCGATAAGTACCGGGCGCCTGTACATCCAGATTCTGCATCGTGCCCAGAACATTTCCGGCTTCGTCAGACCATATCATCCTGTCCTCACTCTGCCAGGCCAGCTGCTCATATGCATCTCCTTCTTCCAACACGGCTTCCAGTCTGATTGCTCTGTCTGTACGATCTGTGTCCGCTCCGCCAATCCGCAGCCTGGCATATACCGCATCCTCCAGACCACATACGCACTCATGATGCCATATGGTCGTCGTAACTTTCTTAGAATAGGTACATTTACCGGAAGATTCATACACACCACTATGGCATGGACACGTATAAAACCCGCCATGCCAGGAACCTCCATCCGGCTCTTCGGGATTCGGATACCAGGTTACGTCAGTCTTTATCAGCTCAGTGCCGCATGTATCCGTCTTAGTCTTCGTCTCCTTGTAATTATGATAGCATCCGGAAATTCCCTCTTCTTCCTCTTCCATGTTACCTATGTGCACATGCCGGATCTCTACGGACGCTTCCTGCACCTCATACAAAGGATACAAGAACTCCGGCACACGTCCTTCGCCGCCGTCTCGTATTCCTGCCTGATAGGCCTTGTCGTTATCGGCTCCGTTCCCGAGCAGCAAGATTCCGTCCACCCAGGCAGCTTTGCCGCGCGATATATTATCCGCAGAAGCCGGCACATAATGTTCTGTAGATTCCTGCACACCTTCGATATGCATGGCAGCCCCAGGATTTAAGACAGACAATCCCTCCGGAATCTTCTGGGAATCCGCAGCTGCCTGCGTGATCGCTGCCCATCCAAGCTGCGACAGATCTATATCGCCCTGTGCCGCATCCGGATCCCTGTCAAAGACTATCCCTCCTTCCTGTTGTCTGAACTTCGTTCCGATCTGCTGCAACACTCCCGCTGCCGCGTTCTTCTTCTCTATAACATGGTCATGAATACCCTGTAGATCCGCCGCATCCATAACAGCTTGCTCATACCGGATGATCCCTCTGCTGGAAAAAGATCCTGACGATCCTGACGCCAATACGGTTTCTCCCTTCGAAATCCCTGACACCATTATGATTCCGAACAGCACTGCCGGGATTCCCCAAATATATCTTTTACCTGTCTTCTGTCTACTTCTCACGATAACCTATCCACCTGCCTTCCTCATCATATACTGCCTCATACCCCGCACATCCGCTGCCTTCCAGCCAGCCTCTTACGTAATGTTCCAGCAAATCTCTGTTGTTCCCCCGCGCCAGAATCCCATCTGCAAAAGCTGCCCGGCCCAGCGTCATATTGTCTGCGCATGCCAAAGTCCAGTTCTCTTCATAACCGTCCGGAAGTGTCTGCGATTCCGACAGTGCCTGCAGAAGTAAGTCAAAACTGACAGCCTGCAGATCAGCCATTGTCTCCAGTCGCCCGATCGATGCTTCCGCACCCGGTTCTCTCGTGTATTGATAGTTCTGACCCCCTCCGGTCAGTTTGGTTCCAACGCCGCCAAGCGCCTGAGACAATCCTCCTTTGCCCTCAGCGGCATATTGAAAAAGCACTTGCAGGTCCTGCGCATCCAGAATAACTTCCTGTCCCGTGCTGTCCGCGTACCGAATCACCCCTTTGCTGTGAAACTGACCGGTCTCTCCGGCAGCCCTGGCCGGTGTTCCCAGAAACAGTACGCCTGCACTGACCGCACCGGCACACAGTACGATCACTTTCCTCACATATCTGACAGACTTTACGCTTACACGACTGCCTGTCAGCCTGTTTACTCCCGACTCTCTGATCACATCCCGGCGGATCTTCCTTCCCCACAGTATTCCGCTCTTACCGGTTCCTTTTCTCTTCATTCGTATCATCCCATTCCTTTCCTGTACTATTGTTCTTTATTGTCGTCTCAACTGTCTTCTGTTCCGCTTCTGCTCTGTCTCTTCTTGCACCTTCTCCGGCAGAATTGCTATCTTAACCGTCTTCTACTCTACTTCTTTTCCGTCGCCTCCTGCGTCTTCTCCGGCAGTATCATCGTCTTAGCTGTGTTCTTTTCTGTCTCCTCTTGCACCTTCTCCGACAGAATTGCCATTTTAACTGTCTACTGCTCTGCCTGACCTTCTGCTCATCACTACAGATATACTTACAACCCTCTTCATGGGTATCTTGCTAAAACCGACATAAGGCTGTAAGTATAAACCGCAGTCTCGCAATCTGCTGCCCTATTCCGTATATGGCTCCAGATAAAGCGTATTGTTCTCCGCATCATAGCGGTATTTCAAAGTTCTTGTGGATAAACCCTGCAGTCGGTTCTCTACCTCACCAACCTGATCCTCCACCGTGCCCAACTGGTTCTCTACCGTACCCAGCTGATTCTCAACTGCCCCCAGCTGGTCTACGAGCGAGTCAAACTGATTCAGCAGAATATCCAGCTGGTTATTGACTTCCGTCATATTCTTATCAATAGCATTCTTCAAGGACTTCTTAACATCCTCTATCCCGGCCCAGAGCTTTACATCCTCCTGCTGCAGTGCCGCAATCTTCTCATACAGACTTGAAATATCTGTCTGTGCCTTCCCCATATCCTGGCGGATCTCCATAATCTGCTGCTGGATCATAGGAATCGTCTTCTGATCCATGACTTGTACAATATCGATCAGATCATACAATTTCGTCTCGGTCAGCTTAAGATTCTGCACGATCGAAGTAACCTCCGCATAAAGGGTTTCAATCTGCTTCAGGATAGATTGGTCTCCTTCCCGATACTCTATGATCGTCTCCGACAGATTCTGTTCGATCTGCGTCATGGAACTGAGAAGTTCTTCCACCTTCTCATTCAGATATTCGATGCTCTCCAGATATTCCTGACGAAGCAGATCCTGTCCGTCATTCTGGGACATATATATCTCCGCCTCCTCCTCAAAGGTTTCCGTCACGAACCTGTCCTCCTCTTCCACATCCTCAAAAGCCGCTTCCATCTCGGCCTCCTCCTTCTGCCTGCGCTCCCGTACCGTATAGCCCCACAGCAACAACAGCAGAAGAACGATGACCACAACCGCCACTGCCCCAATGATCACAACTGACAGCTGGCTCTCACGTCTTTCAGGATCGTTTCTCCTCTCGTTCAAATAATCTAAAATCTTAGTCATAAAGTCTTTCATAAAATATCCTTTCCTCTCATGATTAGTTTGTCAGACTCAACATTTGGAAATCAGCGGCGATATGCCTGAGACCCGTGCCGTACGATACACGGAATAAAGTATACTTCAAAATGAATCCAAAGATTGTATAGATAAGATAACAGAAGACGCCTGGTTTTACAATACCGGAATACTGCACAAATTTTCTCATATAAAAAAGTCAGGAGACACCTTTAACCCAGATGTATCCTGACTTCAACCCATACAAACGAAATTTCACACACATACACATTACACTAATAAGTTAATATCTCGTATCCTTCTTCCGTCACTACCACCGTTACTTCCCACTGTGCAGACGGCTTTCCATCTTCCGTATATACTGTCCACCCATCTGCATCATCGATATAGATGTCCGCTTTGCCCATGTTCACCATCGGCTCTATCGTAAATACCATACCGGGAACCATCAGCATCTCCGTTCCTCTGCTGGTCACAAAACTGACAAAAGGCTCCTCATGAAAATCCAGGCCAACACCATGACCGCCAATCTCCCGGACAATGGAATAGCCATTGGCCCGCGCATGATCATTGATGGCCTGCGCCATATCCCCCAAGAAGTTCCAGGGTTTCACCTGTTCCAGCCCTATATCGATGCACTCCCGCGCCACCTGCACCAGCTTCTTAGTCTCCGGAGCCACATCCCCCAGCATAAACATCCGTGAAGAATCCGAAAAATATCCATTATAGATCGTGGACACATCCACATTAACGATATCCCCATCCTGTAATAACCGCTCAGGATCCGGAATACCGTGGCAGACCACCTCATTGATCGAAGTACATACACTCTTGGGATACCCTTCGTAGCCAAGCGTCGCCGAAATTCCTCCCATCTGCTTTGTCATATCCACTACGATACGGTCTATTTCCTCTGTACTCATGCCGATATGAATCTTGTCCGCAATTTCATCCAGAATCGCAATATTCAGCTTACTGCTCTGCCTGATCCCTTCAATCTGCTCCGGAGTTTTGATCAGATCATGACCAGGAACGATATGTCTCTGTAACGCATAATGCTCAATTTTCTCATCGAAGGCCATATGACATGCTTTATACTTTCTGCCACTCCCGCACCAGCAGTGATCGTTTCTTCCTAATTTCTTCATTATCTTCATTGTTCCTTTCAACTGGCTGTCGTGAATCGCAGCACCCTAATATATACTACTCCCTACCACGCCGATTTTCAAGTTCTGATAGAAATTGACTGAAAAACGGTCGACTTAACGTACTCCATATTAATATTAATGATTAATTTATTTTTTTACCCATATTTTTCTGTTTTATATTCGTATTATTTATTCAGATTTCCTTTATCGTAAAATTACCTTAAAATTAAGCATATATTTATTTTACAAAAGATAAACAGGAATACACTGTGAGCACCACACCAGTTCTCACGTTGGTGTACCGGGGAGAGATATGGGATTTGGGGCATTACTTACAGAATTACGTAAAGAACGAGGTATTTTACAGAAGGAAGTAGCATCCTACCTGAAAGTAACTGTTGCTACTATATCCAATTATGAAAATGGCGTTCATACACCTGACTTTGAAACACTTGTCAAGCTGGCGGATTTCTTCGATGTATCTACCGACTATCTATTGCAGCGAACGGACTACAAGGCAAGTATCAACTCTTTGAACGAACCGCTTTTCGTTAACTATACCGTAAGCGATCTGTTGAATGCGATCATTAAGTTAGACCAACGCAGTATGGAACTGTTGGTTGATTACTATGAGCTGTTGTCGCTGCGTAATTCTTCTAAGCATGTAATATAGATACACTTAACCAGGAGTATCGTAATTGGCAAAATTTCAGATACTCCTTTATTGTTATGCATTCTTTTGAGAAAATATAGTGTTCTTAACTCTTTGACTTAACGATTCATTAATTATTTTCCAATTTTCACCATTTTTTATTCTTATGGTTTAATCGTATTCACATTATAATGAAAGTATCCTAAAATCAGATAAAATGACTTTTTACTACAAAAGACGAGCATAAGTACCTTTCATGTGCAATCTGAGCACCCCGGGCTTGTGCTCGTTGTGTGCGGGAGAAGATTTATGAAACTTGGGGAATTATTGGCAAGCCTGCGCAAAGAAAAGAATATTCTTCAAAAAGAAGTAGCAGCTTACCTGAATGTGACCGTAGCAACAATATCCAATTACGAGAAAGGTATCCATTCGCCTGACTACGAAACTCTGATCAAATTGGCTGATTTCTTCGACGTATCCACAGATTACCTGTTACAACGCACAGACTATAGAGCGAGTATCACTCTGTTAAACAAACCGCTCATACCCGATTTTACCGTAAGCGACCTGCTCAATACGGTTATGACGTTAGATCAGCGGAATCTGAAAGCTCTGTTGGATTACTATGAGCTCTTAACCCTGCGTAATACTATGCAGCGCATAAGAAATGGGGATGAGCCTCTGGTAGATCTGTTACAGGAACTGGAGGATCAAAGAAAGCTTCTTTCTCTTCCTATTGAATTTTAGTAATCAGTCTAATATATTAGCTTGTAGCGCGGGACACTTATAACGATCGAACGAGAGAAATTTCAGAAATGTATTAAGATTTCAAGATTTAGGAGAGTACAGGAACCACTATGGTCCTTGGTGCTCTTCTTTTGTTAGTTTGCGCCAAATTGTGCTGTTCTTGCCGCTTATGTCATTAAAATATGAACTTAAGAACTGTGAAAAAAATTAATCTTAACAGTTCCTTAAATAAGTCGAATCCCCGCAGCAAGCTGACGTAACATCAAATTTGTAGCACAGCAGGCTGCGGGGTATTCGACCCTCGCAATATCCGCCAAAGAGCAGATTTTGTCATAGATATCACTTTGAAGAACCCCAAATCTGCCCTCCACCCTACTCGATGACAGTCCCCTTGATCTGCAAATCTCTTGAACTGTCAAGGTTGGTTACAAAAAAACAGTACTCCCCATGTTCCGTAACGGAAAAACCATAGCTAAGATGTCCCCTGCCATCCACATATCGTATAAGCTCATTCGGATCCCTGATTCCCATCTGATAACTGATATCATCCGGTTCCCCTACTATCATGATTGAAATCATATCATCTGCTTCCTTTGAGAATTCCGGAATCATACCCGTCTCTCCCGGCCCAAGCGTCCAATCAATATTGATAAAATCTCTTACTATCTCAACGCCCTCTTTCTCCATCACAATCACATTATCCACATCCAGGTCATACACCCGCGTAAGCTCTTCAAGCATTCCCACATCGCTTGCCGCATCTACCTCTTCTGCATCTACCAAGGTCTCCTCGCTGTCTACCGCCCTGATATCCGTGGCTTGTGCTGCTATCGAATAGGCCTCCGCCATACCAGCCCCGGCTAGCACAGCTGCTATGCTGCTTCCTATCAGGAAACAGACTGACAATACCAGCGCTGTTCTCTTCTTGATTCCACCGCGTTCATGGAAACGTTTCATACACAATACGCGCTTCTCAAAATCCGATTTTGTATCTGCCAACATTAACAAATCATACCGTTCCTTTTTCTCTTCCTCGTTCAGTACGTGCAATATCGTCTGAAAATATTCCTTTTCACTAAACAGCTCCACGCCTTCCTGACATGCACATCTGTCGCAGTATTCCTCACATGCCAGATTCAGTTGTTTCAACATGCTAGGCATAAGGGGATTGATCACATGCAGCAGAGACACAATACAGCTTACGGTCTTTACATAGAGATCCCGGTTTACATAATGGCACAATTCATGATAAAGCAAGACTGCTATTTCTTCTCGCGTATACCGCTTCAGCGGCAACACTACCGCATATCCATGCCAGTAGAGCATGTACGCCATCTTCACCATGTCATTCCTATACAACGACACTTGACCGGCTATGCCCAGTTGAGCACAGATTTCCGCAAACATTGCTTCAACCTCTGCATCTTCCTCCGGAATGTTGCCGTCAAATACTCTCATCCATCGATGTCTATGGTACAACTTACGCACGATCAGCACCACAAACAATGTTATCCAGACAAAACCCAGTATTGCGAACACCCTCTGCATCATAGGCGTATTGTAGAACAGATTGACGGTGCTGCCTGTTGTCGACATCCACTTCCGCTTCCACATATACAATACAAAATAGACAAATGGCAGCAAAAAAGACCATTGTGTCATACGCATCTGCAAACGCAGAACCTTGCTGTCATCTTCAGACCATATCCTACCGAATATAAGTCCTATCAGATAGAATACACTCCCTGTGACCGTCGTCAATATCAATACTAAGAACAGGTTATTCATCCAATCCATCGATCAGTCTGTGAATCCTTTCGATCTCATCCTGTCGTAACGGCCTCCCCTGTGCCAGTGCACATAAGAATTCATCTGCATTGTTATGGTTCCAGAAATCCACGTAATCACTCGTCAACTGCCCCTTATATTCTTCCAAGGGGACTAAGATCTGATAGAAGAACACACGCCCCTGGCGATAATGCCTCAGATATCCTTTCCTCACCAGCCGGGCCAGGAACGTGGATACCGTCTGTGGTTTCCAATCCTTGTGATACTTATCATTCACCCGCTGCATGATCTCCATCAGACTTAGTTCATCCTCTGCATCCCATACCGTCTTCATTACCAACTGTTCACAATCCGTTAGACTCGCCAGTGTCATATCTGCCTCCTGTATTCTCCACAATTAGCATTGTAGTTATAGTATTTGAAATTGCATCATACTTCATATACTATTTTATTGTTCATGGAATGGCAAGTGTTTTTTTAGGCAAACTGACTGTAAAATTAAACTGTTTGTGTAGTTTTCTCAACAGGTTTCGACATATTTTCAGCAAATATCCTGTATAAAGCAGAACATTTTACTGATATAATTTATTTTAAAAGGTAATATTTGGCAATTGACTTTTTAATGCATATAAGAGTTTTTCTTCTCTTTTAACACCATTTTGTTTTATACTATAAGTTATGAAAAAGAACGCGTCGCGGCACTAATTTGAATGTTTTCGCTCATATTCCTCTCTTTTGAACACATAAAAAGACACATGGTTTGCAATTTGCTGTCCCATGCGCCTTTGCCAACGCATCCTCAAATGCGCGTTATTATAATACTAAATTTTTACTGATCATACTAACTGCATCGATTGGTTCTCTAATTCCTTAACTGTATCAAGAGATAACTCCGTAGCTTCAGCTATTTCTTCTAATGATATCTTACCTAATTTTATCAAGTGTACCGCTGTCTTCTTTGCCTTATTCTGTATCGCTTCATTTCTCATATCTTCCATAATTTTACACATGGCAGCAACTCCTTTCTCATCTCGCTTAAAGTATCGAGCTCTTTTAGCAAGTACTTCATAATTCATATCATCAGGATCATTGCATGAAAAATCGTGCATTAACTTTCCGATTTCATCATTACCCCTATACTTTCCATTCACATATAGAATGTGCGAACCGTCACCAAACAATACCTTATTTTCACTAATCGTGACATATCTCTCTACTGAATATATCGGCTGATTTCCTTCCATTACATCATTTTCTGTTATGAAAATAACATAGCTGTCAGGAATATTCTCCGTATCATCACCAGGCTTTAATATGTGTGCATCCAACAGACTGCTGTTATGCCTTGCTCTCTTTGCGCCTGCTCCTGTATCTTTCCTTTGAATCTCTACATCAAATTCCTTATCAGTACTGTCAATCGCGTGAACATCTAAAATAGCGGAACGACCCTGTAAATTCCTCATCATTTCTTGTGTCCTAACCGACTTGATTTCTATATCTTCGCACCCTAAAACGATCCGAAGTATCAGCTCCACGCCTTCAAAATTATCTGCAAGGCAGACAGTCATAAAATCATCGTCCATATACCGGAGTGACTTTAAACGCTCTAAGTCCTGTTGATGTGTCTGCTCTATTGTATTCAAAAATATCACCCTCTTCCACTGCTTTCATTATACATCGGACAATTCCTTTTGAAAACCGAATTTTTCTATAACTCCACTGTTATAGCTGATCACTGTGAAATGACAAAATACGGCAGAACCGTACCTATCTTCGCCAATGACAATACAAAAATATTCAACATACCACCAAGGGACTCTAAACCATAAGAAAAGAAACATGACACAAAAACTTCTATCGAACATTCCGACAAACGCGAGAAGAGAATCACTGATCAAGACAGGAAGTATCCAAGACCTTCACAGTCTCGGATACTCCCTGTTTATATTATTTCTTTATCATATATCAAGTACAGTTCTTTTTACTTGCTAAATGCATACACATATTTCTATTTATAAAGCAATTCCATCCTATTTGATGACAGTTCCCTTCACCTGTATATTCCTGGAACTGTCAAGATTCGTTACGAAGAAATAATATCTTCCCTTAATAGTGATAGAAAAATCATGGCTGAGAGTTCCCGTTCCTTCCACATATCGCATAAGCTCGTTCGGATCCTTGACACCCATCTGATATTTGATATCATCCGGCTCACCTATAGTCAAAATCGAAGTCTTTTCTCCCACCTCTTTCGAGAAGCCGGCAGTCATTCCTGTCTTTCCCGGTCTAAGCGTCCAGTCAATATTTATAAAATCGCCTACTGTCTCAACGCCTTCTTCCATCATGATCACATCATCCGGATCCAAATCATACATTCTGGCGAACTCCTCGATCACTTCCTCGTCACTCATCTCGACAGCCTCTCCCTCGAGATCCGCAACCACCTCGGTATCCTCGGCTCTGTTGTCCGTCGCCTCCACTGCCTTTTCATAAGCCCCTGTCATGCTATCTCCGGCTGCCAGGGCCGTTATGCTGCTCCCGATCAGGAAACATACCGACAGCACTACCGCTGTCCCTTTCTTGATTCCACCATGTTCATGATATCTCTTCATACACTGTACTCTCCTTTCAAATTCCCCTATCGTGTCTGCCAGCGCAAACAGGTTATACCGTTCTCTCTTTTCTTCCTTGGACAGCATCTTCAATATCGTCAGGAAATATTCCTTCTCGCTGAACATCTCCGCTCCTTCCTGACATGCCCGCCTGTCACAATACTCCTCACATACCAAATCCAGCTGTCGTAGCATGATCGGCACCAACGGGTTAAACACATGTAGTAAGGATACAATACAACTCACCGTTCCCACATAGAGATCTCGATTCAGATAATGACACAATTCATGATAAAGAATGACGGCTGTCTCTTTTCTCGTATACCGCTCCAGCGGCAATACCACCGCATATCCGTGCCAGTAGGTCATACACGCCATCTTTACCGAGTCGTTCCGATATAGCGATACTTTACCGGTTATACCCAGACGAGTGCAGATCTCCTCAAACATCGCCTGCGTTTCGGCATCTTCCTCCGGGATATTGCCATCAAACATTCTCATCCAATGGCTCCGCTTCCACATCTTGCGTATAAATAATGTCGCGAACAGTACTATCCATATGCAAGCCAGCACCGCACATAGCTTTCTCATCAGCAGAGTATTGTAGAAAAGGTTGATGGTACTGCCTGCTGCTATCAGCATCCACTTTCGCTCCCGGATATACACTACAACATACACCCATGGCAGCAAGAACGCCCACTGCGTCATCCGCAGCTGCAGGCGGAGCACTTTGATATCATTCCCGGACCATACTTTGTCAAATATGAGTCCTATCAGATAAAATATGCTCCCCGTGACCGTCGTCAGCAACAACACCACAAACAGGTTATTCATCCAATCCATCGATCAATCTGTGAATCCTTTCGATCTCATCCTGCCGTAATGGTCTTCCCTGCGCCAGTGCACATAAAAACTCGTCCGCATTACCGTGGTTCCAGAAACCCACATAATCATTCGTCAACTGCCCTTTATATTCTTCCAAGGGAATCAGAATCTGATAAAAGAATACGCGCCCCTGGCGGTAATGCCTCAGATATCCTTTTCTCACCAGTCGGGCCAAGAACGTAGATACCGTCTGTGGTTTCCAATTCTTGTGGTACTTATCGTTCACCCGCTGCATGATCTCCATCAGGCTTAGTTCATCCTCTGCATCCCATACCGTCTTCATTACCAGTTGTTCACAATCTGTTAGACTCGCCAGTATCATATCTGCCTCCTGTATTCTCCACAATTAGCATTGTAGTTATAGTATTTAATGTTACATCATATTTCAATACTATTTTATTATCCGTAGAATAGCAAGCCAAATTTTTGATGCGGCGTCATCCAAATAAACTGTTCGTGTAGTTTACTCGACAGGTTTCGACATATTTTGGGCAAAAGCATCTTCCTTGTTGCATATCTGATTTAGATAGGGTAAAATGCTTTATTACCTGCTCTTATTTTATGAGGTATTCGCATAGAGTTATTGATTTAATCGTTATTGTAGTTCATTTTACTCTTTAGCTTCGATTTGTTGTAGTGTCAAGTGTACTGCTGATCCCTTGGTACAGACTCATACCGCAACGGCGCACCAGAAAAGCATTCATCCACGTTGTTGCCAGATAGGATTTGATCGTTAAAATTGTAAACTATAATAATACATAGATAGAAAGGACGCATCGTAATATGAAAAACACTAATAGGAATTCCATCGCAACACCACAAGCTCGCCCCGGTCTCCTGCGTAGATTTGTCGGTGACAAAGCTTTCTATAAGATGGTATTGGCTATTGCCGTACCGATCATGATCCAGAACGGTATCACTAATTTCGTAGGTCTACTGGATAATATTATGATCGGACGTGTCGGTACGGAACCGATGTCCGGCGTTGCCATTGTCAACCAATTGATCTTCGTATACAACTTATGTCTGTTTGGCGGCGTATCCGGCGCCGGTATTTTTACCGCGCAGTACTTCGGCCAGCGAAATCAGGAAGGCATTCGCCAGACCGTGCGCTTTAAAATATGGATAGTAGCCGTGATCACGCTTTTCACCACAGGCCTTTTTCTGTTTGCAGGTGACAATCTGATCCGGTTCTACCTACAGGGAGAAGGCACTGTCGAGAGTGCCGCTGCCACTCTGCATTACGGAAAACAATATCTTTGGATCATGCTGACCGGTCTGCTGCCCTTCATGATGGTACAAGTCTATTCCAGCACACTGCGTGAGTGCGGCCAGACACTGCTGCCCATGAAAGCCGGGATTGTGGCAGTATGCATCAATCTGGTGCTGAATTATATCCTGATCTACGGCAAATTCGGTGCGCCTGCGCTGGGTGTACAGGGAGCCGCCATCGCTACGGTCATTTCCCGTTATGTAGAGGCGGCCATCATTCTGCTGCATACGCATAAGCACAAAGAGCGGAATCCTTTCGTTGAAGGTCTGTATTCCACCTTAAAGGTTCCCGGTCATCTGGTGCAAAAGATCCTGGTCAAGGGTACACCGCTTCTTTTAAACGAGACACTGTGGGCCGCAGGTATGGCAATGCTTTCGCAATGCTATTCCGTCCGTGGGCTGAATGTCATTGCCGCACAGAATATTTCCAACACGATCGGCAACGTATTTAACATCGTATTTATTGCGCTGGGCGATTCCGTAGCCATTATCGTAGGACAGCTGCTGGGCGCCGGCAAGATGGATGAAGCCAGGGACCAGGACAACAAGTTGATTGCCTTTTCCGTGTTCTGCTGTACCTGTGTGGCGCTTGTGATGCTGGTCCTGGCTCCCCTCTTCCCGCAGCTGTACAATACTGAGGCAGATGTGCGGGAACTGGCCAAATACTTTATTATGATTACCGCGGTCTTTATGCCGCAGAATGCATTCCTGCACGCCTCCTACTTCACGCTCCGTTCCGGCGGTAAGACAATCGTTACCTTCCTGTTCGACAGCGTATTCATCTGGTGTGTCAGCGTGACTATTGCCTTCACGTTAAGCCGTTTTACCACTCTGCCGGTCACGGCGGTCTTTATTCTCGTGCAAGTGGGAGATATCATTAAATGCATCATCGGTTTCGTACTGGTAAAGAAGGGCGTCTGGTTGCAAAATATCGTATCATAAGTGTAACAGTTCAGCAGTTCAGCCATGAAACAGAAGAGGAACCGCATCATGACAGGAGCGATCATATGAAACAATTATATACGCGCTGGGGACGCGCTCTCGATCCGGCACATATCCTGCCGGAATATCCGCGCCCACTTTTACAGCGTCAAAGTTATATCAATCTAAACGGATACTGGGAGTATGCGATCACCCGGAATTTCCGGCGGCCTAAAACTTTTGACGGCAAGATCCTGGTCCCCTTTTCACCGGAAAGTGTTCTCTCCGGTGTCGGCAGGCAGCTGCAGCCGGACGAATATCTCTGGTACCGGAGAAGCCTGCCTGTGGATTTCGGCAAACTGCAAGCGGAGTTTCGTCTGATCCTGCACTTCGGCGCAGTGGATCAAGCATGTCTTGTGTATATCAATGGCAATGAAGTCACAAGACATACCGGCGGCTATCTGCCGTTCTCTGTGGATATCACACAATATTGTCAAAAGCCCGGGGCTACAGACGAAGATGCCTCTGCCAAGCAGACAGAAACTATCGATCTTCTTCTCGCCGTAAGAGACCTCAGCGATACCTCTTACCATGCCAGAGGGAAGCAGAAGTTAAAGAGGGGCGGTATGTTCTATACGGCGCAGAGCGGAATCTGGCAGACTGTCTGGATGGAGTATGTGCCCGCGCATTATGTGGAAGAAGTCCTCTCAGTGCCCGACCTAAAGCACAGAACCGTGCAGATCACCGTCTGTTCTTCCTCAAGGCTGCCGGTAACGGTACAGATCAGAAGACCGGCTCTGTATCAGAGTGACAAAGAGTCCGACATTGAAGCGCTAAAAGCTGCCCAAGAGACGATCGCCGAGGCAAGTGGTCATACCGGTCAGGTCATAAGACTTTCGCTTCCGATCATCCGGCCATGGACTTGTGACGAGCCTTATCTGTATTATATTACCGTTACAATGGGGGAAGATACCGTCGAGAGTTACTTCGCTCTACGCGATTTTACCGTAGAGCCGGATCATAACGGCATTCCGCGCATCTGTTTAAACGGACAGCCGCACTTTCAGAACGGTGTGTTAGATCAGGGCTACTGGCCCGATGGGTTGTATACGGCCCCGGCCGATGCGGCTTATATCTTTGATATTACCGCAATGAAGAATATGGGCTTTAACATGCTGCGCAAGCACATAAAGATCGAACCTCAGCGATGGTACTATCACTGCGACCGCCTTGGCATGATCGTATGGCAGGATATGGTAAACGGCGGCAGTTCCTATAAGCACTGGTTCGTAACCTACGCGGCAACTCTTTTTTCCAGGAAAAAGCTGTGGATACCGGACAGTTGCCTGCGTCTCCTGTCCCGTGTACACCGGGAAGGCCGTCTGGAATTTGTACGGGAAATGAAAGCTACGATCCGGCTTCTGAAAGGACATCCAAGCATTGCCACGTGGGTCCTGTTCAATGAGGGCTGGGGACAATTCCACGCCAGGCACATTACCAAGATCGCAAGAACATGCGATCCAAGCCGTCTGATCGACCAGGCCAGCGGCTGGTTTGACCAAAGCGGCGGAGACCTGCAGAGTATTCATCACTATTTCTTTAAGCTGAAGTTTGCGCCCGAATCAAGGCGTGCAACCGTACTATCGGAATTTGGCGGGTACTCCATGCAAATTCCCGAGCACAGTGCTTACGATAAATTGTATGGATATGGCACCTTTAAAGATGCTGCAGGGTTACAGAAGGCTTTTAAGGAGCGGATGCAGAAAGTGCAGGAACAGATCCCTGAAGGAATGTGTGCAGGGGTTTATACACAATTATCCGATGTGGAAGAAGAGGTGAACGGAATCTTCACCTACGACCGTGAGATCAACAAGATAGCGCAGCCTTAAAGCTGCGCTATAAATCTCTTCACATTATCGGTAATATCTCCATGGAAAACCGCCGAACCGGATACGATCACATTAGCGCCGGCCTCCAGCACCACATGCACATTATCCTGGCCGACACCACCATCCACCTGAATATCAAGATCAATGCCTAACTCATCCGCCATCCCGCGTGCCTGTCTGATACGCTCCGTAGATTCCGGTATATACTGCTGTCCTCCAAATCCCGGCTCCACCGTCATCACCAACAACATATCTATCTTCGGCAGGTATTTCCTGACGGCCTCGATCGGTGTCCCTGGTTTAATGGACATCCCCACCCGGCATCCGAGAGTATGGATCTGATCGATCAATGCATCGGCATCTCCAGTGGCCTCCAGATGAAAGGTAATACTGTCGGCTCCACATTCTTTAATCTGCTTCACATACCGTTCCGGCTCCACGATCATCAAATGTACATCAAACACCCTGTCTGTTGCCTTGCGGATCGACTTGATCAGCGGCATTCCAAAGGAGATCGACGGCACAAACACACCGTCCATCACATCGATATGGATATACTGCGCTCCCGCCGCAGCCGCTTCCCTGATCTGCTCTCCGAGCACCGAGAAATCCGCTGCCAGGATCGAAGGAGACAAAATGTTTTTCCTAGTAATTTTTTCAGACATTCTCCTACTTCCTTATCCTACATCCTCTTTGTGCAAGAATTCTGCAAACAACTTCTCAGCCATCGCCGCAGCGATGGCTGAAAACAGATAAAGCTGTTATTTCACAAAGCCCTTCACAGACTCATAGATTCCCTTGCCATCCAGTCCGTATTTCTCAACCAGCGCACCTGCAGGGCCTGACTCACCGAACACATCCTGCATACCGATCTTAAGAACCGGTGTCGGACACTGTGCACATAAGCAGTCACACACTGCACTGCCAAGGCCGCCGATCACAGAATGTTCTTCCGCAGTCACTACCTTGCCTGTCTTCTTCGCAGAAGCCACCACAAGTTCTTCATCAAGAGGCTTGATAGTATGGATATTGATCACCTCAGCGCTGATGCCGTCAGCCTCCAGCATCTGTGCCGCTTCCAGCGCGGAAGCTACCGTGATACCGCTGGCGATGATAGTCACGTCACTGCCTTCTCTAAGGAGAACGCCCTTGCCCAGTTCAAATTTGTAATCCGGCCTGTCATTGATCACCGGCACAGCCGCACGGCCAAACCGCAGATACACCGGCCCTTCAAATTCAATCGCTGCTCGTACAGCCGCCTTCGCTTCCACATCATCGGAAGGCACCACCACCGTCATGCCCGGTATCGTGCGCATCAACGCCACATCCTCGTTACACTGGTGGGTCGCACCGTCCTCGCCCACCGTGATACCAGCATGAGTCGCACCGATCTTCACATTCAGATGAGGATAACCGATGGAGTTACGCACCTGCTCGAAGTTCCGTCCTGCCGCAAACATAGCGAAAGAACTGATGAAAGGAATCTTGCCGCAGGTAGCCAGTCCTGCCGCAATACCTGTCATATTACACTCTGCGATACCGCAGTCTACATGGCGGTCCGGAAATGCCTTCTGGAACACCCCGGTCTTGGTAGCACCCGCAAGGTCAGCATCGAGGACTACCAGATTCGGAAAATCAGCACCACATTCAGCAAGTGCATTACCATAACTTTCGCGCGTAGCGATCTTCTTAACATCTGCCATTAGTTTGCACCTCCTAATTCTTCACCAATCTTCGTAAGATCTGCCATCGCAACAGCATACTCCTCATCGTTGGGAGCCTTGCCGTGCCAGCCTGCGCTGTTCTCCATGAAAGAAACGCCCTTGCCTTTAACCGTCTTACAGATAATGGCCGTCGGCATGCCTTTGGTTGCTCTGGCCTCTTTAAATGCAGCATCTATCTGGTCAAAATCATTGCCGTCAATGTTGATCACATGGAAATTAAATGCCTCGAACTTCTTGTCGATCGGATATGGGGAACACACATCATCAACTTTACCGTCAATCTGCAAACCGTTGTTATCTACGATCACCACCAGATTGTCCAGCTTACGGTGTCCTGCAAACATGGAAGCCTCCCACACCTGGCCCTCCTGGATCTCACCGTCGCCAAGCAATGTATAAACTCTGTAGTCCTTATTATCCATCTTCGCTGCCAGCGCCATACCTACCGCCGCAGAAATACCCTGCCCCAGGGAACCGGATGACATATCCACACCAGGTGTCTCCTGCATGCAAGGATGACCCTGCAGATAAGAACCCAGATGACGCAGTGTTGGCAGATCCTCCACCGGGAAATATCCTCTATTAGCCAATGTAGAGTAAAGGCCCGGAGCCGTGTGTCCCTTGGACAGCACAAAACGATCCCTGTCCGCCTTCTTCGGATCCTTGGGATCCACATTCATCTCCTCGAAATAGAGATATGTAAACAGATCCGCTGCAGACAAAGAACCGCCCGGATGTCCCGCCTTCGCACCGTGTACTGCGGTGACGATTCCTTTGCGAACTTCATTAGCTGTTTTCTGTAACTCTAATTTGTTCATCTTTACAACCATGCCTCCTTTTGATTGTTATGTTATGATGCCACGGTCAAAAGATACCATGCGGATCGTTCCGTGCCATGCACTTCCACAATCCTGGCATCATATCATTAAAGCCGTCAGACAATTGTCTTAAGCCACATACAATTTAATCAGTATTATACCACAAATATTGATAACTCACCATACGATTCTTGCACTATTTTGTTTAACTGCCACTTATCTGCCCTGCCCGTAATAGGCATTCGCGCCATGCTTTCTGTAATAATGCTTATCCTGCAGTTCCTGAGGCGCCGGCTGGA
>OFGO01001232.1_pt1 | contig 19778 bp, 16 predicted proteins | sample 1521761 | NCBI WGS metagenome assembly OFGO01 (sample SAMEA3504128, study PRJEB24116) | mouse gut metagenome | biome: mouse gut; feature: mouse-associated habitat; material: faeces | place: Denmark | collected 2011
ATTTTTACCGGGATATTCCGGCGGATAAGCGGAAAGAGCTGCCCGCGCTGAACGGGCGGGATATCCGCTCTACAGGCTACGGAGAGGACATCGGTCTGGTGTCCGTGGCCTTAAACCTGTTTGGCAAGGGAGGCGGATTCGCCGCCCAGATGATGCTTATGTGCCGTAAGATTGGCAGGTTTTATCAGGCGGAAGGCGTTCTGATATCTCTGCTGCGGCCTGATTTTAATTCAAATTATTTAAGCTGCCAGTGGCACAGGGACGGAAGCGTTTCCGGGGAAACCGTCAGGAAATACAAGGAAGAAGAAAAAGAGGAGTTTTACCGGTGGCTGGGGCAGAAGGAAGTCCATTGCGTTTCGGCAAAAGACAGCAGCGAAGATATTATCCGACGCTTTCTGGCTATTGAGGAAGGGGACTTTGGCGTCGCCCTGCCCATGTATGACAGTGGAAATTATATGGGAAATATCTGTATTCTTGGGATTGGGCAGGAAGTGCTGGAGAATACGGAGGAGTATCAGAACCTGGCAGAATTGGGGAGAGTCATCCAAAGCCAGCTGACACAGCAGCAGCATGATATTGCCAGTAAGGCAAAGTCCGATTTCCTGTCCCGTATGAGTCATGAGATCCGTACACCGATGAACGGTATCATTGGCATGACGGCTATCGCGTTGCAGAAGGAACAGAGTCAGGATAGGATCATGGATTGTCTGCAGAAAATACAGTCGTCTTCCAACTATCTCCTTGGATTGATCAATGATATTTTGGATATGTCTAAGATTGAGAGCGGCAAGATGAAGCTTGAGCCGGATAATTTTGATCTGCGCGAGATGCTTGATACGATAAAAGAGTTGATCATGACGCAGGCGGCTGCTAAGGAAATTGATTTTGTACAGGATATAGAAGTGAAACATTACTGGTTTGTGGCAGATAAGATGCGTATCAGTCAGGTATTGATCAATCTGCTTGGCAATGCGGTGAAATTTACCCCTAGAAGGGGCAAGGTGACGCTGACTGTGCGGGAAGTGGAGTCGAAGGACAGAGAAGCGATAGTTTATTTTGCGGTGCGTGATACAGGTGTCGGTATTGCTAAAGAGGATCAGAAGCGAGTCTTCCGTTCCTTCGAGCAGGCAGTAGACAAAAATCCATCTAAGCAGCAGGGAACGGGTCTGGGCCTTTCCATTAGCAGCCGTCTGATTCAGATGATGGGTAATAATATCGCTTTGGAAAGTGAGCTTGGGGAAGGCAGTATCTTCAGCTTCTCTATTCCGTTGGAGCTCGGTGAGAATATGGAGGCACAGGTACAGGAAGAGGAGATCACCTTCGAGGGATGCCGGATTCTGGTAGTGGAAGACAATGAGCTTAATGCGGAGATTGCCTTGACGCTGTTAGAAGACAGAGGATTTGCGGTTGATTGTGTCTATGACGGTTCCGAAGCCGTTGAACGTATCCGCACGACAGAACCTGGTACTTACGATGTGATCTTGATGGATATCATGATGCCGGTGATGGACGGTCTGGAGGCTACGCGTACAATTCGTAGTATGGAGCGGGAGGACTGCCGTACTATACCGATCGTGGCTATGTCTGCTAATGCTTTCGACGATGATCTGAAGAAGTCTGTGGAATGTGGCATGAACGGGCACTTGTCTAAGCCGGTGGAAGTAGATAAATTGTACCGGACGCTGGGAGAGATCATCCATGGCAGTAAGATAGAGTCATAAAAGTATAGAATATAGTAAACAATTAGGAAGTAACATATGAATTATATTATATTGGATTTGGAATGGAACCAGAGCAGCGACGGTAAGGAGGAAGAATCGAAAGTTCTTCCTTTCGAGATCGTTGAGATTGGCGCGATCAAATTAAACAGTGCGCGACAGATGATCGATGAGTTTTCGGAGTTGGTAAAGCCGCAGGTATATCACGAGATGCATCATATCACAAGGAAGCTGATCCACCTGCAGATGGAGCAGTTGGAGCATGGGCGGCCATTTACGGAAGTGGCAAAGGAGTTTTTCGAGTGGTGTGGGGAAGACTATATCTATTGTACCTGGGGCGCCATGGATCTGACAGAGCTACAGAGGAACCTCAGATATTATGGGATGAAGCCGCTGGCGGACGGGCCTTTTCGTTTTCTGGATGTGCAGAAGCTGTTTAGTATCGGTTTCGAGGATCGGAAGTCAAGAAGGACGTTGGAGCACGCCATCGATCATCTCGCGATCGAGAAGGATATTCCTTTTCACCGTGCCTTCAGTGATGCCTACTACACCGCGAAAGTACTGGCACTGATCGAGGAAGATGTGCTGAAGAATTATTCTTTCGATGTCTTTCATATACCCAAGGATAAGCAGTCGGAGATCCACGTACAGTTTGATACGTATGCTAAGTACATTTCCAGGGGATTTGTTGACAAGGCGCAGGCTATGGCGGACAGGACGGTAAACAGCACCAGATGTTATATGTGCCGAAGGAGTCTGCGCAGGAAGATCCGTTGGTTTACACCCAATGGCAAACATTATTATTGTGTGTCCTATTGTGACAGGCACGGTTATATGAAGTCTAAAGTACGGATGCGCAAATCAGAGGAGAAAAAGGTGTACGTCGTGAAGACAGAGAAATTTATCACGGAAGCTGAAGTGGAAGCCATCCGTGATAAACAGAAGAAATCAAAAGTCAAAATCATCTAATTCGGAGCGGATTCGCTCCCTGCGCCGCTGCTTTCTTTTTACACGGTTTTTGCGGCGTTTGGCATTCTGGTTGTTGATGGCAAGCGCGCGCAGGACGAAGAGCAGGATAACGACAGCGGCAACGGCAAGAATACAGATCAGGACTGTCTTTACGTTAATGAAGATAGTGTTGTCTGTCTCTGACTGCTGTTCTTGACCGCCTATTTTCTTTGTACTCACACTGGTAGAGTCCGGATTCGTGTTAAATTCATAAGGAGAGGTATTGTCGGCTGCCAGTTCCAGGTAGGCGTTTCCCACATAAGTGTCATGATAAGAATATTTGATCTGCGCAATGCGATTGCCGTCCGATACGTTGTAGTCGATGGCAGACTCCAAGTCTTCGAAGGTGATCGTATTCGGAACGATCACACTGCTCCTGTCGTCGATGGACAGGAACGGCTTGGAACTACCGAAGATATCATTGCCGGTCTGCAAGAACCCGGAGGGTTCGATCTGATATTTCTTCTCATTCTCAGCAATATTCATGATCTGGAAATTGTTGAAGCCATAGTCAAATAACTCCATTGTATCCGTAAATTGATTGGGTGTTTCTTCGCGAAAGACAACACAGACGAGCCGCATACCATTTCTCTCCGCACAGGTGACGAGAGTCTGTCGGGAGTTGTCTGTATATCCTGTCTTTCCGCCCAGGACACCATCATAAGCTACTTCACCGGTGATCATCCTGTGTTTGTTGAGCAGCACGAAGTCATCAGGCTGTGTGGGAGTCGCCGTAAATTCATAGCGGGCAGTGTTACCGATCTTACAGAGCATGTCGTTCCTGAAAAAGGCGGCTGCGATCAGCGCAAGGTCATGAGCGGAGGTGTAGTGGTCTTCATCATGTAGACCGTTCGTATTCATAAAATGGCTGTCAGTGCATCCGAGCTCAGCGGCGCGCTCATTCATCCTGGCAACGAAACCGTCTATGGAACCGGAGATATGTTCACCTACTGCATTGGCAGCCTCGTTGGCGGAACCCACCAGAATACCGTATAGACATTGTTCGAGGGTTATCTCCTCCCCCACATCCATGCCCATGTTGGAGCCGTCACTAGGCACGGAGAATACCGCTTCGGTGGAAAAGGAAACGATATCGTCCAGATTGCCTTCTTCCATCGCTATCAGACAGGTGAGTATCTTGGTGGTACTGGCAGGGAAGGATTTCCTATGGATATCTTTGGCATACAGAATGGAGCCGGTATCTACATCCATAAGAATTGCAGATTGTGCGCTAGTCACAGGACCGGCCGGCCAGTTATCGATTTCGTTGGATTCGACAGGGATAGCCCTCTGTGCTTCCTGCTCCTGTTCTATTTCGTCAAGGGAGGCAGCATATGCCGTAATCCGACAACTGCACGCACTGCAGCTGAAAATGACTGATGCAAGCAGAATGGTGGCGGCTTTTGCCGCTCCTGCTTTGATATATGAAAACATGAACGTCAAACCTTTCTATAATATATCCCCATGATACACAGTTTGCTATAGTTAACGACATTAGAAATTTCGTTTACTATAACTATCAGTATCTGCAAAATAGTATAATTTATGATACACTATTTTGGAAAAAAACAGTAGCCCTTTCACAAAAAATACAAAATCTTGATGCAGTGAGAAAAGTTGTGTATAATCTTGTTATATAGCGAAAGGAATTTACGAAAGGTATTCATAAGGACATGAGACTGCGGAATATAACCGGCTCAAGAGAAATGATCGCAGAGAGCAGATTTGTAATACACGAACCGAAGGAATATAAAGGAAGATGGAGAGAGCTGTTCGGCAACAGCCATCCGTTGCGGATCGAGATCGGTATGGGCAAGGGCAGATTTATAATGGATCTGGCAAGACTGAATCCGAATATCAATTACCTGGGTATTGAGAAATACTCCAGCGTGTTGTTGCGCGGTATACAGAAGATGGAGACGGATCCATTGCCAAACCTCTATTTTATCCGTATGGAAGCCGAAGAGATCACGGATGTTTTCGATAGAGAGGAAGTGGACAGGATTTATCTGAATTTTTCCGATCCATGGCCGAAAGACAGACATGCCAAAAGAAGATTGCCGTCACGTGAATTTTTGAGGCGGTATGATGAGATACTGATAAAGGATGGTGTGATCGAGTTTAAGACAGATAATCACGATCTGTTCCGATTTGCATTGGAAGAGTTGGATCCTGCGGGTTGGAAGCTTCTGCAGATGACGGAGGATCTGCATCATGATGAGGAGATGCTTTCGGGCAATGTGATGACAGAATATGAGGAGAAGTTTTCCGCGGTTGGTAACCCGATCTATAAGTATGTGGTCGGAAGATAAATAGTGTAATGCGTATTCCTGATTGACAGGTTACTTCTACAGTAATATAGACAGATTTTTTAATAGATACTTTAATAAGGAGGAAGAGAACTATGGAACACAAATTTACAACAGCTGATTTTGAGAAAGAGGTATTGGAGGCCGATGTTCCGGTGCTGGTGGACTTCTATGCAGACTGGTGCGGCCCCTGCAAGATGATGGCGCCGATCGTAGCGCAGCTGGCGGAGGAGTACGACGGCAAGGTCAAGGTCGGTAAGTGTAATATTGACGACGAGGATGGACTCGCAAGGATGTACAGGGTAATGTCTATTCCCACATTTAAGATTTTTGTAGATGGCAAGGACGTTGCTACGATCGTAGGCGCCGTACAGAAAGAACAGCTGGTGGAAGAGCTTAAGAAGGTGTCAGTATCATAGTGCAGGAAACGGTTATTTAAGAAAAGGGATTCAGTACCGGCGATCATCGCAGGTTCTGAACCCCTTTTGTTTTATGGGAAATTTTATGTGTGTACGATTCCTTTCTTCTCGTCGCTGGAATAGAGTAGTTTGAGAATGATCGGTGTCGCGATCGAGGAAACAAGGATCAGCAGGATGACTGCCGTAAAGTAGTCGGCTGTCAGTAACCCGGCGGCCAGACCTTTCTGTGCCACGATCAGAGCAACCTCGCCTCGGGTCATCATGCCGACGCCGATCTTCAGGCAGTCCGGTACGTTGTATCTGCAGAGTTTGCTGACCAGTCCGCAACCGATGACTTTGGCAAGCAAAGCTACGATCACAAAACAGATACAGAAGGCGAAAAGCTTACCATTCATACTGTTAAATGTTGTTTTCAGGCCGATGCTCGCGAAGAAGACAGGGCCAAAGAACATGTAGGAGCTGACATCCACTTTACGTTTTATGTATTCGTTGTCACTTAAACTGCAGAGGATCACGCCGGCCACATAGGCACCTGTGATGTCCGCGATACCAAAGTACCGTTCCGCGACATAGGACAGAGCAAAACAGAATGCTACGCCGATGATGGGTACACGTCTCGTATGCGGATAGCGGTTATCCAATGTCAGGAAGATCTTATAGAAGAGAAAACCACCGATGATCGCTACCGCAAAGAAAGCAACAGTTTTCACAACGACCATTAACGGGTTAGAATCCGGGCTCTTAAAGCCGATCACGAAGGTCAGGACGATGATGCCGATCACATCATCGATAATAGCGGCGCTGACGATGGTCGTACCGACCTTGCTCTTGATCTTTCCCAGTTCCTGCAGTGATGCGACAGTGATGCTGACGCTGGTGGCAGTCATGATCGTACCAATGAAGACAGCTTTATAGAAATTCTCACTGCCCCATGGCGCTACGCCGTAAAAACCCATGTAGAGAAGTGCGCCGAAAACAAGAGGGACAAACACGCCGGCGCAGGCGATCAGAAAAGCAACCGGCCCGGTTTTGATCAGTTCTTTCAGGTCGGATTCCAACCCTACAGAGAACATCAATATGATAACGCCGACCTCAGCCATCTGTGTGATAAAATCAGTCTGTGTGATCCAGCCGAACACACATGGGCCTACCAACAGTCCGGCAATGATCTGGCCAACAACCTGAGGCGCCTTAAATTTCCTTGCGAGAATGCCAAAACACTTGGCAAAAAGCAGAATGATCGCAAGATCCCTTAAAATCTCATATGATTCCATAATATCTCCTCCTTTTCCATACAAAAACGGAGACTAAACAAGTCTCCGTCAATAGTCGAAGCGACAGGATTTGAACCTGCGACCTCTGCGTCCCGAACGCAGCGCTCTACCAAGCTGAGCCACGCTTCGATTTGCGAACAACTAAAATAATACATCATCCGCAGGGGTGTTGTCAATGTTTTCTGTGAAATATTTTTAAGTTTATATTTGCAAGTAGGTTGTCATATTATCTGATAGGATGTCGGATCACGGTACGCAGTTTCTCTACGGCAGCCCGTCTGGGATCGCTTAAATAGATTTCGTGGTGAAAACGGGTATCAGAAATATCGAGAGCGTAACCGTTTTCTGCGGCGTATCGATCCATTTTCTGTATGGTGGCCGGTTCGTTGCCGTAGCTGCCGATATGCATACACTGGACGCAGAGACCTTCATGGTATGAAAAGAATTCTACTTTGGAAAAATCATTCTGTTTCTTCTGTGTGGCTTCGTGGACAGCCCAGTCGAAATCTTCCCTGGTCACAAATTCCGGCAGACGGATCATTGAGATCCAATGGAATGCTTCTTTATGAGAGTAATCAATGCGGTCACTGCCGTTCTGCCACCACAGACCTTCCAGCGGCGGAACGACATAAGAGAAGTAACCGTCGATCTTATGACTGCCCTTATAGCTCATCTTGATCGTGAAGGCGATGGCATATAGAAGACCGATGGCTGTCTTATAGGCGCCGTCGGATTCGTTGGGATCGCCGTGGCCCCGGACGGCAATATAGTTCATCTCCGGGATCTGTATGATACCGGGTGTTTTAGGCGGCAGGTAGAACTCTTTATATTCTTTCTTATAATCGTATGGCATATGTCCCTCCATTCCGGATCTTATTTCCCTTTCAGATTATCGACACGCTCCTGAATAGTGGCCTCGAACTGCTGCTCGGAAAGACTTGGATCTTTTGTTGCACGCCAGACATCGCAGGGCAGGCTGTCACAGGCCAGACAGTTGGCGAATTTATGCTTCTGAACGCAACAGTTGTAGATGGCACAGGCTTTGCCGGCCGGGGCGTGGAAGACCTTACCGTTTGTGGCATTACAACCCTTGCACATGGAACCGTAACAGCTGCATTTCCCGCAGTTTGTCCCGCAGCAGCTGAGCCCCAGGATCTCCCGCTGTTTTTTGCCGCTGAAGCTTTTTAACACAAGGTCATAAGACTTATCCAACAGATCTTTTAACAGATCGTCGGAGACTTTGCCGTCCGGTTTGATGGAATTCCAGTGCATTTTATTCATATAGTAACCGGGCACGATGTCCTCATATTGTGTGCGCAGGAAACTGCCCTCCTCGAGATCCAGTTTCAAGGTAATATAATATGGTTTATCCTCGGGATCCAGGCAGACTGCGGCGAACATCTTACCGCCGATGTGGTAGCGGATCCAGTTCCAGTCGCTCTGCAGATCTTTCGTGACACTTCGCTTGTTTAACAGGTATTCATCGATCCATGGGTATTTCATAAGAGATTCTCCTTTGTGGGTATTTTATTGTATTCTATAGTAAACGATATTAGAAATTTCGTTTACTATACCATAGAAAACATGACAGCAGTGTGTCGTGTTGGTAATATTTTAAAATGCATTTGTATTACTGAAGTTATGTTGTATGCTTGCACCTCAAGTCATACCTTTTCATATTTTTTCAGTGTAATCCTGAGCGCTTCCAATAATTCTTCCCGGATCTCTTCCGGTTCCAGTAATTCTACCTGATCACGGAAAGTCAGAAGCCAGGTGACAAGGTTTTCTTTATGGGTATAATCTGCATGGAATAAAAGCCGTCCGTCCTCCTGCTGTGTGAAACAACCGGTTCCGAAATCTTCCACCAGCCGCCATTTGCATGCGGCATCAAATAATGCCTTGACCCGGATGCCGCCGGGAAAGATTTGTTTGTTGTGCAGATCCGGCAGAGGGACTGGCCTTCTGGTAAAAGCTTTGTCCGTTATCTTAAGAGCGTCCATGCGGTTTAATTTAAAAAGCCTAAAATCCTCCCGCCTTCTGCACCACCCCCAGACATACCAGCTGGACCAGCGGAAGATCAGGTAATAAGGTTCGATCATCCTTGCGCTTTCACCTGACGGGCTGTAATAGAGAAATTCCAGTTCAAGGCAGTTGTCGATGGCACTGCGGATCAGTTCGATCCGGGGAGCAAGAGCGTCCTTGTACCAGGAGGACAGGTCGATGAGCACAGACTGGCCGCCGGACAGGAAATCTGACGAGCCGGCGGAAAGCTTTTCCATAAGCTGACCGTAGCGGTTGGTGCCATTGATGCTGTCGAGACTACGCAGCCCGGCCAGGATGTCCTGCATCTCCCGGGTGGTCAGTAGAGTGCGCTCCATGCGGTAATCTGCCATGATGGAGATGCCGCCTCCCGCCCCCTGTCTTGTCACGACAGGAATGCCTGCCTTGCACAGATCTTCAATGTCACGGTTGATGGTGCGCCTGGAGACTTCAAAATGGCTGGCCAGATAAGGTGCGGTGACTGTGTCTTTTTGTAAAAGAATAGATAGGATACCGATGAGTCTGTCTATTTTCATATAAGATTCCAGCTTTCTTGTAGGATAGATGGCCGTATGGCCTGTCGTCCGGCAGGCTGTGCATTTGATTAAAAAATCCACTTCTATTATGGTTGGTATGATGATACGTGACATGGATGTTTACAAAATAGTATCATAATCAGGTCAAAAAATCCATCTGCACAGCAGGCAGCAAATGAATCCGGTTAACTTAATGATATTGATGCAGGAGTGTAGAGCGATTTTTGCGAAGCAAAATTCTTAAATATCGCCCTGAATCGTTACTATGAGCGGCTTCTGAGGCGTGAATAGAAAAGAACTGTCACAAAAGATGAGACTGACAAGGAAGAATCCTTGTTTATATATTGGGGTAGAGTTATAATAATAGAAAATATGATCTGCGGTCGTTTCGACCAGATTGGTTCAGTTCTTTGAGCAAAAGCAGTAAACGAAAGTGAAAGAAAACAGGAGGGTGTGGTTATGGTATACAAATGCAGTGTGTGCGGTTATGTGTTTGACGAGGAAGCGGAGGGCAGAGCTTTTGCGGAATTGACAGAGTGTCCCATGTGTAAGCAGCCGGTAGACAAATTTGAGATGGTCTCATCGGGTGGAGAAAAACAGGGTGCGGCAGAGACAGGAGCAGAAGGCCCGGTATCAGGAGCATCTGGAGAGGGTCCGGACTTAAGCTATCCGAAGGAGACCAGAAAAACGGACAGCAGCTATCGTTATTTTAAGGAGATTCATGAGATGGCCGTCACAGGGAAATCGGCGATCGAAGCGATGGGAACACAGATGAAGATGCCTAACTGGGACGACATTCTTGTGCTGGGGGCGCAGCTGAACCCGCCGCCATTAGAGGAGCATGCGGAGGTATCTCTGCAGACAGTGATCGGCAGACACGCCAAGAAGCCTATGGTCCTTGATATGCCGGTGTATATCTCACATATGTCTTTCGGGGCACTCTCGAAGGAGACGAAGATCGCTCTGGCGAAGGGCAGCGCTATGGCTGGAACGGCAATGTGCAGCGGTGAGGGCGGAATCCTGCCGGAGGAGAAAGCAGCGGCACACAAGTACATATTTGAGTATGTTCCGAACCTATATAGTGTAACGACAGAGAATCTGACGACTTCCGATGCTATTGAGATCAAGATCGGACAGGGTACGAAACCGGGTATGGGCGGCCATCTGCCGGGCAGCAAAGTAACGCCGGAGATTGCCGAGATCCGTAATAAACCGTTGGGCGAGGATGTGATCAGTCCGTCCAAATTTCCGGGTATCGATACGAAAGAAGATTTAAGGACGTTGGTAAGAAATCTGCGTGACTGCAGCGGCGGCAGGCCAATTGGTATCAAGATCGCGGCCGGAAAGATCGAGAAGGATCTGGCATATTGTGTATTTGCGGAGCCGGATTTCATTACCATCGACGGAAGAGGCGGGGCTACCGGAGCATCGCCGTCGATCATACGGGATTCCACGAGCGTGCCGACGATCTATGCCCTGTATCGTGCCCGAAAGTATCTTGATAGTGTGCATGCGGACATTGATCTGGTAATAACAGGCGGACTCAGAGTGTCTTCCGACTTTGCGAAAGCGATCGCTATGGGAGCAGATGCAGTGGCCATTGCCTCAGCAGCTATGGTTGCGGCGGCATGCCAGCAATACCGCATCTGTGGCACAGGTATGTGTCCGGTGGGTATGGCGACGCAGGATCCGGAGCTGAGAAAACGCCTGCACGGGGAAGCGGCGGCTCAGCGGGTGGCTAATTTCCTGAACTGTTCCGCACAGGAACTGCGGACTTTCGCAAGGATCACAGGACATGAAGATATCCATGGATTGTCGGTGGAAGATCTATGTACTATCAGCAGGGAGATTTCAGAATATACGAATATTGCACATGCATAGTGTGAGAAGTACTTCTAATCACTCGCAGCAAAGGCTGCTTCGCGAAGAAGTACTAGAAGTTGCCTTGCAGCTTCATCTCACACAAGAGAATGCCCAGAAAACGGGCATTCTCCTAGACAAACTTGTTTGTCTTCAGATTGCCATTTCAAAATCTCCCTCGCCCAGATAAACTTCATCGAAGGCGCCGATCTCGCCGGCGTGATTCATCTGTAACATAGTTTAAACCATTCATCCAGTCATTCCGATAGCCGAGACCGATCATAAAGGCTAATGTTTTAAGAGAATACTGTTGCAGGAGTAAGAGCGTATTGCATTCTGACTGGACCTTGTATATGCTGTTATTAGCAGAAAAAGGAAAGGAGCTTTCAACAGGAAACGGTAAATTTACAGGTTGAGAGAAAGGTATGGGTATTCCTATGACAGAAAGAGAGAAAATGCTGGCAGGAGAGCTTTATGACTGCGGGGATGAGGAGCTATTGACACAATGGCACAAGGCTAAGGATCTTATGCGGGACTACAATCGGACCGATTCCGGGGATGCGCAGACGAAGGATCGTATCCTGACGCAGCTGTTGGGCGGACGGGGTAAGAATCTGTGGATCACGGCCCCTTTTTTCGTGGACTATGGCAATAATATTTACTTTGGAAACAACTGCGAAGTCAATATGAACTGTACATTCCTGGATGACAACAAGATCGTCATTGGCGACAATGCACTGATCGCGCCTAATGTGCAGATGTATACGGCTTTTCACCCGACGAACGCATCGGAGCGTTTCGGTAAGCCGAAGGCGGACGGTTCTTTTGAATTCTGTAAGACCCGGACGGCTCCTATTGTGATCGGCAATAATGTCTGGATCGGCGGCGGTGTGATCATTATGCCGGGGGTGACTATTGGAGACAATGTGGTGATCGGAGCGGGGAGCGTGGTGACGAAAGATATCCCTGATGACGTGGTGGCATATGGGAATCCATGCCGGGTGATGCGCCCCAACAGATAACAGATTAAACAGAGAGACGGATGGCAGGAGAAGTATAGGAAAATGGATCGCAGGACAGAAATCGTGCACGGGATTGATAATCTTATCGATCACTATATGGTGATCAGTATCTTTATGGCTTTGTTTATTCTGACGTGGATTGGGGTAGGGAATGTGCCGATCGTCTGTGTCCTTGGTCTGATCCTCTGCGCGGCAGGCTGTTCCGGACGATGCGGACAGACAGACCTTCGGGTGCTGATTCCGCTTGTTGTTTATGACCTGGTGAACATGGCGTCTTCTTATGCCGCTTACGGGAATATTACAGACGGTTACGGGGCACTGCATCTGATCTTCCCGGTCCTGTATCTGCTGATGTCATGTCTGGAGAAAGGGGAGCTGTTGCTGCTGCGCCGGCTATGTGCCGTCTGGGCAGGGATGACAGCGGCCGCTGGAATCATTGGCTTTGTCTTTCGCGCTGTGACCCGGGGCAGTGCGGCGAGGCTGGGCGGTTTCCTTGGGAATCCGAATGCGCTGGGGATCTTTCTTGTTGTGGGCTGGTTTCTGTTGATGAACTGCCTGGAGGAACAACACAAACAGGAAGGGCAGGGGGCTGGCTGGTATTCTGCTTTGCCATATGCAGAGCCTGTCTTGCTGATCGGGTTGGCGTTGACCCTGTCGATGGGCAGTTTTGTCGCCATGGCTGCCGGAATGAGCGCTGTTTTGATCATGAAGTGTACCGGAAAGAAAGCAGAACTTTCTGTTCGGGAAACAGCCTGGTTTGCCTGTCGCATCCTGGCCAGAGCCAGTCTGGGAGTGGGGACGGGCATACTGTTCTATCTTGCAGCGTCTCGCACGAGTGTGCCGCAGATCTGCCTGCTTCTGTTTGTGTATGCGGCTGCCGTAGTTATTTTGTGGAGAAAATATGATCTGTTTTTGCAGGTATATCCGAAGATGGCAGCAGGTATTTCAGCCGTCGGTATTCTGGTGGCGGGGGCAGCCGTCGTGGTTCGTCCCAGCAGCGTGGCGACTTTTTCGGAAAGACTTCAGATGATGCGTAACGGAATCGGGTATCTGACAGCCAATCCACTTCTGGGTGTCGGGCCTTATCAGTGGAGGATTTTGAATCTGCAGGACAGAGATATCTATTTCAACACCTGGCATATCCACAATGTGCTGATCCATGTGGGAGTTGAATTTGGATGGATCGCAATGGGGATGCTGATCCTGGTGGCGGCCGGATTTTTCAGGAAGAAGGCGGAGCCTTGGAGAAAGGCCGGATTTACGGCATTTTGTATTCATAATATGATGGATACCGGGTTTTTCTACATGGGGATCACTACACTGGCAATGCTGGCATTTGGCAATCCTTGTGAGAGAGGAAAAAGGCTTAAGAGCGGGGCGTTGAAGATTTGCTTTGGGGTCTTTGCAGCCCTTTTTGCCTTTCATCTATGTTTCTATGTGGTGCATCTTTATAGGTAGACTGGTAACCTGTCCATGAGACAGAAAATGCCCTTTGTCTTGGACAAGATGGCAGTGAGAGAGTGGGATCGAAATAAGTCGGAACAGGATTGGATTAGGAGAAACGGCAATGAAGACTGAAAGCAGAGACAGAGAATTTCGCAGTATATGGTTTCTCCTGCTGGGATTTTGCGTGGCGGCAGCAGGTGTCTTGATCTTATGTATTAATTTTTCCGCGACGCTGCCCGATACGATAGGGCGAAAGCTGACGGAAGAAGAGAAGACAGAAGTGATCGGTAATAACAGCAGCCTGATCGATTATATTTATCTCTCTCCCAATGCAGATTTTCCCAGGGAAAGTGAGATCAGGAAGATTACCATTCATCATATGGCGGGCGATCTTGCCCTGGAGGATCTGGGGGAGACTTTTTCCAGAAGGGACAGGCGGGCATCCTCCAATTATGCCATCGATACGAAGGGCAGAGTGGCGCTGTATGTGGAGGAGGAAAATCGTGCCTGGACTTCCAGCAGCAGGGAAAATGATGATCAGGCAGTGACCATCGAGGTTGCCAATGATGAGCTGGGCGGAGACTGGCATGTGAGTGAGGAGGCATATGAGGCGCTTCTTGATCTGGTGGTGGATATCTGTAGCCGCAATGGCATCGACCAGTTGCGGTTTACCGGTGATGCGGACGGAAACCTCACGATCCATAAGATGTTTTCCAATGAAACGGAGTGTCCGGGGCCATATTTGGAGGGCCGGATGGAAGAGATTTCCGATGAGGTGAACAAGAGACTTAAAGGCAGTCCTTAAGGCTGTTTTCTGACGGCAACGACTACAAACCGCCCCTCATCGGTATGATAGCTGCAGGTAGAGAGTGTCAGGAGCCTGTCTCCCTCGACGGCCTGGATACCGGTATCATAGAGGGAAAGCTTCTTGATCTGTTGGATGTAGGCTGCGAAATCCTCCGGGTCGGACAGGTCAGTATACTTATAATATTGAAAGGCGTCGTCCGCCGGTTCAGGATCTATCTTTGTATAGAAAGCTGCCAGAAGTTCGTAATATCCTTCTTCATCGGGTGTATCAAAGCGGATGACAGAGTGTTCGCCGGCAAATTCCTGATCCTGATATTGCGGCAGCGTGCCGAACATACTCCCGTCTTTCATGTGGTGGCCGTGGATCAGGATATGATCTGACCCTGGCCGGCAGGAGGCATCGATGAAAAGGGCGCCGCTCTGGGCATAAGAGCCGTCGAAGGCTCTGTGCAGATAGTGTTCAGGGTCATCAGGGGTGTACATGACGGGATAGTCTATGGCGGTATTTTCGATGAAGAGCCAGCCGGCGAAGTCTTCATTCTGCCGCTTGAGTCCGGCGTACTGGGAGGACAGCGCGGAAGGAGAATTCTGGTCGATGTCGGCAGATTCCCGTGCCTGTTTGATCTGCCTGGACAGGTTCTGGTTGGCGGTCCGTTCCCGGTGATAACGGTTCAGGTCGCGAAACAGCATAGTGCCTGCGGTCAGCAGGACAACGATGCAGAGAAGCTGAAGCGGTAGCAGCCGGTTTTTAAGTTTCTTTCTCATGTTGATACGTACCTCCTTACGGTACTTCTATCATACCAGACGGGTTTAGATCAAGTCAAACAGAGAGGGGAAGGCGGTCGACAACGCTGATGGTATAGTAGGTGGAATAGCAGATGAAATGTAATATAATATAGCGCTTCGGAATGGAGGAAAAATGGGAGATTTAAAGTTAGTGAAAAGATTTGAAGTGGCGGACGGTTTTTTCGGCAGATACAGAGAGCTGGTCAAGGATGTAGTGCTCCCTTATCAGGAGAATGCGCTGAATGACAGGATTGAGGGAGCGGAGAAAAGTCATTGTATCGAAAACTTCCGCATGGCGGCGCAGAAGCTGCGCACAGGTAAGTGTGACGGTGAATTTTATGGCATGGTTTTTCAGGACAGTGACGTGGCAAAGTGGCTGGAAGGCGCGGCCTACTGCCTTGCGCAGAATCCTGATCCGGAATTGGAGAAGCGTTGTGATGAGATCATTGAGCTGATCGGCAGTGCACAGCATGAGGACGGATATTTAAATACCTATTTTACGGTTAAAGAGCCGGATAAGAGATGGACGAATCTTCATGAGGCCCATGAACTTTACTGTGCAGGGCATATGATCGAGGCTGCGGTAGCTTATGCAGAATGTACCGGTAAGAACAGGCTTCTGGAGATCATGTGCGGCATGGCGGATCATATTTATAGACATTTTATTGAGGAAGGCGCAGAGGGCTATCCCGGACATCCGGAGATCGAGCTGGCGTTGATGCGTCTGTTCCGCTGTACAAAGGAAGAGAAGTATAAGGAGCTGGCGCTTCATTTCATCAATGTGAGAGGCGCAGACAGCGCTTATTATGAGAAGGAGAAGAGCCGGAACAATTGGACGGTCTGGGGGAACAGAACCGTTGATACCGAGTATAACCAGTGCACGGAACCGGTCAGAATGCAGAAGAAAGCAGTGGGACATGCGGTGAGGGCGGTCTATCTCTATACCGGTATGGCGGATGCCGCCATGGAGACGGGAGACGATACATTGGCAGAGGCGTGTAAAACCCTCTGGGACAATATTACCGGAAGCAGGATGTATGTGACGGGCGCCATCGGTTCTGCGTATGAGGGGGAGGCTTTCACGAAGGATCATCACCTTCCTAATGATACGGCGTATGCGGAGACTTGTGCGGCCATCGGTCTGATCTTCTTTGCCAATAAAATGCTTTATTTGGAAAGAGACCGCAAATATGCGGATGAGATGGAGCGTGCCCTGTACAACTGTGTTCTAGCGGGAATGCAGTTGGATGGAACGAGGTTTTTCTATGTAAATCCGCTGGAAGCGTTGCCGGGAATTTCCGGGGAAGCGCAGACTCATAGGCATGCGCTGCCTGTGAGGCCAAAATGGTTTGCCTGTGCGTGTTGTCCGCCGAATGTGGCAAGGCTATTGGCTTCCTTGTCAGAGTATGCATGGCATATACTGCCTGACAGGTTGTTCTGCAACTTATTTGTCGGCGGGACGCTGGATCTTAATGACAGCTTCGGCGGCAGGATCAGACTGGAGACAAACTATCCGTACGATAATAAGATCACTTATCGGTTTGAGCCACAGGGAGAGTCAATGTCCGTGCCCTTGGCGATCCGTATTCCGGCATGGAGCGATGATACAGTGATCTGTCTGAACGGCAGGCCTTTGCAATATGAGGAAGTTTGGACCGGTGATGACAGAGAGTACAAGTATGTGATGGAGGAGAGTGGCTACGCATTTCTGCACAGAGATTTCAAGGCAGATGACGTATTGACGGTGGAGCTGGATATGTCTGCCAGAAAGGTATATACTTGCAATAAGGTGTCTGCCAATACCGGGAAAGCAGCCATTCAGAGAGGGCCATTGATCTACTGCGCGGAAGGTGTCGATAATGATGGAGATGTGCTGTCCCTTTCTTTGAAAAAGGGCGGTGCAGTCACGGTTGGTGAGTATCTGCCGGATAAACTATACGGAATACAGGAATTGTATGCGGATGGATATAGGGAGACTGTAAGTGATAAACTTTACAGCTATGAGGCCCCGATAGAGGAGGATTGTCAGATCACGCTGATTCCTTACTATGCGTGGGGGAACCGTGGCTTAAATCAGATGAGAGTCTGGCTGCCGGAGAAGAGATAGGGAGCGGAGCTTTTCAGATTTTATCGTATAATTTTCATTTTTTTGTCACATCATAATCATGAACTATGGCAAATGGCAGATGAGCCTGCCGTTTGTCACAGTCTTTCAGACAAGGATAAATTTGTCAGTTTGTTTATGTGACAGGAGGATGAAAATAAAATGGATTATAATAATCTACCATTGGATCTGGGATTTGCGATCACGACAAACCGTGCGGCGATGGATCGGTTTGTGGATATGACGGATGATGAGAAGGAAGAATTTATCGAGAGAAGCCGTGGTGCGATGTCCGGAAAAGAGATAGAGAAACTGGTCAATTCTCTGGCCAAAGAGGAGGAAGAGCCGAATCTTCATCTTGAGGATGTCAATGACATTTTCAAGGGGCCGGGTATTGGCTGAGTCCGTGCGGTTCTGCGCATATGTGGGGCAGATGACCGGCGGTCGGAGGAAGAAGACTGGAGTGGGGAATATGATGAGAATACAGCTGCCTGATAAAGTGCATAGGATCATTGAAACGTTGACTGCAGCGGGATATGAGGCATATGCTGTGGGCGGCTGTGTCCGTGATTCCGTGTTGGGCAGGACGCCGAACGACTGGGATATTACCACATCTGCGAAGCCGGATGATGTAAAGAGACTTTTTACAAGAACCATCGATACCGGGATCAAACATGGTACGGTGACGGTAATGATGGATCATGAGGCTTTTGAGGTGACCACATATCGTATTGACGGTGTGTATGATGACGGGAGACATCCGAGAGAGGTAACTTTCACCGTGAGCCTGGCGGAAGACTTAAGGCGGCGGGATTTTACCATTAATGCCATGGCATACAATGAGGAAACCGGGTTGGTGGATCTGTTTGACGGTATGCAGGATATTCAGGCGGGTATGATCCGCTGTGTGGGCAATGCCGAAGAGCGCTTTACGGAGGATGCGCTTCGTATGCTGCGGGCAGTGCGTTTTTCCGCGCAGCTGGGATATGAGATCGCGGAGGATACAAAGAATGCTGTCAGGAAGCTCGCGCCGAATCTTAGAAAGATCAGTGCGGAGCGCATTCAGGCGGAGTTAGTCAAGCTGGTGGTCTCCGATCATCCGGATTATATGCGTACCGCATATGAGACGGGAATTACGGGACAGATCCTTCCGGAGTTTGATCTGTGTATGGAAACTGTGCAAAATAACCCGCATCACTGTTATAACGTGGGGGAACATATCTTGCATGCCATGCTGGAGGTGGAGCCGGATAAAGTGCTGCGGCTGGGGATGCTTTTTCATGATATCGGAAAGCCTCAGACGCTGACGATAGATGAGAAGGGGATCACGCATAATAAGGGACATGCGGCCGTCGGGGAAAAGATGACGATGCAGATTCTGAGCCGTCTGAAATTTGACAATGATACAATACAGAAAGTGACGAAGATCGTACGCTTCCACGACCAGGAAGTGGAATCTTCGCCTGCCGGAGTAAGGCGGGCGGTGCACAGGATCGGAGAGGATATCTTCAGGATGCTTTTTGTGGTGAAACGCGCGGATATTCTGGCACAGAGCGATTATCAGCGGGAGGAGAAGCTTGCCAGGCTGGCATACATATATGAACTCTATGAGGAGATCTGCAGAAAGCAGGAATGTGTAAGCCTGAAAGACCTGGCCGTTACGGGAAGTGACCTGATCGCGCTTGGAATGCAGCCGGGCCGGGAGATCGGGGTGGCACTGAATGAACTCCTTGAGATCGTATTGGAAGATCCGGCGCGCAATACGAAAGAAGAACTGCTGCGCGTGTGCGGGCAGCGGCAGCGTTCTATGACACCTTAGAAAATCTTCATCTCTTTTTCATACTTTCGATTCCGCTTTCATAAGATAAGATAGACGAGAAAGCGGGGGGTATTCGTGTGAATGACAGAGCTGTCAGTTTATTGGACCATTATGATATAGAGGTAAGCCGTACCTGGAAGGGGCGGGGAGCGATTCTGTGCGAATCAAATAAAGGACTGCTGATCTTAAAAGAATATGGCGGGCCGATTGATAAGGTGAAGTTTCAGGATCTTTTGTTAAGACATATCAACGAAAGCGGTATGGTGCAGGTGGAGTCTATCCTGCGGACGAAAGAAGAAGAACTGATCGTCTCCGACTTGGACGGAACCCCCTATATCGTAAAATCTTACTTTGAGGGAAAAGAGTGTAATTACAGGGACATCGAGGAGTGCAGGCAGGCAGTGTGTACGTTGGCAAGGCTGCATAATGCGGCCGATTTGTCGGGGTATGAGGAACTGCTAAGTCAGCCTGTTTATCGGATTGAAAGTGAATATGAGAAGCATAACCGGGAATTAAAGAAAGTAAAAAAGTTCCTTCAGGAAAAGAGCCAGAAAACGGACTTTGAGATTTATTTGATGAAGCATTATGATTATTTCATGAATAATGCCTTGCAAATTACCGATGAATTGC
>OFGO01001242.1_pt1 | contig 19654 bp, 18 predicted proteins | sample 1521761 | NCBI WGS metagenome assembly OFGO01 (sample SAMEA3504128, study PRJEB24116) | mouse gut metagenome | biome: mouse gut; feature: mouse-associated habitat; material: faeces | place: Denmark | collected 2011
CGACCAGATACGGAACTGTCCCGCACCGTCGATCTTGGCGGATTCGATAATGGAATCCGGCACCGTCGTCCTAAAGAACGTACGGCAGATCGTCACACTGAACGCTGAGCAGGCCAGAGGCAGGATCAACGCCCAGACACTGTTGTTCAATCCAAGGATATTATTTACCACCACGTAGCTTGCCAGCATACCGCCGTTGAACACCATCGGGATAAAGATCAGCCACGTATAGATCGTCTTTAACTTAAAGTTCCTTCTGGAGACCACATATCCCATGGAAGTATTGAGTCCGATCGAGATGATCGTACCTACGACCGTCACCAGCACGGACATGAAGGCCGCCCGCAGGATCGTCATGCGCTCATTCCACAGAAACTGATACGCCGAAGCCGAAAGCGCCTGCGGGAGCAACTGATAACCGTTGGCCCGGATCGATTCCTCATCCGTGATGGAGATGGAAAATACAAACAGCAATGGGATTATACACATCACCGCCAGCACCAGAAAGATCACATTGAATATTACATTGGTGGATGTCTTGATCTGGTTCAGAGACTGTCCGCTTTTTTCTTGTTTTGCCACTTTGTGCACCTCCTTCTATATGATCCTGTTCTCGTTGTCAATCTTACTCACGATCCAGTTAGCCAAAAGGATCGTACCGCAGCTACAGATCGCCTGGAAGAACGACGCCGCCGCCGTCTGTCCGATCGGCGATGAGGACTGGATCGCCTGGTAGATGAACGTGTCAAAGGTTGACGCCGTCGTATACAGGGATGCCGGCAGCTGTCCCGTTACCTGGAAGAACAGACCGAAATCCGAGTTGAAGATCTTACCGCAGTCTAAGATCAGCATCATAATGAATACCGGCTTGATCGCGGGCAGTGTAATATGTCTTGCCTGTTGCGCCTTGGTGGCTCCGTCCATCACGGCCGCCTCATAGAGCGACGGATCAATGCCGGTGATACTCGCCAGATAAAGCACCATACCATATCCCATACCCTTCCAGGTATTGAGGAAAACGATAATGAAAGGCCAGTACTTCGGCTCCTGATACCACATGACCCCTTCGCCGCCCAGCGTTCTGATGATGCCGTTGATGTAGCCTCTCTCCGGTGTCAACAGCGCGTAAACGAAGTAGCTGATCACAACCCATGACATGAAATAAGGCAGAAACATCATCGTCTGGTATACCTTCGACCCCCGCTTGTTGCGCATGTTGCTCAGCATCAATGCGCCTCCCACTGCAACACTCGCGCTGATGATGATGAACGCGATGTTGTACAGGATCGTGTTCCGCAGCAGCATCGAAAACGAGTTGGACGTGAAGAAATACTTAAAGTTGCCGATTCCGGCCCATTCACTGTGCAACAGGTTGTAAATGAAACCGTGTCCGCCAGGCGACAGTTTGTATACCTTGAATGCTATGATGATACCGAACATCGGCAGATACGAAAAGATCAGAAACCACAGCAATGTCGGCAGTGACAGCAGGAACAATTCAGTGTCGTCCTTGGACCAGCGCTTTTTCCGGGGCTTTACAGACGGTGTCTTTCCTCCGGCAAGCGTTTTTTTCATTTCCATTCCTTTTACCTCCTTTGTTTATATTTTATTTATTTTTGTTAACATTAAATTAACACTTATTAACTACAATGTCAACACAAACATGCAAATTTGTTATTATCTTTTTCAAATTTACACTTTTATTGTGCACCTTTTTGTTTATATGTCATATTTGCGGATTTTTGTACACCTCAAAGCTTTACAAATATTAAGTTTACATCTCATTTTCAACATGTTAACAAGGATATCTGCCTTTTTTGCACAAAAGATAGTGCGTTTTTTCTTAAAACACGTCGAATTTCATAGTTAAATATGCACTTTTCTTGTTTCTGACACTGTTTTTTATTAACATTTGTAAACACATTCGTTGTTTTTTTCTAAAAAATGTGCTATACTAGACCATGGTATGATTGCGGTCATTTCTTCTTATATAAGACCACGATCAACAGACTGCAACAGGAATTGTTATGAAAGTCTTCGACTTTCACAGTATGAATGGTCATGCGGACCGCCTAGCGGCAGGCTAAGCATAATGGGAGTTTACTATGGAAAAAATCACGATGAAAGATATTGCTGACGCACTCAATATATCCCGAGTCACCGTCAGCAAAGCATTTAATAACCAATCCGGCGTATCGGACTCCCTTCGGGAGACGATCTTTAATAAAGCACGAGAATTAGGCTATACGAAGCTTCCCTATCAGGCACAAGCGAGTGCCCAGGCATCGACCACACCGGAAGAACGGACTGTGGCCCTTGTCGTATCCAGACCGGAGTCTTCCTTCTTCTGGACCGGCATCATACATCGTATGGCACAGGAGCTTGCCGAATATAACATCAATCTCCTGTATATCTATGTGCCTTCCACCTTTACGAAAGATTTCGTGCTGCCGTCCATTCTGTTCGGCACCACACTGTCCGGCATTGCCGTAATGAATGTCTATGACCCTGTCATCCTGGGTATGGTCAACGACCTTCCACTGCCGAAAGTGTTTCTGGACACCATCCCCACCCTGACGGACCGGAGATTAAACGGCGACCTGCTTTTGATCGAAGGATACCGTACCGAGGCGGAGATCACCGAATCCGTGATACTGGAAGGCCATAAGGAGATCGGTTTTATCGGTGATATCAGTTATGCCCAGACCAACAAAGAACGGTATCTTGGCTACCGCGAGAGCATGGACAGATACAAGCTGCCCATCCGTCCGGAATATTGCTTTATTGACAACATGGGCGTCTTTTCCTATGAGAAAGAGATTTATGCCTATCTGGACAATCTGAGCAGCTGGCCTACCGCCTTCGTGTGTGTCAGCGACTATGTTGCCCATTTTGTACAGCAGTATCTGAACGACAACGAAGAGAAACTGCCCCATCCCGTGGTACTGACCGGGTTTGACAACGCTAATGAATATACCAACGTCTACGGCCGCATCACCACTGCCAATGTGCCCACCGGACTCCTTGGCAAGCGGCTGGCCGTACAACTGCTGTTTCGGACCAACCATCCGGACGCGCCGGATGAGCTGACCTTCATCAAACCTTCTATTATAATGTAGAGATCTGCACTGCAAAAACCGCTGGAACATATCCATGATATGCCTCAGCGGTTTTCTTATCTTATTCCCACAACTGCCAAATTTCAACTCTCAAGATCCCAAGGTCACTCCACCCGGAATGTCACTTCCCACTGCCCTTCCACACTTTCGCCGCTGTTATGGAAGACACCGTACATGGAATAGTTCTCCAGATCCTCAACGTCCTCTATCTTATCGATAAACCAATACTCGTAGAACTGATACCTGGTATCCCCAATCTCCTCCTGCCAGCTCACACTGTAATCCGCATGCTGCTCATTGCCCGCCGCATCTACCAGAAACTCCTCCACATGCCTGTCTGCGTGGCGAGTATCCCCCATACAGATCTGCATCCGGAGCACCCCATCGATGTAAGCGGCTCCTGTCACCGTAAAATCATCCGCAGAACAATCCTCCACCGCCATAAGGTCAAGCACTGCCTGCTGCCCTATCGGATCCTCCTGTGTGCCGCCGACCAGCTTCAGAGAATCCGGCAGATCCGCTTCCTCCAGCATCCCTCCCGTACCACTGAGTTTCACCAGCCTGGTCTCTACAGACTCACGGACATCAGACAGATCGATCGTACGTCTCTCTTTTGTCCTATTACAAAGAATCTCTCTCACCGAAAAGCGAAGCTTATCTGACCAGTCCGCACCGTCAGTCTGCACCGTCACTTTGAAATAAGCCCTGCCTGTCTCTTCATCATAGGTCAGGAAATGACAGCCTCCCGAAACATGACTGCTCGCAAATCCGGTCAGATGGTAGCTGTCAAACAGATCCACCGGTCCGTGAACCCGATCAAATGCACTCCCCTCATCATCCCGCACGGAAACGATGATCTCCGCCATGTCCGCCTGTAAATCGACAGCCTCCACTTCCATCGTGATTCCCTGGCTGGTGCTGCTCTTTTCCACCGGAATCAGTCTGTCAGCCAGCGCCGGGGAAAGATATTCAATAACCCTGTAAAAGGCAGGGATATGTGCGGCACAGACCGGCAGCGCCGTAAATAAGCCTAAAGATGCCACCAGTATCGCAGCCGCCGCGATGATCACGCTTCTTCGTATATCCTGCTTCATCCTGCGCCCGACACGCGCTTCTCCGATCAATACCTCTCCCACGTAAGTCGCCTCCCCATCCTTCCGCAATGTCTGTGCCTTACGTGCCTGCCGCAGCACTGCTTTTACCATCTCCTCCGAAGGCGCTACCGCGTCATATGCTCTCCTATATTGTTCTGCGAACATCATAAACCTCCTAATCTTTCCTTCAGCATCCGCCTTGCCCGCGTCAGTCTCGTCCTGACCGTTGATGCCCTGGAACATGTAATTCTCCCAATCTCCTCTACTGACATCTCTTCATAATAGAAGAGATGGATCACAACTCTGTATTTCTCCGGAAGCTGTCTCACCGTCTCGATCAGTGCCAAATTCTCCTCAGCCTCTGCGGTATGTTCCCCGCTCATCGAAACCGTACCTTCCCCTGCGCGCGCTTCTCCATACAAGCCGGCCTCCTCATGCAGCTCAGCCCGGCGCTTCATCCATGGCGACTTCCAATGATTCTTACAGCGGTTCACCGTCACTCTGATAAACCACGCCTTCTCGTGCTGCTCGTTATCAAATATCGGTATCCGCCTAAGATACTGCCAAAAGACATCCTGATAGATATCATCCGCATCCGCTTTGCTCTTCACCAGAGAAAAGGCCAGTCTGTATACCAGATCAGAATTGCGTCTGATCACTTCTTCCTGTGAATTTTCCTTATGCATAAGTCTCTTCTGCCTCCTTCACAGATAATACAATCCAGAACATCAAAAAGCTACATATGAAAAAAGTTCCGTATAAGAACCGCGCATGCCTACCACAATACATTGTGTATCATTTGCAAATATCACTTTTTATTTACTTTCAGCAATCCGTTTTTGCGCTGTGTGATAATGACTTTGTCATATATTTCGAGTCTGCCGAGCGTCAACGCTCTACGGCAGTCCAAATGGAGGTATCCATGAAAGAATTAAGACAGCTGATCCGCGATCTGCGGGAAGACCATGATCTGACACAGCGGGAAGTCGCCGCACATTTGGGAGTCTCCCAGCAGACTTATTCTAATTATGAAAATGGAGTTCGTGAGATACCGACAAATACAGTAGTAGCCCTGGCCAGATTCTATAAGGTCAGTACAGACTATCTTCTGAATTCTAACAGCGGTTATCTGGGTAACACAAATTTGAACAGCACCTATCTGGACGAGACGACCCTGCATGATATCATGTATGATATTCAGGGTCTGAACGAAGATGCGCGCAAAGAATTGCTCAGATTTATCCGTTTTCTTGGACATACTGACTAAATTCCATACTCTTCCAAAAGCCAGAAACGGGTTTTCGAGATTCTGCTCTGCAAAGTCATAGGGGGTAGTTATGAAAGAACTTCGGAAAATACTGCGAGAACTACGGGAAGACAATAATCTGAAGCAGGCCACGGTCGCCAGCTATCTGGGCATCGAACAGCAAAGCTATTCCAACTACGAGAACGGAAACCGCAGCATTCCGCTCTGGGCAGTCATCAAGCTGGCCGATTACTATAAAGTCAGTACGGATTATCTCCTCGGCACAGATTCCAATGCTCCCGGCAGTCCTAATCTAAGAATCCCATACCTGAATAATATTACCCTGCATGAGGTTCTCTATAAACTGCAGAAGCTGGATCCTGAAAGCCGTAAAAAGATCTTAAGATATCTTGAATATCTGAAATATACCAGCCATTGACCGGCAGGTCAGAGCGGACAGGTGCCGTCACGGTACCTATAAAACACCTTTTGTGGACCACACCGCTCCGTTTAGACGCTCCTCATACATGGTCGCCATATCCAGCGCCTTGCCAAAAGCCTTAAAACTACTCTCGGCAATGTGGTGATTGTTCGTTCCCGAGAACATTTTCAAATGCAGATTCATCGCCGCAGCATAGGAGACCGCATAGAAAAATTCGTGGAAAAGTTCCGTCTGCATAACACCCAGCATAGGCACGGTATATGGCACATCAAAACCAAGATAAGGACGTCCGCACAAATCCACAGCACACAGCATAAGCGTCTCGTCCATGGGCAAGATCGCGCTGCCATAGCGCTTGATGGCCTTCTTATCTCCCACTGCCTGCTTGACGGCCTCCCCCAGCACGATTCCACAATCTTCGACTGTGTGATGCGCATCAACCTCCAGGTCCCCTTTGCATGTCAGCATTAAGTCAAACAGTCCATGCCTGGCAAAGCCACTCAGCATATGGTCAAAAAACCCAATCCCCGTATCAATGCTACACTGTCCGCTTCCGTCCAGATTCAATGTCAGGCTGATATCTGTTTCCTTCGTAGTTCTGTTCACCGTTGCAGTTCTTGATTCCATATATTCTTCCTTATCCTTTTCTTGTCCATCGATCCTGTATTTATTGCGGTACTCTTCATCTGCCCTGCCCTACTTCTTTATTCCCACGAGCAGCGAGCCGAGTGGCTACTTACAGACATGGCCTTCCCATTCCGCTTCCTTAAAGCCCAAAAGCACCTTGTCCTCCTCCACAAGGATCGGACGCTTTACAAGCATTCCGTTGGTCGCCAGAAGCCGCAACTGCTCTTCCTCGCTCATGGCAGGCAGCTTTTCCTTCAACTGCATTTCCTTGTACAGCAATCCACTCGTATTAAAAAAACGCTTAAGCGGCAGTCCGCTTTTCTCATACCACTGTTTCAATTCGTCATATGACGGATTCTTCTCCGCAATATGACGATCCTCATAAGTAACCCCCTGCGCTTCCAGCCACTTCCTGGCTTTCTGACAGGTGGAACACTTCGGGTATTGTACAAATAACATGATCTTGCTCCTTTTCTTTGTTTGGCTACATGCTTTTCATCCTATCATCTGATCTGACAGTATATTTTACTGTTTTAAAAAATTTTAAAGCCAGAGATCAAGGTTGATCGCAGAGCAGAATCTGAAATTCTGCTCGCGTCCTCAGCATAAAACGCTTCGGAATGGAGGTAAATATGAGTAAAGTCAATATCATATCTCTTTCCATCTGAAAAAAGAACGCCGTCCGTCAATTGGACACACAAAATGATCGTATTCTCATCGTCAAAGTTATTATGCCCATTATCGATCCACTCGCTAAACGCTTTTTTTAATTTATCCGCAATGTCTTTATTCTCTTCCTTGCAAAACCATCCTAAGTTTACACCTTTTCCATGTGCGGTAAACCAATCTCCACAGATCCCAACATTGGAATTCTTCTCCAGTTGTTTCATTTTATTCGATAGACCATATGTAATTATATAAAATGCTCCCTTCTCGTAATAGGCATCAACAGTCCGTACACTCGGAACATTATCATCGACTGTTGCCAATCCTATCAAAGTGTCATGTCCAAACCGTTCATTCATTATTACTTGTACTTCTTGCGAAAAAGTTTCATTCATGAATTTCTCCCTCATCAAATCCGGTGGCAGTCTGCATCTTATTATAGTTTACCTTAACACCATCATCTAAATCAAGCACTATCCGCGATAACATCAAATACAGTTCCCATGCCTGCTCCAACGCATATATAGTATCATAAATATTTCCTTACCATGGATGTTGCGTCCATTTTATAGATATCCCCGTTCCTTTACTTCTCTTATCAACCGTGGCTGAATGTCAGGGTATGTCCATCTCTCCGGAAACTTGTCCGTTATTATGATCTTGTCGATCTCACTATGTAATTCTGCTTCAAAGCATTTGATATCGGCAAAAAACAACATTCCGAAAGATTCTTCTCCGTTATTCAAATTATCAGGTGCTGTAACAGAATATACACAGATGGGCTCTATATCAAATTCCAAAGCTCCTGTTTCCTCATACAGTTCCCGTTTTGCCGTATCCATTATATCTTCCCCATTCTCCCGATGGCCTCCCGGCACTTCCCATGTATCCCTGTCCTTGTGTTTGCAAAAGACATATTTGTTTTGCGTCTTAGTAAAGATCACTGCAAATTTAAGCAGTTCATCCGCTATATTTTCATAAAACTTAACCTCTGTCATTCCCGTCATCCCTTCCTGCTCAGCAGCCGGCTATTGCTTAGTAAACTATGCGCCTGATCGCGTAAACTAAGCGTTCTGGCAGCCACTCCCTATGTATTTTCAATCTTTTCTTATGTTCTTACCCATGATTATACAGAATCTCTTGTGCGAAATCTACAGAATTGAGGTACTTTCGGATAAATAGGTACGATAACAAAACCTCAGACTTTGAGACTGCAGAAAAACTCAGGCTGACAGATTAAACAGATCAAAGGATGGTAATTTTATCTTTAAAATGTTATTATATACGCATTACGGATATATGCTGCAAGGAGATCTACTATATGGCTAATGATAAATCTTTTCTAACTTATAATCAGCAAATGAAAAAACTTCGCACAGATAAAGGGATTGTATGTAATGGAACCCCACACAAAATATCTCTGGTACGTTCTGGCTATTTTAATATGATCAATGGTTACAAGATGCCATTTACTTGTGGTACGGATGTTTCCGGAAACCATATCTATTTTCCAAATACAAACTTAAGTCAAGTTAACGACCTAAAAAAATTCGACGAATCACTTAGAATATTTTTGCTCAAATATATTACAAAAGTCGAAGAGGAAGTTAGGACGTTAACCGGTTACAAATTTGACCAATGTAACGATAATGGAAAAATACCATGGTACGAAACAAGCGCCTATTCCTCCAACGCCACCTTGCAATCCAAAATGAGCACCATCTCATCTGCTTATTCTGAATTAAGCAAGAGTAAATCAGAATATGTACAATTTTATATGAATAATCATGAGCAAATTCCGACATGGATCATGATAAAGGTTGTGAATTTTTCTACCTTTATTGATGTTCTTCGCAATAGTAAAGTGAATGTAACTCATGCTATATGCAAATTATATTCTATGTACGACAATAATAATTTGCCCAATGTAAAATTATTGATCGGAAGTTTACATTGGTTACGAAGAGTTCGAAACTCTTGTGCACACAATGAACGTGTTTATTGTATCCACCAAACTCAGGTTCGCAATAACTCTGCAAGCGGACGCATTTTAGATCCATATTATTCACTACTTCCTGCATCGTATAGCAGATGTACCGAAAAAAATATTTTCGACCTTCTTGTTTACTTTAAATATTTTCTTCCAAAAGAAGAATTTACACCTATGATCATGGAATTAAAAAACATGTTGGCAGAGTTGCAAAGCACCCTACAAGCAAATGCTTTTGATAATGTCAGAGGTCAAATGGGAATAAAAAATTTGAATATTCTTGATACCTTAATCATTTTACCAAAATCAAAAATTGAGTACCATAAATTCGATACCCTATAACATATTATTATCCAAAGTTTACTACAAACCCTTGTCATAATTTTGCAAATGTGGTAATATACTAAGACAGAGATAGCCATATTGATTATGGCTGAAAAACACTCGTGCGCATATGTGTATGGGTGTTTTTTACTTCCCGGCAATCATCGACAGCTTCATTTTTTTCCATTCCGAAACAGTTTTTGTGAAGGCTGCTAGCCAAATTTGGCTCTGCGATTTTTTGCTATAGGAAAACATGATACACATCCTATTCGCATACAACCCGGAATCCACTCTTTTCTTAAAAATAGAATAGTTCTTCAAACTTTTTATCTAATGCGATGCATAGTACCAGTGCCAATTTAGCCGTTGGGTTAAACTGTCCAGTTTCAATAGAACTGATCGTGTTACGAGATACACCAACCATTTCTGCCAGTTGACTTTGTGATAACTTCTTCTCTGCACGTATTTCTTTGAGATGATTTTTTAATATAAGCTTATCTTCCAACTTATCACCGCCTTATAAAATCGTAGATGACACAATCAAATCATAGATATGCCCTATAGAACATGCAGATACAAATATCGTGTAAGCGATTGCCATCACAAGTTCATGCTTACGACGCAGTTTTATATATTTCACCCAAAATGTTGTCATATTTGCACTGAAAACAAGTGCCCAAATACCCCAATTTGTACCACCGCCGACAAATATCTGTACGACAAAAAAGATTGTTGCAAGAACCATCATTACTATGACTGCACATGTACTTGCCTGTTTTAAAACCTCTTTCTCATAAATGTCCTTATTCCTATTCTCCGCTCTGCTTTTCTCCAATATCTCTTCCTTATTCATATAAAAACCTCCTTCTAGAATTGACAAGTTTTCTTGGCACATTTCTATATTAGCACTGCCAAGTTTTATTGTCAACCCATTCGTCAAGTTTTATGTTGCTCCTATTTTCTCTTCATGTCAATCCAGCCATACTTCCTCATTTCTTCCCGAAATGCACTTCTTCGCGGATATGCATCCTTATACGATGTCATAAGCCTCTGTTTTGCGCCCGGATTCCCCATGGATTCCAGCACTTCGCCCAAAGCGGCGATATACGCTGCGCATTCCCCGTAATAGTTTCTGCGATTTGCATCCATAATTCCCGCCGTCCGTTTTTCCAGCAATGCCGTGATTCTTTTTATGGCACGGTCTCTTATATCAGATGCCATTGGCATCATAATCTTCCATTGGAAAAACAGCCTGCTGAACAAATCACCCTCATCCACTTCCTCAGGAACACGCACGCCTTTCCTGTATTCCATCGCAGAAAATCTCATTGCACTTTTTGCCATCTCCGCCATAGAAACAATCCCTTTACCATTCCATCTCCCCTCGTGCAGATATATCAGAAACAATGCGATCCCCTGTTTCATGAAGGTTCCCGTCCAACCCAGCGCTTCAGATTTACGCAATCCTTTGTCCAATACCTCCGCAAACTGCCCATCTAAGAACCTGATTGCTAAAATCATATTTTTGTCTGGTTTATTTTCCTCTCTCTCAAGATACACGCTTCCGCCATATCCGCGAAAACTCCCCTCATCCGGCAGATAGCCGTTGCTCTTGTACACTGGGAATTGCTCTAACAGCTTTTGAAGTTCTTCCCTTTTCTTTCCGTTTTCATACCCATTTAACAACGCGCGGAGATAGTTTTGTGCGGATGTATCCGATTCACATGCGGCAAAATAACACTTTTCCAATAAAGATCGTTCCTCGTCTGCCGCAATAACATACTCTGCCGTTTCCAACGCTGCTTTACTGCGGATTACATATTTCTTTGGTATCGCCTTCATCGCTTCGAGTCCTATAGCTACCATATCATCCGCCGGCATATGTTTTCCGTTTTCCAATATATTCAGATATAATCCCGGATGGACAGCGGCATACTTTTCCGCACACTGAACTCCCAGCGAAAAATCATTTAACAGATCAACGGCTTCCAGAATAAGGCGATCCGCATCATGCCCCGTCTTATCGCCAAGATAGCTGATCCATGACGGAAGAAACTCCTCAAATTCCGGCAAGTCTTCCTCTCCATGCTGCATAATGGCTTCTAATGTAGCTGTATCCTCTTTCGCATTTAGAATAACTCCATACAATGCCTCCGGGCGTTCGGCAGGCGGCGCTGATCGATATGCACAATATGCTATATCAAGGATTACCTGTTTCAAATCGCAGTGCAAAAGCTCATAATGCACCATATCCCCCAGTGAAAGTTCCTCATCTCCATACTCATTATCGCACAGGATCTCCATTTCCAACAGCTGCTTCCCAACTGCAAAGCCTTCTTCATATTTCTCCCTGTCCATGCAGAGATGCACAAAATCACAGGCTTCTTCAAGCATATCTGAAATGTCGTCGTTATCCTCATAATAAAATTCTTCGCCGCAGTCGTCATACCAGTCGTCATATTCTTCATTCAATACGGCGGTAATAGTGACTTCCTGGGAATCAATGCTCTTTATATGATCCCTGACACGACTATACATCCCATCGAACTCAATATCTTTGTCCTCATTTTTGTTTGATGCCCTTACCGCTCCATTTCCTGCAGATTTCAGCATTTCCAGAAAGTCCTCCCTGCGATGCTCCGGGCAGACCCTTCCGATATCATGAATAAAATCCATGAGCTGTTCCGTTGAATACTGTGACGTAATGGTGTCTGTCTGTTTTAAAAATTTAGTCAGGTTCATAGCTGCTCCTCCTTTATCTGCGTGTCCTAAAACGATACTCTTTCTTTAGTCTCTCATAAATCTCAAAAGCTACCGGACATATTTCAATCGTATCTAAAATACTCAGCAAGCTTGACAGCCTCTCCGGCTGATCGGTATACGGATATTTTTTGCAGCTATCCGGTTTACAGTCTCCCAATTTACAGTTCCCGTCCTCCTGCAAAAAATCGCATGGCTTATGCTTGGTCTGATAATTCATGTCATATTCTTCTTTTTCCAGATAAGTATCAAGAAACTGTTGGGACGTTATTTCTAAATGTTGTGCATCCCTGTCAATATCCTCTACCGGAATACTTCCTTTATACATCTTGCAGCAGTTTCTGCATTTGCTACAATCATAGTCTGCAAAGAGTTCTTTATGTAGACGTAGAAATTGTCTGTCTAACTCGTCTTCATCTGCGTGACACTTTAAGAAAGTGCGGAACTTAAAATTTTCGTTTTCCTTTTTCTTGGCTTCTACTCTTATTATGTCTGGCGATATCATATGTTTTTCCTCTTTCTATAAATTTTCTCAGATTTCTCATAGTATAATTGTTTGTCAGGCCCGCCTTCTTTCCCGATAATTATAGACATTGAAACAATAAATATCACTACGACAAAAATGAGCAAAACTAACAGCAGTATACCCCAAGGTCTGACTACTGCTTTAATATATAACGCAAATCTGTTTTATATTGATCATCGACTATCTTTCGTCTATACTTTGGAGTGAAGATGATGTGGTATTTACACATCCACTTCGTATGTGTGGGCAAGTCCGTTTGCTTTGCCATAAAATCACGATTCCTACAGGTTAGTCTCTTGTTCCGTCTTTCATACAAATTTTCTCAAGGAATTGAGGTGCTTATTTTTATTATTTGGCTCTAATCATAAGATTACTTGAGGATAGTAGCCACACGACCGGAACCAACAGTTCTACCACCCTCACGGTTTTCTGTGGTGGAAATCAGGGTGATTTTGTGTGATTTTCAGGGCTTTTTCGGCGGTTTTTTCTTTGATATGCACCCTGTATCTGATGTTTTTGGATTTTTTGTTATCATGGTGTTATCACGGAGCGAATTGTGTCTCGCAGCATTACACCCTTTTGCCACTTGCCAGACCAACTGCGAACTACTGCGAAATCTTTTTCCTAAGCTGCATCCACGAAAAAACCCAAAAAATCATATAATTAAAGATTTTGCCTTATCTAACTGCGAACAACTGCGAATTTACTGCGGACTATATGTTCAGCGAATATGTCAATGCCGGATCATGTTTATTACCATTCATTTTTACTACCCCGATTTCCAATAAATTACTAAGCTTTTTATTAATAGTCCTTCTTGTTTTACTTACAATCACAGATAATTCCGTAGCGGTAATACAGCTTCTGCTTCCCATAATTGTAACAATGTCCTTTTCAACTGCATCCAGCTTGTTCCAATATTCCGCCATTTTCTTTTCAGCAGTCTCAGTTTGTCTTGCCGTTCTTGCAATAATATTGTTCCTTAAAACCAATTTTACCGTCTGTCCGCTAGGCTCTGAATACTCCGGTGCTTCAAGAAAATAGTTTTCCATATCTGAGTATATACGTTTGACTCCCTCATTTAGTTCTTTCACAATGCCAAAATCTGCTAATACACGAGCCATGCGAGGATTTCTCGAAAAATTTGTAGTCCTAATATTGTCAACAGTCACAATATTAGGCAATTTGCCGGGACTCTCAATTTCCAGTCTGTCATCATACATAGTAACTTTAATGTATTTTCCTTCCATAGCATATTCACGATGGGCAACAGCATTTACAATACCTTCTGCCCATGCAAACGGCGGATACTCTTCTACAGTTTTAAAATTACCCGTTTCTGAATCTAACGAAGTAAACTCTCTTAATTGTGCGGCAATAAACCTTTTTGCTTCTTCTACAATTTTCAATATCGGATATTCAATGTTGGTATCTTTAATCATATTCATCTGCGTACCAACACCCGCCGATGTTCCGTCATAACGTATAAAACGGATCCTGCAATTTGGATAAAATTGATATACATTTTTCGCAAATAATAATACAGCCGCATTTGTCAAATACTTTTTTCCATTTTGCTCTTTATAAAAACCTCTTGAAGATAGTAATTGCTCTGCCGAAATATCCGGACTTCCAAGAATTTCTTTATATTGCTTTATTAATTCCTCATCCAAATCAGAAATCTTTACATCATGATTCAATTCATCTTCATAATGTCTGGCTCCTTTGCTATACTCTAACTTTCGCAAATCATCGCCCTTTAACTCCCGTTTTCTGTCACCGATACGCAAAAATACAGAACCGTTAGCGGTGCTGATTACTCTATCGACACTTGGATATATATGCAGCAACAATAGTCTGTCCGGTTGTCCTTCCGCATTTTCTATATCAAGAAATTCCTCTTGATATTCCGGTGTAGGATTACAGCAATCCATAGGAGCATTAATAAAATTATTAATTTTTTCCGCCCCTACAGCATTGATTCCTTCCAATCGGCGCGTTTTATCACTGATACCAAATACTATTGTCCCTCCATCTGCATTTGCATATGCAGATATCTCATCAGCAATATCTGACGGTTTCAATTGTGCGGATTTTCGATCAAAAATTTTATTTTCATCCTCATGAATCATATAATCTAATGTAAGAACCGGATTTATTGAAGATTTTATCATACATCTACTTCCTTTATATAGTTTTTAATAGTGATATCTTTGCATTCTTAAGCATTACATCTTACCAATCTTCTACACCATACTTCTCCATAAGCTTTTTTGCCTTCTCCTCGCCTTCTTTTGTAATATACATGGATTTTGACCGATGGGAACCCTGCCTTATGTAATCTTTTTCATCAAGCCGGTTCAGAACCTCAAAATCATAACCCTTCCATGCATATTTACTATTTGGGTCTGCCATCCTGTCTCTTTCCGTAAAATGAGATAAGTAAATCAACAGCATTGTCAATTCTTCCATTGCTGTTTTTGCATCTGTTTTGTCCATACTAATCCCCCTTCTAATGTTTTTCGAGTTTATACTCGATTGAACTCGAATAAAAACTCAATCATAACAAATACATCTCTTCTATAAAAGCAATACTTCCACTTCCTGTTCACTAAATACGCCCGATTGCTTTAAAATCTTCTATATCATTTCCACGGTAATTCCTATGTTGTACAACATCTATTATCATTCTTATAAAATCTTAATTTATCACAAGTAATTTTATACTCTTAACTGTGGATATTCCCATTAAGATTCTATACCCACTCATACTTTATTTTCCTCCATCAATTCATTCACCATTTTCGCTAAGATTTTATAGAATAATCTTATCTAATTTCAATTACTTACATTCTCAGCTACGTATTAAAATACGTTTTCATTTATCTGCTGACATATTACTCAACTCCTAACGCCTTAAATACCGCATCCTCCACACTGTTATAAAAAATCAGACTGAAACAACCAATCAGTTCTGCTGGTACAGTACCCAAGTCAACAGCAGAGGCTATCGGTAACAATACTTTCTTTGCACCACTATCCAAGCACACCTGCAGAGTATTAGCCAATTCTTCCACTTTCATTATCGTACCACCGATGCTGAAATCTCCCAGTACCACCGCACTGTTTATCACTGGTCTTACAAGAGCGATAGAACAGATTGCAACTACAGATGCCAGCGATAGGTTCTTTGTCATACCTATTCCATTCATATCCTGAACGTCAAAAATATAATCCTTTGTAGTCATACTGATACTGCCACTTATACCTCTCGCATTTGCTTTCAAGTATCTATATGCAGTGTCTACCGCTTCCTTTGCTTCCCTATCCGTTCCAAGACCAGTTTTTTCAAACTTTCCATTTCCGGCTGTCATCTGCATTTCTAGCTTATATACACCAAGCATACCGAATTTACTGTGTCCCACTGTATATACGTGCCCCGGTTTACTCATTCCTTCAGGAATTAACTTACTGCCTCCCTGTTCCGGAACTGGCACATATTCCTCTGAAAATGTGTCATTATCAATGTATGAGAAATTGACATCATAAAACTCCATACCACCTATTTTTTTCTGCTGTTCCTTAACTCTACGCCTCATCTCTAAAGCAAAACGTAAAATTTCTTCTACATTTTCTCTATGAAACGTTCCGTCCGGATGAATAAGTTTTACGAATCCAGATACCGTTTTCTTGACTGCTATAACATCTCTCTGATTAAGGTTATTTCCCAGTTTGAAATAATGCGTGTATGCATCCGCATAGGAAATCTTTCTAAGCTCACGCATAATCTCCGAAAAATAATCTGTAATAAATCCATAATCATTTGTGAAAAATTCCGGTCTGTACTTCGGGATCTCCCATCCCGGAATATAACAATGAATACGGTCTAAAAATGCTGTATCATTCCCCATTGCTTCCGGAAATGGCTCAAACAGGTGTGAAGTCTTCAAAATCGCATCCACACTCTGATTGATGTTTCCTACAAATACCATTGAAGCGTAAGCATTCTTTTCCTCTTTTCCCCTCGCAAAAGAGCCAGATGCCATATAATCCTTCATGATTTGCACACCATCATGGTCTTTAAATTTGATTCCGGCAACCTCATCAAATGCTACACAGTCCCACATACCAACAAGTCCTACCTGCTTTGTACCCATGTTGTAAAACAGATTTGCTACTGTGGTTTGACCCCCTGATACAAGGATACTGTTAGGACTAATCTCTTTATAGACATGAGATTTACCAGTGCCACGCGGTCCCAGTTCGACAAGATTATAATTATTTTCCACAAGCGGAATAAGTCTTGCAAGATGCAACCACTTCTCACGCTTATTAAACTGTACCGGCTCCATTCCGACACTTCTAAGAACAACATCTATCCATTCATCATCTGTGAACTTTGCTCTTGCTGCCTTTACTTCTTCAAAATCAAGACTAGGCATCTGAATTGGTGTGAGCTTATGTATCATAAACGGAGAACGATGCTTGTCCGCCTCGTCATAATAGTACTCCATCTGTACAATACACCAGATACCGCCACATAATAATCTTTCATAATCCCTTACATAGCTTTCTGCTATAGGCACTTGCTTAATCCCCAGATTGGAAAACTCTGCCTCGTAAATATCCTCTCTGATGTTCAGATGCACTGATATACGGTCAATAACTGTATAAGCGCCCCTCTCACGTAATTTTGCAATGATTTTCTGGGCTTCATCCGGTCTGACATAATTCTCTGCCAGTATCCTTTTTACAGTATCAACTCCAGCCTCTATCTCATCTTCATCCAAAGATGAACAATACATACCCAGCAAATATTCCAGCACATAAACCGGAACATTTGCTCCCTCTTTTATTCTTTTTGTTAAGTCTTTGCGTACTATCTTCCCAGCAAAATTACTCTGCAATTTTGTCAAAAGTTCTGTATCGCCTTCGTATTGGAAATCACTCATGCTAACACCACCTTGTATTAAAATCCAAAATCATTCGCAAATGCTACATCCATGATAACCTCATGGCGGAACGCCTCTACATCATTGCTCTCATCATAAGCCACAAGATAATACTTTTTGCTCTTATCATACTTTTTGTTCTTGAATGTAAAACGCAAACGGAATAATCGCTTCTGCACATCCTCATCTCTCTTATCAGCAACATAGATATTTTCATTTGAAATCTTCTCATTATCCTCTGATAAGAAGAATAATTTGTACTTTGTCCCCTTTACAACATCACTTACCGGTTCAGACTGGATAAAATCAAGTGTAGTAATCAGATTGGTAATCTTCTGTACCAAACTGACAAGCATAATTTGTACGGTACGCGTTTCCACTGCACCCTTATCCATTTTTATATCAATAACCGGAACTAACATTTCTTGTGGAGAAGATCCTCCATGTACATACTTCAGTCCGGCATTTCCTTTAGCTGAAAAAACATTCGTGCTGCATGAGTAGGAAATAATCTTACTATCATCATTTCCAAGCATATAGCCCAAACCAATATTCATGATACCATCATCAATTACCGGCTCTTTTGCCACAATATATCTACGTTTCTTTAACTTGCCCGGTTCTTCCGCTGTACTTATCTTATCGCTCTGTGTTATCGGATTTCTTTTATAAATAAATCCGTGGTCAGAGGTTACAATAAAACGGTATGTGTTTGCACTGCCTGAAATCTTCTGAATAAGCTCTGAAATTTCATCCACTGCCTTAGTACAAGCATCAAATACCTCATCTTCCGTATTTTCTCCGGCATTATCTATCTGGTCATGATAGATATATACAACCTGCTGTGCCGTAAAAATATTACGAAGCTCCATACCCTTTAAGCTTTTAATATCACTGTATTTTACACAACGGCTTTCAGGTACATAGGACTGTAATACTGCCTGTCTGGATGGTGTATCAACCGCAAATTTACCATCTACCAGCTCCCTAAAATCATCAGTCAACTCCAATGTCTTGTGCGGAAGCAATGCCTCCATGCCAAGCCTTGTATATGACGGCAGTACACTAAGCATAGGTTTTATGGATAAAGAATCCTTACACTTAGCGTTGTCCTGCATCCGCTTGTATAACTCACATCCCACCTCATATCGCATACCATCTGAAATGATTACTACGGTACGCTCTTTGTTGGAACGGACATATTTATTGAAAAACTCACGCTGTAATGGAATGACTGCAAGGGCATCCATTTCCTGCAGACCAGCGTTCCACTTTGGTAACAGTTTTCCAAGATATTCATTTGTATAAATATTCTCTACCAGCTCACGAAGTTCTTCGTATCCGGCTGTACTTTCCAAATGGTCATAACTTGTATAGAACTCACGATAACAGCAGTCAATAACATAATCACTGGCTACATAGTTATCAATGATTTTCTTGAAACCGTCCAAAGGCTTATAACTTGCCTGACTGATTACAAAGTAAGCATTGCTGAGCATCTTGTAGACCTTTGCATACTTCCTTCCAAAATGCATTTTGGAACGCATATCACAAATCTCACAGATATTTCTACTGCCAAGTCTGGCAATCAAATCCTCTGCCAACAATCTACCTACAACCCACTGAATGAGAATCCTGTCAATATCTGCAAAAGAGTCACAATCTATCAAATTTTCCGGTTCAAACGCTGACAATACACTTGATACATCCAATACCCCTGCCACATAAGCAGACAACTCATCATACTTATCTCGATATAGCACGTTATTCATCAGATTATCCATAAAAGCTATAATATTGCCGGATTTATAGGACACAAAACCTTTCCATCCTTTAGGCAGCTCATAGCTGATATAGCGGTCAGCATACGTTACAAATATGGAAATCAAGAACTTCTCCAATGTAGGG
>OFGO01001244.1_pt1 | contig 19620 bp, 19 predicted proteins | sample 1521761 | NCBI WGS metagenome assembly OFGO01 (sample SAMEA3504128, study PRJEB24116) | mouse gut metagenome | biome: mouse gut; feature: mouse-associated habitat; material: faeces | place: Denmark | collected 2011
ATCATTGGAAAATACTCCTGTAATTTGTTTGCCATACGCAAAATCCTCCTTGTAAGTCTGCCCATAGGGCATAATCTGTAAACAGTTGCTTTGGATAATTGCCCGGAAAAGCGGGCGATAAGATAATATGGCTATTCAGCCTGACATGATTTAGAGGACAGTCAAAAACGCTGTCTGCTTTTTTAGCATAGCACAATAAAAGAAATATACAAGATAATTTTCCTAAAAATTTACAATACGTGTCACGTTTTGCACGGATAAAGACTTATATAAAATAAAGAGCAAAATATAAGGCACTGAAAGGAGAACATTATGTCAAACACAAAAAAAGCAACAACAACGAAGGGAAACAAATATGCAATCGTCCAGAAAATATCTATGGCAGTATTCTGCATCGTGACACTGTTGCTGCTGGCAAAAACAGTTCAGCTATACTCCATGCTTTTCAGCAAAGACTTATTTGAGGCGGCCGAATGGGCTCAGCTTCACCGATACCCGGATTATGCAAAGTATCTGTTTGTGGTACAGATAGCATCTCTCATAGCGCTCATCATTACGTCAAGGGCAAAGAAAAGACACCAGGCATAAAAAAATGATAAGGATTTTAAAAAAGGTATTGACCTTCAAGCCTCTTTAACCCTTATAATCAGGGCATCAAACATAAAGGAGGGCATTTATCATGACGATTAAAGATGTAGAAAACAAAGTTGGCATCACCAAAGCAAATATCAGGTATTATGAAAATGAAGGACTTATCTCCCCAAAAAGAAATGATACAAATAACTATCGGGAATATTCCCAACAGGACATCGAACAACTTGAACGGATTAAAGTATTAAGAGTCCTTGGAGTCCCTATCTCTGACATCCGGGATCTGAAAGACGGAAAGCTGAATCTTGAAACCGTTATGGAAAACCGTCTAAAACTGCTGCATGAGGAAGAGCAGAACCTAGAGGCAGTCAGGCGTGTATGTGAAAACCTGCGCCAGTGCCATCTTCCTTTTGATTCTGTATCAGAGGCAATACTGGAAGAGGATGAGGCATCCTGGGGCGAACAGCTTGCGAAGGTTTTGAAGGAAGATATTACAAAAGAAATCCTGACGCCGAAACAGTTTAACAAAAATCTGGCGCTGATGCTGTCTTATGGATATTGTATGTGTGCCGTCGTTTCATTTCTCCTCGGAGATTGGATCTACTCTTCTTCTGACGGCATCTGTTTGCCCAGGAAACTTATGGGTTCTCCGGGAATGATGGAAAACGCATTTCCATTTGCCGCTACAATGGGAACTTTCTTTTTCATTCCGGTTATTTTATGCATCCTATGTTATATAGGGATGTATTTTACCAAAAACACAACTATATTAATGGTAATCTTCCATATAAATGCCATTAATCTTGTTCCATTGCTTATAGCCGCCTACACTTTTGCCAGAAATTGTATCTTCCCTTGGAAGGACGCTTCTATAAGCGGAATGCATTTGAGCCTTTTCTGTCTTATGACAGCAGCATATGTGGTTATACTGTTCTTGTTATCCCGGACGTGGAAACACTTCTTTACCAAAGCGCGGCATGTAATCGCTGCAGCTCTGGGATATACCGCAGTCATGACACTCATTGGCGGTACGCTCAGCGGGATGTGGACAGCATTTTTCATCGGTTTCTTCCTGTTTACCATGTACATTGGCCTGAACTGGTTCCATGCATACCATGATGCTAATAATAACAACAGATACTTCGCCGTAACGGAAGGCTTAAGGATTATGAACATCCTCGGTACTGCATTCGATATGAGAGGAAAGACAATCCCTACCTGGGTACAAAGATAATTATCAAATTATTGCAAACAGGGAGCGAATTCACCCTCCGCTCCCTGTTATCTGACCTTCATCATATCTATGTTCTGTACCGCCTTTTCTATCTGCTGTCTTGTCACACCCGTGCCACCACTGGCTTTGGCCCCTCAAACATTACAATCATAACAGAAGTTCCCGGCTGAATCTCTTCTTCATTGGTCTTTATCTTTATCTGTTTGCCGCGAAACGTTCCTTTACCCTTGTAAGTGATTGCCGTATCTGCCACTCCAATCTCCCAGAGAAGTTCTGTCTCCCTCTTGCTGTTCAGCATCTGGATATAACTCCTTAACACAATCTGCGCTGCCGCCGCTATTATGCTTATCCATACGCCCCGCTCCATACTGTGCGCCATCAACGCCACTCCGACAGCCAGAATAAATCCGCTGTTGTTCATGGCCCCGGCGCCTGCGCCGCCCCAGTCTTTTCCATGCACGTAGTAAAGCACCAGGTCATTATGTTTCTCCCATGCGCTTAACAGGAAACCATATACAAGGAGCGCTCTCCCGATATACTCCGGTATAATTACAGGCACTCCGGCTGCACTTATATCTACAACTCCCATGCCTCTTTCCAGCACCCATCTCGTCAACAGAGTCAGGACGCAGCATGCTAAAAACCATATAGCCATATTAAGATCCAGCACGTCTCTGTAAATCCGGTTCATCTCCCGCCCCGCCTCTCCAGGATCGCCCATCTGCCTTACGGCCTCTTTTTCCGCTTCCTCCTCGCTCATGCCGGATTCCATGAGCGCCTCCTTGCAGTCCTCGATATGATCCTGATATTCTCTCATAATCTCTTTTCTCACCTTGGAACTTTCGATGCGTTTCGTCAATTCTTGCAGATATTTATCAGCTTTCATAATTCACACCACCTATCATCATGCCTACCGCATTTGCGTAAGTATTCCACTCCTTTATCATCTTGTCAAGGTATTTGCGTCCGTTTGGTGTAATCTGGTAATACTTACGGAGCTTTCCATTCGCCTCCTGATCGTATCCCTTAAGATACCCGCTCTGTACCAGGCTGTGGAGCAGCGGGTAGAGGGTTCCTACCTTAAGCTCAAACACATTGTTGGAACGTTTAGATAAAGTGCTTATCATCTCGTATCCATACATATCCTTTTCCGACAAAAGCTTTAAAAGCAACATGGATGTATTACCAGAAACAAGATTCCTACTTACTGTCATTTTACTCACCTCGCTTTTTACTATTTGATGACAATATATATTTAAAACAATTATATCTTTTGTTTCAATATATATCGAATATCTTTATAATTATATTACATCGACTCTCGATATATGTCAATACCATTTTTATTTCTCAAAAACCGACATGCAAAACAGAGGCGCAAAACCCCTTCCAGCCAGGATTTTGCGCCTCTATATAATTAATTCTTTCTTCTTATTCCTTTCCCTCAACCAGGCTGTTAAGTTTCCCGTTTACAAGCCAGATCAGCGCTGCGAACACCAGCATCAATGCAAAGATGCCCACAAATACCGGGAACACATCAAACTTCTCAATGAACGCCTGCACAAACGGGCTTAGCTTATTCGCACAAAATGTTGACACTGCGATAACCCCCATCAAAAGCGATACATATTTCTTCGAAGCGTATTTACTTACGAATGAATTACGCAACGGTGAAAAACACATTTCCCCCACCGTGATGACTGTAGCGAACAAGAACGGCCACACAACACTTGCCTTTACAGACTGCTCTGCGCCCACGCCGCGCAGGAATTCACATGCTACCATGATTCCAAATGCAAGCTACAATATTAAGGTGTAAAATTTAGACAAAAAAGAGAATCGCTATAAGAATTTCTTATAGCGATTCTGCTTACTCAAATCTCTGGATTTAAAGCAGAAAATCCCTGGAAAACGGCACTTCATCCTCTTTTACGCCCTGCTCTTTCATAAGCCTCGTAATGGTACGCATATAATGCTCCGATACCACTTTGCAGATCTCTCCCGCATCCCCTGTCCGGCAGGCATCCACAATGTCCTTATGTACCGTGTACTGACGCTCTGCCACCCGTTTTTTATCCTGCACATTATTATACCCGGTAACAATATTCCCGTAGCTGAGTTCACTCCACAACCGGTAGAGATGCTTTAACTTCGTCATCTTCACAAGCTCGCCGTGAAACTCATTATCATACAGATAGACCTGAGCATAGTGGCTCTCGTCAAGCGCTTTCATCTTCTCCAGCACTTTCTCCATATTCGATATCGTCTCCGGAGGAATCCTGCCTCCCATATATTTTACCGCAAGAATCTCATAACTCACCCTAATCAGGTAGATCTCAAAAGACTCCTGGAGATCCGGATTCTTAACGGTACAGCCCACATTCCGGGTGTACTCGATAAGCCCCTCGTGCTCAAGCTGCCTGAGCGCCTCCCGCACAGGCCCGCGGCTTGTCTTAAACTCCTCCGCAAGCTCCATCTCCACGATCCTCTCGCCGGGCTTCAATTCCTGATTAATAATCTTATCGCGGATTGCCTCCACCACATTTTCACGCAACGTACGAAAATATATTGCCATAGCCTAACCTCTCTGCCTCGTCATATTCCTTATAAGTATAGCAACACTAACGTACATTTGTCTATTGTTAAATTCCAAACGCTCTCCAACCTACTCCGCAAAAAGTATATCATAATTTATCTGCTGGTAGAAAAGCTCCCTGAACTCCTTTTTTGAAAGCCCTTCCATCCCCATAAGCCACATAAGCTTTGTGATGACCGCCTCCGTAGTCATATCATATGCCTCCATCAGGTTGAACTCTTTTTTGATGGTCTTTCCCACCGCGTACACCATCATGTCGCTGCCTTCATTGACCACCTGCGTCGTAACGACTACGTGCTTTCCTTCCTGCTCCCACTTTTTCATCTCCGCGCGGAACACGTCCGTCAAAGACTTCGGCATGCCTCCCACGCCAAAGCTCTCCACCACGATAGAGTCATAATTCTCAAAAAGATAGTAGAGAATGTCCGGCTTGAGCCCGGGAATCAGTTTCAGCACGCACACGCTGTCTTTCATATTATAGTAAAAATGCACCCGCTCCTTGTACGGCATCTCCGGAATATACCGGATCAGCCGCCTGTCTCTTATAACCGCATGGTACGGGAAATTGATGCTGGAAAATGCATTGTAGCTCTTGGACATCTCTTTTTTCGCCCTGGTTCCCGCAATGACCTTGCCGTCAAACACGATATTCACTCCCTGAGAATGCTTATCAGCCGCATAGATAAAGCTGTCAAGAAGATTCGTCCTTGCATCTGTCACGTCATGGCTTATCGGTTTCTGCGCCCCGGTAATGACAACCGGCTTGTTGGAATTCTGTATCATGTAGGACAGTGCACAGGCAGTATACGCCAGCGTGTCCGTACCGTGGCAGATAACAAATCCGTCATAGCTGTAATAATTCTGCTCTATAGTCTTCACAATCAGCTGCCAATGCTCAGGCTTTACGTTCGTGCTGTCCAGATTGCACACTTGGATTGTCTCCACGTCACAGATATTTTTCACATCCGGAATATAATATAAGATATCCTCCGGCGTAAGCCCCGGAGTCAGCCCGTCTTCCGTTTCTTTGGAAGCGATGGTGCCGCCTGTTCCTATCATAAGTATCTTTTTCATCTTCACACTGTCCTCGCTTTTATCTCTTTACTCTATATGGAATGTTCCGTCTCCCGCTGCGCTGATATGGCTTTTGTAAAAGCTCTCCGCCGCCCGGATGAGATACCCGGCGTCCTTTACCCCGCAAGTCTCGTAAGCAGAATGCATGGCAAGCTGAGGCAGCCCGATGTCCACTGCATTCATAGACACCTGAGACATGGCGATGTTCCCAAGAGTGCTGCCCCCCGCCTCGTCGGAGCGGTTGGCGAAAAACTGCAGCGGAACCCCCGCCTTCTCACAGATTGCCTTCATCACGGCAATGCTCAGAGCGTCACTGGTATACTTCTGCCCTGCATGAGACTTCACTACGATTCCCTCATTCATATACACGCAGTTGGTGGCATCCGTCTTTTCCTTATAGTTCGGATGCACCGCATGGGCATTGTCGCAGCTCAGCATAAAGCTGCCCGCCACCGCCCTTAAGAAGTCCTCCTCATCCTTGCCGAGAGCAAGGTTGACCCGCCAGAGCACATCATAGAGGAACGTAGATCCTGCGCCCTGCTTCGTGCCGGAGCCTACCTCTTCATTGTCAAAACAGGCGAACACATTTACATTCCTCTCATTGCCGCCGGATAAGAACCCCTTCAATGAGGCAAACGCACACTCCAGGTCGTCAAGCTGCGGGCAGGAGAAAAACTCATTGTCACTTCCCCACACGGCCGGAGCCATGCGGTTGTATAAAAACAGATCCATCCCATAGATGTCCTCCGCTTTTGCCTCAAGCTCCTTCGCCACCAGCTCCTTAACCGCTCCCGGCGCCTTCTCTTCCCCCGCAAACAGCGGCAGCATATCCACCTGCTTATTGAACTTGTGCCCGTCATTGACCGAACGGTCCATGTGGATCGCAAGGCTCGGAATCATCAGAAGGTCTCTGTCAAGGTCAACAAGCCTTGCCTTAAGACCCTCATCCGTCTTTACAATCACTCTGCCCGCCACGGAAAGGGGGCGGTCAAACCACGTTGAGCAAATCATACCACCATACCCTTCCGTATTCAATACCGTATACCTCTTTTTTACGTCAAGCTCCGCATTTTCCTTGAGCTTGAATCCCGGCGAATCACTGTGGGATGCCGTCACATGAAAGGTATAGTCCGAAAGCTTTGCCCCTGCCTTAAAAGCGATGATGCTGGAACCATTCCTCTTGACATAGTACCCCTTCCCAGGCTTAAGCTCCCACTTTTCCCGCTCTTTAAGCTCCTCAAAGCCTTCCTCCTCAAGCATGCCTCCCATCTTCTCCACCGCGTGGAACGCCGTAGGCGCGCCCTTGATAAACGAGGCAAGCTCCGATATCGTCTTCATATCCACCGTAAACACCTCCTGCTGCTTTCTTACTTCTTCGCTCTCTCCCGCTGCGCCAGTTTCGGCATGATAAGCCCGAGGGCAGTCAGCACAACCGGCGTGATGATATTTAACGCCAGCGTGAGAGGCTCTTTACTGTACATACCCATAATACAACATGCAGCCGTCACAAAAAAGCACCATCCGCCAAAAAACATGGCCACTTTCTGGTTTTTCACAAAACGGTACTCCGCCGGTATCCGATCATAGGCCTTTCTAAGCGCAAGATACGCCACGAACACCCACAGGTAACGCATCGGCATGCATACAGAATTCAGCCTTGTAAGCTGCTGGAGCACTGCCGCCGCCCCCGGCATAAAGGTCTGGACGAGGATAATCGCACCTGCAAGCACGATGATCAGCTTGATGCCGTTGACATATGCGCCGTCCTTGTTCTGCTTTCTCATAGCAGACGGGATAAATTCCTTCGTCTTCTCATTTTCCAAAAGCATCCGTAACGGCGCGTCAATGCTCAGAATCAGAATCGCAAACTGGCTGATAAGGTTACACAGCGCATAGATTACCAGGAACAGATCGCCCACATGATAATACTGGCCCAATTTCTGGAACGCCCAGTAAGAACCGTTGGCCGCATAAGAGTTAAACGCCTCGTCGCTGGCATTGATAAGCGTCGGGTCAAACATCTTGCCCATGGCAACCGTTCCAAGAATGGCACACACAAGCACCATGACCGCCATCGCAATGATTCCCTTAGGGAACCCTTTACTTGGATTCTCCACCTTATTTACATAAGGGGAGATCTTCTCGCAGCCGCCTACCGCAAATACAAGAATCGACAGGGATGTGAAATATGCCACGTTAAAATTCGGAATCAGGTTCTTAAAGCTTAAGTCCATGGTCACATAATCCGCGCCAGGGTTGATTGCCGGAGCCGCAAGCATCATAATAATATACAGAATCGACATAACAAACATACTGGTTCCCGCCAGGGAAAGCAGCTTTTTCAGCGGGTTAAGCCCCTTGCTGGCGATAAAGCACCCGCCCAGAAAGACGCCCAGCGTCGCTAACTGCACCGCCATGGTCGGGAACGTGTCATAGACTTCCGCATTGCGGAACACCGCCCAGCTCAGCGCCTTAAGGCTGCCGCTTCCCTTGCTGGCAATATAGGTAATGTGGCACGCCCAGTAAGTCCAGCCCGCATAGTACGCCAACTTAGGCGTAGTCGTCTCGTAAATCCACGAATTCACGCCGCTGCCGCTGTTCTTAAAGGCAGAGCCAAGCTCCCCCACCATCAGCGCATACGGGATAAAATAAAGCCCGAACATCAGCACCCAGCTCAGCACAACCTGAATCCCGTTAAAATAGATAAATCCGTTTAATACATTTCCAAATCCCCATACTGTGGAAAACGCCATAAAGGCAAGAGCACTCCATTTTATCTTCTTTGTATCAGCCATAACGGTATCCCCCCTACTCAGCAAACTGCCTGATGATGTCTTTCACGATATTCACTGCCAGATCCATGCCCTCAACGGTAATGTGCTCATACACGCCGTGGAACGCATAGCCGCCGGTTCCAAGGTTCGGACACGGCAGGCCCTTAAAGCTTAACCTCGCCCCGTCTGTGCCTCCCCGGATCGGCGCGACATCCGGCTCTACTCCGGCTGCCTTTGTGGCTGCAAGGGCATACTCTACAAGCTGATAACACGGCTCCACCATCTCTCTCATGTTCCGGTAGGACTCGGTAATCTCTACATCTACCTTGCCTTCGCCGTACTTTTTATTCATCTCGGCCGCAATCTGGCGCAGCTTATCTTCTCTTGCCTTAAAATTCCCCCGGTCAAAATCACGGATAAAATACTTCATTTTAGTCTCTGTTACCGTTCCGTTGACGCTCACCAGATGATAGAACCCCTCATACCCTTCTGTCGTCTCCGGGCGCTCACTTTCAGGCAGCATCTGGTGAATCTCCGCCGCCAATGTCTGGGAATTGACCAGCACATCTTTTGCCGTACCTGTATGCACGCTCACTCCATGAATCGTAAAAACAGCCGTAGACGCATTAAAATTCTCATACTGGATCTCGCCCTCCGCGCTGCCGTCCAGCGTATAGCCGTAATCCGCGCCAAAGCCTTCCACGTCAAAATGCTTTGCTCCTCTGGCGATCTCTTCATCCGGCGTAAATCCGATGCAGATCTTCCCGTGAGGCATATCGCCCTTCAGAAGTTCCTCCGCCACTGTAAGAATCTCCGCAATTCCCGCCTTGTCGTCCGCTCCCAGAAGAGTCTCGCCGTCCGTCACGATAAGCGTCCTCCCCTTGAGCCCTTTAAGATGCGGGAAATCTGCTGCGCTCAATACTTTGCCGTTCTCGCTAAGCTTTACATCCCCGCCGTCATAGTTCTCAATCAGACGGGGCTTAATGTTCTCTCCGGGCGCATCCGGCGCCGTGTCCATGTGGGCGATCAGCCCAAGGGCAGCCCTCTTTTCATACCCCGGCGTTGCGGGTATATGCCCGTACACATATCCCTTGTCATCCACCCTCACATCTGCGATGCCAAGCTCCTTCATCTCCTCCGCAAGCATCCCCGCCAGATCAAGCTCCCTCGCTGCCGAGGGAACTGTCTCGCTGGCCTCGTCGCTTGTAGTCCACACTTGCACATACTTAAGAAATCTTTCATACGCTTTCATAACAAATATCTCCTTAAATAGATTTATTTGTTACATTGTAAATCTATTTCCGTTTGTTGTAAATTGTCAATTGTCAACAATATGCGCTCTCTCAAATTGTACACAATTCCCATACCGCAGATGTGCCCTTTAACCGCACACCCGGCACACCGCCCTTCCCTCTTTCGCATCCAGCATCAGCACGGATTTCCTGTCTGTAACGTCATAAAGCTGCACGATCTCGCGCAGTTCGTCCTTTTCGTTCTCCAGAAACTCTTCCAGCACATCATTGCATTTCTTTAAAATTTCCGGCGCAAATATCCGGGTCTTACTGTTCTCATTAATCGCCCCGTAATATATATCTGCCTCCACAAGATCCTGGAACATATGGCTTCCATAAGACAGCTCAGGGTTATAGCCCACCTTGCTGTAAGCCACCTCGCACACCGCGCAGAACTGATGGATGTCGCAGTACAGCACCGGAACGCCAAGCTCCGGGGAAGACGTGCCGATCCTTCCGGGCACAAGCAATATGATATTCTTCTTCATTCCTTCAAACGCAGCATTGATCCGCCCCAGCAGCGTCGCCACTTCAGGTTTTTTATGGTATTCGTATTCATAATATCTCTGCGGATCCACCCATACGATATAATCCAGGGATATCTCCCTCGAATAGCTGATGGAAGTCCTCCGGATGTCGAATAAGATCTCATGGTCGATACCCTCCGGGATATGTATAACGCCGTCCGCTGTCATCCTCATAGGACGGCACTGTAAAAGATTGATTCTCCATCCGCCGTCTTCTGCCATAGTCACGGCGAACTCCAGATCCACCGGATGGCGGTACGTCTTTTCCAGAACCTTTTCCATGCTGCGGACCATCTCGATAAAGTCATCGTCATCCACAAGCCCCTGGCAGTCTGCAAAATATATTTTTCGATATATCCGGCGCTGCGCCAGCCTGCCTTCCGCATCCGTATCCCGGCTTAAGACTAATTTTTTATATGTGTGGGGAATTTTGTCAAACAGGCTGTCAATCGGCACCGTAACCATCTTTTTTTCTTTCAGGTCGATAACATCAACTTTCCTCTGGGAAAACTTATGGCGGTCCGCCACTGTCGTGCGGATATTGGCTTTTGCATGATCCAGGCTTACAAGCCTTGGGTAATCCCCGGGGGTACGCTCTACCGCCCTTGTTCCGAATCCGGCCACCATGCGGATCATCCCGGCCTCGGGATTTAAGTTCTCCGCCCACTTGTAAGGATTGTAAGAACATCCCATCCCTCCGGCAATCGGAAAATAGAAGTCTCCTATGCGCCGGCCCGCCGCGCGCTGGATTAAGATCCCCATCTTCTCCCTCTTTTCCAGCAGTTCATGCCTTTTGCGGTATTCCAGCGCTTCTTTTGTGAACACGCTTGCGTAGACCCTGCGGACAGCCGCCAGCATCTCCTCAAGCCGCTCTTCGAATATTCCTTGGTTGCTGCAAAATACCGACTCATATTTCCCGGAAAACGCATGGCCGAATCCATCTTCCATAATGCTGCTTGACCGGATGATCAGCGGTTCTTCATCATAATGCCGAAGGACATCCCCTATCTGTTCGCGCACCTCTTCCGAAAACCTGCCTCCAAGCAGCAGCCCCTCATATTTTTCCAAAAGCTCCGTCCTGTCCTTTGACGCGACAAGGCTCTGCATCTCTCCGCACCCGTTGAGCTCCAAATAATCTTCAAAGGTATCTGCGCCGATAAAAAACGAATGGTGCGGTTCCAGGTTTTCAAGATACCCCGGCATACGCACCTCAATCAGTTTCCTGGACAGCAAAAGACCGCACGCCTTCCCTCCGACCTGCCCTCTGCCGATTCTCCTCTCTGCTATCTCCCGGAAATCATCTTCCGTGAAAAACTTAAGAATCATCCTCTCCATGTCCGGCTCTTCCGTCAAAAGCTCATGACACAGGAGCGTCTTATCGTCTCCGTTCAGGATTTCCTTTTCCAAAACACTTTTCCATCCACACATATTGTTTTCCTCCCAACCTTTATTTTATAGAAGAAACCGCCTTTTATTTAATTTAAGTTTAGAATACAAATACACATGCCGCAAATACACAAAATTAATAATGATTATATAGCCGAAAATACTAATATCCCCGCCTGTAAAGAGCGCTCCTCACAGGCAGGGATATTGTTTTCATACTTATTTATATGTACAAGCCTTTTTAATTCATAGCTTTATCCGCAACTTTCTGCAGCTTCTTGGCAAGATTCTTTCCAATGCCTCCATAATACTTAATTCCAGCAGCACTTTTTCCAAAAATGCTCCGATACAGGCAGCAGGCATTCAAGTACCACCCATACTTAGACGCATGGTTATTGTCCTTTATGTACAGGTTCTTTTTTTTGCCTTTGCTCTTTCTGTACAGTGCAAACGCTTTTCCCGACCAGCACACGCTCCCTCCGGATTTTGATGCCGCGCTCTGGTAATTTTTATTCATCACCTTTTGCATCGTATTGAAACTGTAATATTTCCCGGATATCTTCTTTCCTTTTTTATATGCCCATGTACAATTATATATAATCTGAGTCCGCGGGCTTTTACTGTGAATATAGCTGCCCAGCTTTTCGCTTGCCCTTACAAATGACTGCTTTGTCGCCGCTTTTGTCTGTTCCTGGAAAATAATATAGTCCCATCTTCCGCTGCGTATTTCGCGATACAGGCGTTTACCGCTCTTATGTCTCGGGTTCGCCCAGTTTTTCATCTTTTCATCATTGGACTTTAAATATTTAATGACGACTTTCTGACCCGACTTTTTTGCCATATTCCTTAAATTCTTAATTGTGGTATTGCCTTTTCTGGCAGTCATACTGTTCCCAACCATGAGAATTGTGATTTTCTTTTTCACCGCAGGCTGCGCCGCGGCCTTTTCCTGCACTACAGCTTTTTCCTGCACCACGGTCTTTTCCTTCACTACAGCTTTTTCCTGCACCGCAGGCTTTGACTGTTCCTCACGTTCTGGCTGCCCCTTCGGTTCCTCTGTTCCCGTTACCGACTCATATTGACTGGGAGCATCTGGTTTCTCCAGGCTTTCAGTTTGCCCTGAAACCGCTGATATGTCCTCTGAATTTTGCCCCCCCCCTACCAGGTTCAAAAGCATCCGCAGGCTCCTGTGCATGGGCTGTCATCCCCGCGCACAGGCAGAAAATCAGCAGTGATGCTATAAGTGTACTAAATGTCCTTTTCATTTATTCAGTCTCCTTTCCGTTACTCAACATTTTCTTACACTTTACAGCATATTTTAACACTTCTTCTCTACAGCCACAATATTTTAGCTCTATTTTGTTTTAACTGACTTCGCTTTGGACCATCCTGAATATATCTTTTGGGATTTTCCGTTCACTTTTACATTTTTATATGTCCGCACTCTTACATAATATTTTTTCTTTGCCTTTAGCTTTCCTACCTTTACCGAGACAGTCTTATTCTTTTTAACATTCTTTGTCTTCACTGACTTCTCAAACTTCTTATCCGTGGAATACTGAATCTCATATCCGCTGGTCTGTTTCTTCTGGGCTTTCCATTTGGCAGTAAATCCTTTCCTAGCTTTCTTAATTTTTGACAGGCTTGTTCCCTTAGGAGTAATGTCAAACGTCTTGGAGATAGTTCCTGCGTAATTTCCCTTGAAGGATATCCTCACTTCATAACGCCCCACATCCTTTCTGCCGCCCCCATAGGACACCGTATAATTCGACGGGGATATCGCCCTCCCGTCACTGCCGGTAACGGATATGGACGGAGTCTGCTGCCTGCCGCTGTAGCTAACGCTGCTCCTGAAGAGGCTGATTGTCCTGGGGTAGTAAATAACCTCATTGCTCCGCCGTATTCCACAGGCGCTGCATGCCGTCAGGATGCTGCCGTTACCCGAAACCGTAGCCTTTGTCAAAGAAGTTTTATAGCGATGCCCTGCAGCCGGAATAACTTCCTTACTGCCTTCCTTCAGTTCTCCGCATGCAGTACAGAAAATGCCTTTATATCCGTCTCTGACACAAGTAGCGGTTTCCGCTGTCTCCACTGTATCTCCCCAGGCATGAGGTCCTGTGCAGCTTTTGATCTCGACTGAGCACGTTGCCCTTCTCCCCCCTGCATAAGCTGTAATGGTTGCCGTTCCAAAGTCTTTCACTGTAAGCGTTCCGTTACTGACCGCCAAAATTTCAGGATTGCTGCTGCTCCACTTCACGGTTTCTCCGCTCGCGGCGCTTGCAGGCTGCACTGACACTTGTAAAGTTTCCCTGCTGCGCTTTGTAAGAGACAGAGATGTCTTATTCAGGGAGATTCCCGTAATCGCATAATTGCCTGCAGATACCGGATAAGAACTGATAAATCTGCTGTCCGCTCCCGCAGTATGATCTGGGAAACCGCTGCTGCCTCTCAGGAAATAGCCGTATCCATATCCAGAGCCTGCTCTGGATGCATCCCATGTGGAATCAGACAGATAGTATTTTGAGCCAAGCTGTGTAAGATTCCATGCATGAGGCCCGCCTCCTCCCAGTCCTGTTATTACGCGGGTATCGATTCCTGCCTCCTCCTGCATACGGTACATCAGAGTTGCATACCCCTGGCAAACTGCAGTTTTATCAACCAGCGCTGCATATGCCGTATATTTCAGCATATAATTTTCATTGTTCAAATTAGCATAATCATATGTCACATTCTTACAGATATAATCATATATTTTTACTGCTTTTTCATAATCTGTAAGATTCGGGCCTTTAACTCCAAGACTATTAAGTAGGGAGGCCAGCTTTGTATCAAATTCCTTTTCCTGTGCCGCTGTTGTGTAGTAGGTAACGCTTACCGTATACTCATACCGCCATTGGCTCCCATATTGCATCCAGACAACCCCTGCCGTCCAACCGCCTATATTCCAGTGAAGGTAATCGCCCTCATGAGGGTTTGCCGTCTCCTCAAGCGCTTTAGCATACCAACCCTCAAGCCATTTCGGATTATAGCTCTGCCCCGCCTGGTAATAAAGCGTAATAACCCCTTCACGGCTTGCCATCGCCTCCCGCATCTGCCTGACAATCACATTGATATCTGTCTCATAACGAGGTGCTGCGTATGCCGCAGCTCCATCTTCCGGCAGAGGATTTAGGTTTTCTTCACTAATGACATCTTTATAGAGAGGATTGATGTAAGTAATCTCATCATACAGAACCGGCTCTCCCGCTGATTTTGTGTCTCCCGCGCTTTCTGATGGATTAACCTCTTTTGGAACGGCTGCGCCTTCTGACGTCTCGCCGTTTTCTTCGTCATTCAGAGCCTGCTCCTGCATGACATTCTCTTCATTGCCCGTATTGCCTTCGGCTGCGGCGGATCCATCATCGCTGTCATCATCTATGCTTTCTGCCTGTTCTGCATTTTCCGGGCTTTCCGGCTCATCCGCACTTTCTGCCTCATCCGTATATTCTGCATTTTCTGCTACTGTTTCCTGTGCGGTTTCTTTTGCATATGCACTGTCCGTTCCTGCCGGCATGATGCAGCCTGCCAGCAATGCCGCCGTCACAGCGGCCGCCATAAACTTTCTTCTCATCCCAACACCCCTTTTTCAGTGTAACGTTCTTTATTTTAGTGTACTATGCCCTCAGTGAAACGTCAAATAATACATTAAAAAATCACCATCCCAAAAAATTTCAACCTTTTTTTGAACATTTTTTCAGTTTCGGCATTATTACTAATTTGATAGTGGGTATTTTGTAGAATTTAACTATACAGAACGAAAAGCGGCAGATATGCTACCCTTACTATACCAGAGTGTGCCCGCCTTGTAAACTCCCTTTTGCTGGAATGGGCGCAGCTTTAAGGCTGCCACTGCTGCCAGCCTCTCAAAGTCGCTGTATCTGATATTAAGCCAGCTTTTCCAGCTCTTCTGTGAAAAGCTCCCCAGCAGAACGGTAGCCATGTATCCTGCGTGGGTAGCCGTTTATCCAGCCCTCTATTTTCTCTATTTCCTCGTCGGTCTTATCGTCAAAGTTTGTACCCTTTGGCACTTTTCGCCGTACCATTTTATTTGTTACCTCATTCGTGCCACGCTCCCAGCTGCTATACGGGTGGCAGTAATATAAATGTGTCCTCTTTTCCCCCTCTTCCAGTATAGAACGCTCTAAGCCGTTCACGTCGGCAAATTCGCTGCCATTGTCTACCGTAATTGTTTTAAATATCTGCTTAAACATATCCGCACCATATCTGCGCTCTAATTTATCCAGCGCCGCTACTACCGCCTCGTCCGTATGGTCTGGCAGCTTAAATATAATCTCGTCCCGTGTCTTTCTTTCCGTCAGTACCAGCAGCGTATTTTTAGATACTCCCTTTTTCCCTATCACGCTATCCATTTCCCAGTGTCCAAACTCTTCCCGCTGGTCTATTTCGTCTGGGCGCTTTTCTATACTGTCGCCTGCTGCCGCCCGTGCCTGCTGCTTGCGTACTTTCTTATAGCCCCTCTTTTTATTCTTCTTTACTGGCAAATCCTTATTAGTCAGCTTAAGGAAAACGCCCTTATCTATGTAGCTGTAAAGGGTAGCCACGCAAACAGTAGTATTAAATTCCCCCTCTCTGCCCTGCGCCTTAAGCTCCCCCAGCACTGCTGCTGGGCTGTAATCCTCGTTTACTATCTTGTCCTCTATGTAATTTGCATATGCAATATCGTTGCCTATTTTAAGCTGTGTGCCTCTTACCTTTAAATTTTCCTCTGCCTTTTCCTGCGCTATGTCTGGGCTATATCTTATTTCTGTCGTCCAGTCACTATTATGGTGTTCATACTCTCCCCTTTTCAGCTCATTGTATATAGTGCTGCGGTGTACTCCCAGATGCGCCGCTATTTTTGCCTTGCTTAATCCCTCTTTAAGAAGTGCCTCTATTTTTATCCTATCTGCCCTTGTCAGCTGGTGGCTGCCTTTCTTATTTGCCATTGTTTCTGCCTCTCTTTCGTTGTGGTCCATATACGACGAAAAGCCGCAAACTCTTTTACAAGTCTGCGGCTCTTATTTCATAGCTCATTTACAGCATTTCTTACAAGCTGTGTATTTCTTCTTTGCTTGGCTTAGTGGTATGCCCTTTGGGTTTTTCATTCCAGAGCAATTAGGCTTACTGTGGTACTTTTTACTGCTGCGGTCTATATATACTATCGTTTCGCCCGCTGTGCGCTGGCTACGTTGCTGTTCTTCTACAATAATGTCAAGCTCTATATTGCAGCCAAACGTCTGTACCCCCCCCAGAAATTTCCAGTATTTCTGCGGTGTAGCGGGCATTAGGATACTTTGCCGCCAAATCCTTTGCCAGTTCTGCCGATAAATACCCCAGTATTTTATTTCCCCATTTTACATATGCGGCAGGCTCTCCGTTGTATGTGGTTTTCTCTATCTCTATTTCCTCGTCGCCCGTCATACGGCTTAATATATCCTGCCTGCTTTCGCCGTCGTCGTTCTGGAAAGTCACTCCCACTACTTTTGTGCGTATGGTTTCCGCAATCCTGCTGCCAGCGGCAGGCGTTCCCGCTGTCCTCGGCGCTGCCTGCTGTCCTGCCGCCTCTTTTGCTGGTTTGTGTGCCAGCAGAAAACATACGGCAGCAATCACTATGCAGCCGATACCGCCCGTAATATTCCCAGACGGCAGCGCCACCACTCCGCTTACTGCAAAAAGCGCAGCCGCCCCATAAAGTACCATTTTCTTTTTACCCATGATAAATAAACCTCACTTTCTAATCTTTAGCCATTTTCTCTGCAATAGCGGTATTTATATATTCGCTTATGCTCTGCCCTGCCGCTTTTGCACGTTGTTTAATGACTTCTTTTTGTCCTTTCGGCATTACCAGCTCAAACCTATCATAATTCTTTTTCTTAAATTCATTCTGATATTTTATCTGGTTAAATTCTTCTTTCTGCATTTTACCTCTTTCTTTCCCTTGCCTTATGATGTATAATCCTTTTAAACAGTTTGGGCGGCTTTGGCAAGTCCACCGCCCTTTCTGTATCCCCGCCTTACTTCTTAAGTAAGGCTCTTACTTTTTCTTTAGCCTCTTCAATGTCTTTACACTCGTTGAGTATTTCAAGTATTTTCCTTGTCTGGTTTTCCTCGGCTGTTTCCTTAAGCAGTTCGCCTACGTTCATTTCCTCGTCCATATTTTCTCCTTTCCCTGCCGCCCAGTTATTGTTATGGGTTATGTATCTCCCTTAACTGTCTTAATTATATCGCATATTCTGTAATATGTCAATACATATTCTGTAATATTCTCAAAAAAATAAGAGGGTAAGCAGCCCGTAAGCCGCCTGCCCTCAAACTCCCTACGCTAAGCGTGTGGCATAGTCCAAACTTATCCAGCCTGCGCCGCTTTGCAGCTTGCCCCAGCCTGCCGTACTCCCTTTGCCCTCTTTCACTTCTGTAATGGTAAATACTCCCTTGCCCGTATGCTCTCCCGTCTTTGCATAGTCCGTGCCTGCGCCCGTTCTAATTCTAAGGTCTAATATATCTACCTTAACCTTAAACGGCACGCCTGCTGCCGCCTGCGGCTTTTCCTGCGGTACTGCTGCCTGCTGCCCGCCTGCATATTTCTTGTAATATGCCTCGCCGTACCCTGCACGCTTTTTCTGTACCGCCTCGCTCTGGTCTGCTGGCTTTTCAAATCCCAGCAGCACGGCATCAGAGGCAGCCCGCACGCTCCCTGCACTCTTTAAGGCATTGATAACGGTTTTATATCCTTGCAGCTCGTCCCACAAAAAAGCAAGCTGCATATCCAGACTGCCGATAGATGCACCCGCCTTTTTCGCATAGTTAAGTAACGCCTGCTTTCTGGTGTGGTACGTCCACTGCGCCAGCCCGTAGCCCGCCTTGTCCTTTACAAAATTGCCGTAGCTGCCATTATCCACGGCAGCCGTATACTGTGCATCTGTCATATTAAGGCTCTTGTTATAGCTGTTTTGCAGATTGCAGGAATTAAGCCCGCTTTCCGCATACAGATTACCCATTAAGCCTGCCACGGCGCAGGCATTTAAGCCCTTGCCTGCCAGATAGTCCCAGATTGCCTTTTCCGTGTTCCCATTCTGCACCATGCCGCCCGCAGCCGCCTTACTGTATACTGCTTTGCCGTTCCAATCGTACACGGTGTATCCGTCCGTGCAGGCTTTCTTTGCATTATCCAGAGAAGAGTAAGCCCCTATCTGGCTCTTTGTATCTTCCCAGCCCTTGCGCACACGGTATAATTTATCTGTCTGGCTGCCGCCAGCAGATGCAGCGCCGCTTATCAGCTGCTTAAACTTCTCCCATGTGTGCGCCGTGGCATTATATACATATGGGTTAGGGCAAATCTTCCCCGTAACGTCGTAATGCCTTATGACGTGCGACGCAGGCACGTTGTACTTTTCCATTAAGTACCGTGTAAGTGCTACCGCAGCCTCTACCGTTGCGTCCTCAAAATACCAATCTTTATCGGTAGCCCCCATGCTGGCTGTATTTCTCTTTCTTACGCAAAGCTCAATACCGATACTGTTGGAGTTTCGGCACTCTGCGTGCTTATAGCTGCTTGCGCCGCAGTGCCACGCTATATCCTCGGTTTCCACCGCCTGCCATATCTCCCCCTCAAATCCTATAAAGAAATGCGCAGACGCTCCGATATACTGCCCTGCGTAATACTGGCAGTTTGCTTTTGCGCCGCCCAGCGCTCCTACGTAATGGATAACGATATACTTAATGCGTGCGTCGCTGTTCTTATCCGTAAAGTTGTATGGTGTAAGCAGCTTGTTTATTACTGGCTGTTTCATGTTATACGCTCTCCTCTCCAAAAAATCCCATGCTGTCTGCGTCCATAGAGTTTCTAAACTGCCGCAGCTCTTCTGGTGTCATATTCTCCACCCTTGCCCGCAGCTCTTCCCGTTCCTCTGCCGTCATATCCTTTGTATGTTCGCTCTTGATTTCTGCCATGCCCTCTGCTCTCCTTTCATTTGCAAAAAGCGCCTACGGTTTCCCGTAAGCGCCCTGCTGCATACTGTCTATGTTTTATTATTTTTCCTGCTGTCTGTATCCCTCTACGCTGCCCGTGGTGCTGTTTCCGTCCAGCTCGTCCGTGTCTGGCAGCTCG